>BNJT01002241.1_pt1 | contig 151922 bp, 178 predicted proteins | sample 8540491 | NCBI WGS metagenome assembly BNJT01 (sample SAMD00202455, study PRJDB9452) | human saliva metagenome | host: Homo sapiens
TAAAATATAAAAATATGAGTTTATGTTTTATTTAGAGAGGAAATATATGATTAAGCGAGCGGTACTTTTGTATCTAGGCCTAGCATGTGTGATACCCTTACAGGGACATGGTGCTAATCCTATAGACACACAAGAACAACTAGATAGAGCAAGAGCTAGTCAAGAAGCGAGAGAGGCACGATTAGGAGAAGAACGGATACAATGGCAACATATATCATCTAATACAGACGGTAAGACACCAAGACCTGCATCAGGACCTATGAGTGTGTCGCCGTCTTTTTATATTACACAGATACGGTTAGCTGAAGAAGGTGGACATTCGAATTCTTCGATAGATAATTCTGCGCCATATAGTACGAGACTGATTAAGGGTCCCTTATATTATCAATCAAAAGGTCAGGATATATTACTTGATGTTCCTCAGACATTCTCGTTTCTGAGAAAAGAAATAAAACCTTATATTAATCGTAAGTTATCTATTGAGGATATTAATGGGTTATCTACTCAATTAAATAATTCATTATTATCCCATGGTTTTGTTACATCTAAAGTGGGAATTCCACAACAATCCCTTGCCACGGGACAATTGCAGTTTAATTTACAAATTGGACGAATTGAAGCTGTTACGTATCAGCCAGATTTACCACATTTACCTTGGCATAATGCGTTTCCATTCCGAGAAGGGGATATATTAAATATTCGAGATATTGAGCAAGGCCTAGAACAGATGCGACGAATTGGATCCCGATCAGTAGCTGTTGAGTTAGAAGCTGGGTCAAAACCGTTATATTCTACTATTATATTGCAAACATCTAAAAAGCCTCCGATTCATGGCATGATTTCTATTGATGATTCTGGATTAAAAGATACTGGAAAACTGCAGTGGACGACTTCCATAGGCATTGATCGATTATTCAATGCTAATGATACTTTTCAAGTGAGTTTAAACCAGGATGGAGCTCGAGATGGCGAAGTCAAGGGTACTAAACCATAGCATTTCTTACTCGATTCCACGGGGTAAAGATACGTTTTCTGTTTCATATAGTAATATGAAATACCATCAAACGGTACATACTATGGCAAATCCATTTATTAGTTCTAGTCGGGCTAAGACATTTAGAGGAACATGGAATCATGTATTTCACCGCAGTCGAACAACTAAACGGAGTTGGGATATAACGATATCTAAACGTAATTCCAAGAATTATATTAATGATGTGGAAATCGAAGTACAGAGAGCGAATACAGCATCATTGGAATTAGGTCTTTCAGAACGACGGTATCGTAAACAAAATACTATCTTTTCTCGTGTCGCTTTAAAAAAAGGTGTTGGTTGGTTTGGATCACAACCTGATTATGGCTATGGTGCACCAACAACGCGTTATACACAACTATTATTAGATGTAGATTATCAAATGCCACGTACATGGGGCCACCGTCCTGCAAGTATTACAACATCATTTCATGGGCAATGGACATTAGGTGGCAAGCAATTATACTCACGAGATATGATTAGCCTTGGCAATCGATATACCGTACAAGGCTTTGATGGTGAGCATACGTTGATGGCTGAGAGTGGTTGGTATATGCGAAATGAAGTAGCTAGTTATATACCAAAATGGAAATCAAGTATATATGCAAACATAGATTTTGGTGCCGTATATGGACCTAGTACCGATGTATTGACAGGCCGGTTTATTGCCGGTACAGCCATTGGTATGAGAGGCCAATTTAAGTCTGGATTATTGTATGATGCCTTTGTTGGTATGCCATTATATAAACCGGAAGGTTATAAAACAAATCATATAACAGCAGGATTCCAAGCGGGATTTAGATTTTAGTAAATTGCTGTCATATCTCATATATATAGTTTGGGAGAGAATGAATGAAACAAAAACGATTACAATATAAAATTGCTGTTTGGCTTACAATGGGCCTCATGGTTATGGATCCTTTAGTAGTTCCTTTGGCTTATGCAGAAAATCCTATAGAGGTAGATCGTAATGCGCCTCAACATCGACAAGCACAAGTAGGACAAGCGGCAAACGGTATTACATTAGTCAATATTACAGGACCTACGGCAGGTGGTGTATCTCGCAATGATTATACAAATTTTAATGTGCCACAAAATGGTGTGATTTTAAATAATTCATATCAAATGGCGAATACGAGCCTAGCTGGGTATGTGCCAGGTAATGCTAATATGATGCGTGGCTCTGCCTCGGTTATTGTAAATGAGGTCACATCTCATAATCCTACTAACATGAATGGCTTTATTGAGGTGGCTGGACGTAAAGCATCAGTGGTTGTAGCTAATCCTAATGGGATCACTGTAGATGGTGGCGGTTTTATAAATACTGACCGTGCTGTATTAACAACTGGTAAGCCTGAATATGACCCTAATGGAAATCTTTATACTTATCGGGTAGAACAAGGTTCTATTGCTATTAATGGAAAGGGCCTTAATGCAAAGAATCTAACTCCTTACAAATTTTGACAGAAGCAGCACAGGTAAACGCAGGTGTATGGGCTAATGCAGTAGAGACTCGTACAGGTAAAAATATAATAGATGCCAAGTCTTTAGAATCTAAGACATTGGGTTCTTCTAAGCAAATAGGTCTAGATGTATCTGCTATTGGTGGTATGTATGCTAACTCTATTACCATGAAAGGAACCAATGATGGACTTGGTGTTAATGTTAAAGGTACATTAAGTTCTGTTCATGCGACTAATATTAGTGCGGATGGTATGATTCAAGTGGATGGCGGCATAACAAGTAATGGTCAGACGTCTATTTCAGGTCATGCCATTTCAGTGGGTCAAGATGGTGTTGTGCAAGGTGACAACGGCTTAGCTATTGAAAGTCAATCGTCTATGACTAATCATGGTTTGGTAAACTCAAATGGTACTACAGATATTCATGCAACATCGGTAGATAATGCTGAAAATGGCCGTATATATGGCAATACTGTGTCTATTAAAGCGGATACTGTATCTAATCATACGGATGCAACTATTGAAGCAAGATATAAAAGTGCTGCAGATGTTTTGACACAAGCGAAAGAGGCGCTTGATAAAGAGTGGAATGCAGATATAACAGCTTATAAGTCTAAAGAAGAGTTGCAAGCACATCGCAATCGTATACAAGAGCTAACTAAGACTTATGATAAAGCGCAAGAAGCAATGACTAAAGTACAAAAGGAATTAGATAGTCATAAGTCTGGTACAATGGCGAGTCGTGACCATATGGATATACAAGCTCATGAAATCCATAATAATGGAAATGCTTTATTGTATAGTGGAAATACGATGAATCTAACAGGCTCTCATGTCATTGAAAATAAGGGCGCCACCATGCAATCAGGTGGAAAAATGACGCTAACAACACCTAATCTTGTTAATGATAATGCAAGCTTTGGCATGAAGCGTGTTTCGGATGGTATTACAAAGCATGGGGATAAACTTAAAGTTGATGATCCACATCATCCAGAAGAAAATCAAATCTTTGATGTCTCTGAATTCCCTGGCTACACAGGAAAAGGTGGCTATGGTGTGGCTCATAAAGTACCAGTGAAACAAGCTGATGGTACGATTAAAATGGTAGATAAGGGAGTTCCACCTGTAAAAAACTTTACGTTAATACGTAGTGAAGAGGAGCATACCCATACAGAAGTTACGAATAATCAACCAGGGGTTATTTCTGCTGGCGGCGATATAGTTATCAATGGTGCTTCCTCTAATATAAATAGCAAAATTGCATCTGGCGGACAAGTTATATTTAATGGGGCACATGAGACTGTTAGTGATACAACCAGTGATAAGGTGTTCAAAACAGGAACAACACAAGTTAGTGAAGCGAAACGAGTTCATAAAGGCCATGGATGGGGACATAAATGGCGCCGATATTGGGATCCCGAAGTATTTATGACACCTTCCATAGAAGAGCAGAATATACAACCCATTGGTACAATACAGGAACATGCTGAGGATACCATTGCTGAGGCTAATAAGCGTAAAGTAAACGATAGCCTTGATCCGTTTGGCACAGGAACTCAAGGAAAGTCTAGTATTGGGAACGTAACGATTGAAGGGTTAAAATTACCGACACAGGCGATTTATAACATTCATCCAGATATTACAGCAAATGCATTAATTGAAACAGATAGTGCTTTTACAAATCGTAAGAAATTTGTATCGTCTGAATACATGTTAAATGCGTTGGCTAATGATCCAGACCGAAGAATGAAGCGCCTAGGTGATGGTTTCTATGAACAAGGGTTGATTAATTCACAAATTTTATCTGCTACTGGTAAACCATATTTAGAGGGTTATACAGATAATGAAAGCGAATATAAAGCATTACTCGAAGCTGGTATTTCATATGGTAAAAAATATAAATTGACGCCTGGCATTACCTTATCAGAAGAACAAATGAAAGCCATTACAACAGATATGGTATGGCTTGAAACAAAAACCGTTGTTGTAAATGGACAACCTCAACAAGTATTGTATCCGAAGGTGTATTTGGCTAAACAATCGGCTAATCAAATTGATGCTATGGGCGCTGTTGTAAGTGGTAAATCCATTATAGCTAATACGGATAGTACATTTAAGAATAGTGGTAATATGATGGCTGATTCTATTGTAGTACAGGCAAATACGGTGGATAATACGGGTCGATTTAATGCGAATACTGTAGCTATTGGTGCTACGGATTCTATTCGAAATACTGGTGCTATTCATGGTAATGATAGTGTTACCTTACGTGCTAATAATGATATAAGCGTTGAGATTGAAACACATCAATTAGCTAATCAAGATGTACTTATGCAACAAGGACGTATTGGTGTATCAAATCCTAAAGGAACCATAGACATTCATAGTAATAAGGATGTACATCTAACTGGCGCTATTATTACAGGAGGAGAAGAGGGTAACATCTCTATTACTAGTGCTAATACTGTTAATGTGGATACTAAAAATTAAGTGCCAAGAAAGATATGACATTAAATGCTGCAAATTATCTTCGCACAGATAGAGGTACTGAAATTGGCACACAAATTTTAGGTGAAGGCAATGTAACAGTAGCCGCCAAGAATGATGTCAATATTCGTCAAGGTGTAATAAATAGTGAGCATGGCGTAACGACTATAGCTGCTGGCAATGATGTGAATATTGAAAATGGGAATACCTATAGCCGTGATCAATATGGATTACAATACAAGGAAAAAGGGCTATTATCTCGTACAGTTAATACGATTCGTAAAGATAATGAACATACGGGTGTGACAGCATCTACTATTGGTGGCAATACAATTCAAGTAGGAGCTAATCACGATGTAAATGTAACCGGATCTAATGTGTTAGGGACAGGTGATGTAGCTATTAGTGCTGGTAATAAGGTTCGCACTAATTCTGCAGAAGATAGCAGTCGCAATGATATATATCAACATAGTAAGAAAAGGTCTTATGGGGGCTGGATTAGGATTTACTATTGGTAGTAAACAGATTAAAGATACAGAAGCAGAGTCTTATACAACAAATGTAAATACATTAATTGGTTCTGTTGATGGTACTATTGCTGTTAATGCTAATAATGATGCTCATATTACAAGTACGGATATTGTTGGTAAACATGGTATAACAGTAAGTGCAGCAGATATTACGCTTGATGGTAATCATGATGTAGCTATGTCAAAACAAGTTCATGAAGAAAAACGGTCTGGTTTGACTGTAAGCTTAGGTGGTTCCATTGCATCTGCATTAAATACCGCACATGGTTTACAACGCAAAGCAAGCAGTCGAAATGATAAACGATTAGCAACTCTTGAAAATATAGAAGCGGGTAAAGAGCTCAAAAAAGGCTATGAGCAGATTAAAGAGTATCAAGAATTTACACCTGAATTTGTAAAACGAAGAGCGGAAAGCTTAATTGACTCAAGCAAAATTAAGAAAGGTTATGTTGCTGAAATTGATAAAGAATTAAAAAATCCAAATTTGTCTAATAAAGAAATACGTAGATTAGAAAAAGATAGAAATCGTTTGGAACAGGAAGCCAATCAAGAGCATGCTGAAGGTACGAACGATTTACAAGATATTGATTCAAAAAATCAAAAACAATATAACGCCAAGAAGAGAGCGAAGAAAGATGGGTTAGCGAATATACATGTGAGTATAGGTTCTAGTAAAAGTCGTAGTGAAACAACTCTTAACAGTCGTAAGTATGCCGGTGGGCAACTAGTATCTGATGAGGGGATTACGTTGGTAGCTAAACCTAATATGCAAGATAAAGGTAATATTGTTGCTATAGGTGAAACTATTCGTGGTAAATCTGTTACCGTAGCTGCTAGTAAAGATATTTCTTTATTAGCAGCTACGAATACATCTGAGAAACAGGCTGCCTATGATAGTAAAGGCTGGTCAATAGGTGCTAATCTTAGTGTTAATGGTGGAGGATTACTTGGGTTAGATGCGAATTATAACCAAGGCATGGAACGTGGTAATACATTTAAAACAACACATACTGGCACAGTAATACAAGCTGATCAGGTAAATTTACATTCTGGTAAGGATACTACCATTGCTGGTTCTAAAGTTTATGGCGATTCAGTTAGTGCTGAGATTGGTGGTAACTTAGCGATAAAGTTTACAAGATACAGAAACATATCGTGGAAAATCTAAGAATGCCGGCTTTAGTATCTCCACAAATGGGTTACAATTGGGTAGTGTGTCTGCTGAATATACAAATGGAACTATGAAAAGTGATTATGCTAGTGTTACGGACCAGGCGGGCATATATGCTGGCACAGGTGGCTTTGCGATTCAAACTAAAGGAAATACAACGTTAGAAGGAGCCGTCATTGGGAGCAAGGCAACAGCAGATAAAAATTCATTAGTAACAAATTCTTTAACGATTAAAGATATTAAGAATAAAGCTGAGTATACATCTCGCAATACAGGGTTAAGTTATACATCGGTATCTGGATTTAAAAATTTAAGTCAAGCTGGTAAGGATGCTGTGTATAATTCATTAGGTTTACTACCTAAATTATTACCAGATTCTAGTAAATCTTCTGAAAGCACTACAAAGTCTGCTATTGCTAATGGTACAATAAAGATACAGTCTTCTAATATCGATATTGATAAAATCTCACGTGATACGGAGTCTAGTCTAAATAAACTAGATACGATTTTTGATAAGAAAAAAGTAGAAGAACGTCAAGCACTCGCTAGATTATTCGCAAAAGATGCTTTTGAACAACTTCATTATTGGAATCCTAAAACTAAAGAAGGAAAAGCTGCCAAAGCCTTAGCTCATGGAGTGGTTGCTGAAACTTCTGCACGTATAGCAGGAAATCCAGTAGGTAGTGGTTTCTATGCAGGTGTAACGAATGAAGCATTGATTAGTGAAATTCAGAAAATATCCAATACAAATCCTGCTGTAGCACAATGGTTGAGTGCGGCTCTTGGTGCTGTTGTTAATGGTGCTTTAGATAAGCCAATGGTTACAGGAGCTACTGAGGCACAATATGGAACTAAATATAATCGGGATTTAAAATTTGCTACGATTGCTGTAGATAGACGTATTAGACCTAGTAGAAAAATGGCTAAAAATTTTACTGTAAAAAAGATACTTCAAAGTGGTAGTAAATCCAGAAAATATCATACAGATGAAAGCTATGAGCAATCCACAGAAGAGAATAAACCATATGTTACCGATACATGGCGAGATAGAGATACGAATATGGCATATAATACGTATTCTGATGGATCGATTGTTCCTTTAGGTAAACATGGGGCCAAATATTAGAGGAACAAGGCTATCCTACAATGTTAGGTAGCGATGGTGCATTTTATACAGGAAGTAGTGCTACTGGATGGTATTATAATCCTAATCCCACAGAACAATCATTAAAGCGTGTTACTGCTACAGGCTATCAAGATTCAGATGGACAATTTATTCAATATCATGTTGATGGATCCATAACGAAAACAGGTGAATTTTTAGGAAATAAATTTTTGAAAGAAGGGTATAAACCAGAATGGGTTGGTTCAGATACAAATGGTTATTGGACTGCTAATAATTGGTATGTTAATCTTGATAGTGAGTCTAGAAAAATAATTAGTGAATCTATTAGTGGTGGTATAGGTAATAATAATAAAGTAGCTCTTGATGCTTTTGCGTGGAGTACTAGCAAAGTAGGTAGAGATTTAAGTCGGTTATCTGCAGGTAAAGAAGAAAGTGCATCTTTATTCTTCATAGGTACTGCAGCACGAAAGGGAAATAGTCTAAATAGTATAATTTATTCTGACAAGATTAGTTATGGTTATAGTTTGACAGACTTTTTGAAAAAATTTGATATAATAGCACCTCCTAAAATAGTATATAATAATGATCCTACTGATTTTACAATAGATACTTCTTATGGCGGGTACAGTAAAAAGAGTGTGCCTTTTGATAATGCTGATGTTGATTTACAGAATCCTCACTTTAAAGTTTCTCATACAGACCTTGAAATTAGAGGTAAGGATGACTTTAAATTTAAACAAAATAATACTATTGATGTTAAAATAGGTTTATCGGATTTTTTTCAGAAATTAAATTCTGGTAATTTGCTTCCTATAAGTAGTCATACAGAAAATTCGAGCTATAGTTATCTTCCTGGAATTCCACTAGAGTATAATGCTGAAATTTCTTCTTCTAGGGAGAAAGAAGGCCCCATTGATAGTGAATCATTAGGTTTAGTAAATAAAGTTTACTCTGGGTTGCCAATTGAAACTATTCGTGCAGAGAGTTATTTATCTACTCATCCAGATTCTAAAGCTTCTCAATGGACCAATAAAGGTAATGGGAGAGATTATATTGTAGAAGAGGAGAATGGAACATATAAAATTTTATTTGATACAGGCTGGAAGGATATTACAAAATATGATCTTGAAAGATATTATAAGCAGAAAGATAATAAATGATGAGTTATTTTTGTTAAAAACTAACATTAAATCTTTAATTTTATCATGGCGTATTACTCGGACTCCTTATTTTCTATCTATACTATTAGTATATTTATCATATATTTCTATGCCCGCAAAATTATTGGAGCCTGTAATACTATTGAATCTGTCAACAGAATATGAAGAAGGTATAATATCTTTTATTGGATATACTAATTTAATAGTATCATTATTAATTTTTTTCTGTACTAGCAATTAGACGAATTCTAGATGCCGAGCAAAAAAATGGATTTCTGGTTTTTGTTATCTTAGCTGGAATATATACGTTGTATACTAATTATTTAAATTATTCTCCTCCCATATTAGTCGTTTCATATACGGAAGATATGTTGGCGACAGCTATGTCAGTTGATTTGAATATATGGGTAGTAGGGTTATTAATATTATCTTTGTTCCCTAGCAATGAATATGATAATGTCTATGGCTTATCAAATTGTATTGAACAAGTTAGTTCTGGTTTTATTAGAATTAACTTTGGTGGATTTGAACAATTTTTAGATGAATTTTCCTTATATAAAATCGCACCGATTTTTAAAAAGATTTTGTCAAAGGAGTTATTTAACTGGCGGGGACGTATATCAAGAAGTGAATTGATATATTATTATATGGTATATCAAATTATGGTTCTGTTACTTGTAATATTAATTTATTCAATAGGGACTATTTTTATCTAAAAATATCATTAGAACATATTTTTTTGATTTTTTATTGTGTCTATTTTTTTGATTTGGTGCTTTTATATACGTATTAAGAGTACTAATTCAGCGGTTACATGATTCTTATAGTAGTGCTTTTTGGTTATTGGGTTTATTCATACCTTATGTAAATGTATATGTACTATATCTAATATTATTTAAAGGTTCATGGCATTACATTGATGCTAGTGTAATTAGTGATAATATTTCTCATTGACTTTCATATATTAATCTTGTATTATTAATACATAGTAGTTGATAATAGTTTTCAATTATGAAATCTATTTCATATATATGAGTATATGGAGGTCACATATGAAAGGTATAATTATTGCATCCTTCGGATCAATTTATAAAGAAGCAGTGGAAACATCCATTGGTACTATAGAGTCTAAAGTTCGTTCCTTATACAGAGATGTAGAGGTACGACGGGTATTTTTGTCTGATGCATTGGTGGAAAAGTGGAATGAAAAATATGACGATACAATTTCTTCTTTCACAGAGGTCATGCAAGAATTTAGCCGCAAGGGGATAGATGAGATCTATATTCAACCAATCACTCTTGTAGCAGATCAATGTTATCAACAAATGCGTAAACAAGCTCTTAAATTTCTTCACAGCAGTGAATATGGCTTCACCCAAGTTAATATTGGCAAACCTTTATTGACATCCTTAGGGGTGAAAAACTACGCTGATGATTATGAAGCAACCATTGATGGAATTATGCGTCATATCAATACAAAATCTCTCAATAAATCGGTTTTATTGATGGCAAATGGACAAAATCAATTGGAATTCTCTACATTACAATTGAAAGCCATGTATGGGGTAGCACCTAATGTAGCGGTATTTACTACAAATGGTTTCCCTACATTTAAACAAGCGTTGACCTTAGTAGAACGTATGGGGCATAAGGATATACTCGTTGTGCCATTGGCTTTGATTGGTTCTGCACATTTAATGGATTACCTCGGCGGCGATCGTTCTGATTCGATTTATGCGCTTCTTACAGAACAAGGCTATAATGTAGATATTTGGAATGAAGGTCTTGGTGAAAATCCTTATGTGCAAGATTTATTCTTAAAGCATTTAGGTCAAGCCATCCGTATGTCTGACAGAAAACGCAGTTCCCAAAAGGACTCATTTCAATCCGTTATTCGACCTACACGCATGGAGGCACAGGGAATGATTTCCTAATTGCTTTTATGCAAGGTTGTAATATAAACTCTCTCATAATACACACTATCATCGAAAAGCATCCTCCAAATTAGGGGATGCTTTTTGATATGTATTATCTATATGCATATGAAAGTTTATCATAATATAGGCTTTATACGGGGTATGGTATCCCACTATAACAGGGCATATGGTATGATGGATAGTAAGTTATATTTTATAAGGAGAACGTTATGAAACAAGCTATTTTAGTGGTAGCCTTTGGCTCAACTGTTGATTCTGCTCGTGAAAACCAAATTGATGCTGTTGTAAATCGTATTAAAGAGAAATATACGGATTATGAAGTGCGTTTGGCCTTTTCATCTCGTATCATTGTAAAGCGCTTACGCGATCGTGGTATTGATATTCCTACAGAGCAAGGTGCACTCGATGCTCTCATTGAGGATGGATATACTCACATTTATGTACAAACATTGCACTTTGCCGGTGGGGAAGAATTTGAAAAGCTAAAATATAATATTTTACATCATGAACGAGCTAGTGAACTAGAGGTTCTTCGCGTAGGTCGTCCGTTGGTATTCTACATGGGACAAGAAGAACATCCTAATGATTATCAAATCTTTATTGATACATTTATTAAGAGCCTATCTATTTCCGCTGATGATGGTTTGTTATTAATTGGTCATGGTGGTATTAGTTCTGGCAACTCCTCTTATGGTCATTTGCAATATCAATTAATTCGCAATGGTCTCGGACATGTACGTATCGCTACCCTAGAAAATGCACCTTTAATTGAGGATGTAGCGCTTCCTTGGGAGTGGCTTGATGGTAAAAGACCTAATACAATCTATGTTCATCCACTATTGCTTGTGCTAGGTGACCATGCACTCAATGATTTGTTTGGCGATGAAGAGGATAGTGTGGTCAATGTATTACGTGAAGCAGGCTATAAAGTAGAAGAGATGCACCATGCTCTAGGTGAATACTCACAAATTCAAGATATTTACTGTCAACATATTCAAGACTGTATTGATGATGTATACGGTAAACGTAGTGGACATAGACCAATCATTCCTAATGTAAAATAGTACTTTCATAAAATTCTTTGTATATGTTTAGTAAATTAGGTATAATATTAATGTTAAACATATTGAAATTAGAATAGGAGAATCACCATGAAAGGTAAATTATATGGCATAGGTGTTGGTCCTGGGGACTCTGAATTAATGACGGTGAAAGCGGCGCGTATTGTTGGCGAAGCGGACGTTATCATTACACCTAAAACAGAAAAGAAAGATGGTTCTGTAGCCCTTAATATTGCGAAACCATACATTCAAGAACATACTGAAATCGTTCCAGTTGTATTCCCAATGGTACTAGATGATGCTACACAACAAGAGGGTTGGGAAGAAGCGAAACGTATTATCGTATCTTATTTAGAACAAGGTAAGAAGGTTGTATTCCTTACTCTTGGAGATCCAATGTTCTACAGCACTTACATGTATGTATATCGTTTGATTGAACATACAGGCTTTGAAATTGAAACAATTCCTGGTATCACTGCATTCTGTGCTATTGGTTCTCATCTTGGTTATCCAATCGTAGAAAAAGAAGAAGTATTGGCTATCGTTCCAGCTACAGCACCTAAGGAAAAAATTGATGCTGTATTGGCAGTAGCTGATGATGCAGTTATCATGAAGGTGTATAAAAACTTTGATGAAGTACAAGAAGTATTGTTGAAACATAATATGGCAGATGATGCCGTTATGATTTCCCGCGTTGGCTTTGCCTGATGAACAAGTTTTCGTAGGTTTAGACAATATGCCTAAAGACAAGAAATTGAATTACTTGTCCACAGTTTTGGCAAAACGTAAAGATCGTTAATCGATTATATACCCTGTTAACTATATGGATATTGTAAAATCCCTATAGATAGTATTAATAAGAGGTAATATATATGAATACTGTACCCATTCCACGTGTTGTTATAGCTGGTACCAATTCCGGTGTCGGCAAAACGACTATTGTTGCGGGACTACTCGCAGCGTATCGAGCAAGTGGCCATGGGGTGCAATCCTTTAAAGTGGGCCCGGATTATATCGATCCGGGCTTTCATAAAATTGCATCAGGCCGTGAAAGTTACAATTTAGATTCCTGGTTAGTTCCACCGGATACATTGCCAACATTTTTTGCATCCATGGCGGGCGATGCAGAGCTGGCCATTATTGAAGGCGTTATGGGCCTCTATGATGGTGGCCGAGAGGGTGTGAGCAGTACGGCTCAAATTGCTAAGCAATTAGGTGCTCCTGTTGTGCTCGTTATCGATTGTAAGGCCATGGGTGAAAGCGCAGCTGCTATTGCAATGGGCTTTAGAGACTATGACAAGGATGTGGATTTTAAAGGTGTAATCTTAAACCGTTTAGGTTCCGATAATCATGAACGTATGGTTCGTGAAGGAATGGAGAAAATCGGTGTACCTGTTATTGGTGCTATTCGCCGTGATGATCGTATGCATTCTCCAGAACGTCATCTTGGTTTAACACCAGTTACAGAAATCGATCCAACAGAAGCGATTGCTACAATCCAACATGCAGTGCAATCAATGGTGGATTTAGATGCACTTTACAAGGTTGCCGCTAGTGCAGCCCCTATGGCAGCACCTGTTGATGCTACTAAGGGTGTTACAAAGCGCACCAAGATTGGCATTGCGTATGATGAAGCCTTTTCTTTCTACTATCCAGCGAGTTTAGCTGCTCTTGAGGCTCAAGGGGCAGAACTTGTATATTTTAGTCCCTTGAAAGATAGTACTATTCCTGATGTGAACGGTCTTGTGTTTGGGGGCGGCTTCCCTGAAATGTTCTTACAGGCTTTATCCGAGAATCTACCTATGAAGCAATCCATCCTTGATGCAAATGAACGTCATATGCCGATTTATGCTGAATGTGGTGGACTTATGTATCTTTGTAAACACATTCATGATTTTGATGGTAATGTATTTGATACGGTTGGTATCGTACCTGCCAATTGCGTAATGCAACAAAAATTGCAAAAGGTCGGCTATGTGACCGCAACGGCAAAACGAGATACATTACTGGGGAATACTGGAACCGCTTTGCGTGGTCATGAATTCCATTTTTCTACAATGGAACCAACTATTGAAGAGTTCCCATGGGCCTTTCATTTAGAAGGTGGTCGAAAACCTCAATCTTATGATGGAGGTTACGCTACGGATAATGTGTTAGCATCTTACTTACATCTTAATTTTGCAGGCTCTTTTGAAGGGGCCAAGCATTTTGTAGATATGTGTGAAGCCTTTGGTAACGTAAAATAGTGCTGTTATTAAGCCTTCTAATGATAGGTATATGGCATAACAGTGTATGACATAATAGGAGTACTAGAAATGAGTGAACATGGTTTAATACTTGTAAATACTGGTAATGGTAAAGGTAAAACAACGGCATCTTTAGGTGTTGTGCTACGCGCTGTAGGACAAGGATTAAAGGTTTTAATTTTACAATTTATCAAAAGTGGACATGGCTATGGTGAACTTGAGGGTTTAAAAAAGCTAGGCGACGCTGTTACCATCAAATCTATGGGAAAAGGATTTATCTACTATAACCGAGATAAAGTTACGGTAGAAGAGTTAGAAAAACACAAAGCAGCAGCTCAAGAAGCGTGGAAAACATTAGTGGAAGAAGTTAATTCCGATAATTGGGATCTCATCGTTATGGACGAAATCAACAATGCCATTAACTATGAACTCATCGATGTCAACTCCGTTGTAGACATGCTCAAACACAAACCGGAACGACTACATGTCATCCTCACAGGCCGTTATGCAAAACCTGAAATCATCGACATTGCTGATACAGTGACCGAAATGAACGTAGTAAAACACGCTTACGAAAAAGGTATAAAAGCAGCAAGAGGAATTGAGTTTTAAATATAGAAAATTTTCGAAAAAGTCCTTGCCTAAACTATATCGAAAATGTATAATATAGTCATAAGCACAAGGTGCTATTTTCTAAGACATTAAGTATGTATATAACTATAACCAGGAGGTTAACTATGGCTGTACATGATTACATTAAATCTGGCGATTTCGCTACTGAAAAACACGTTCCTGTTATTGAAGCTGCTGACAAAGTAAAAGCTGGTGAAACATTCCACGTAAACTTGTCTGTTGGTAAAGATATTGCTCATCCAAATACTGTAGAACATCATATTAACTGGATTAAATTATACTTCGTAGCTGAAGGCACTCAATTGCCTTTCGAAGTTGGTGAAGTATCCTTCAATGTACATGGTGATGGTGCAACAGCAAACGAAGGTCCTGTAGTTGCAGTTTCTGAAGGTACATTAGCAGTATCCTTGAAAAATCTGGTAAATTAATTGCTGTATCTTACTGCAATATCCACGGTTTATGGGAGTCTGAAAAAGATATCGTTGTTGAATAATTAAATCTATTCGACTTTAAAAGACCAGCCTGAGGGCTGGTCTTTTTGTATGTTGGTATATCTTATATAGCTTTTTTATATGAATTAATATAACTTATAGATATGCATGTTTGTCCCCTTAAAAAAGATTTTTGTACTTTTCAGGTGGAAAAATATGTGTATATGCCTTTACAGTGCTATTGGTTTATGGTACAGTATATGCATGTTATTTTTAGTATAGATAGGTAAATGAGGGATAACAGTGGCCTTAATCGTTAAAAAATTTGGTGGCAGTTCCGTTGCTACACCTGAAAAAATATTTAATATTGTTGATCGTGTCCTTCATGAAAAGAAAGAAGACGATCGCATTGTGTTAGTTGTATCTGCAATGGGTGATACAACAGATGACTTGGTTGATTTGGCAAAACAAGTGACATCTAAACCTTATGGTCGTGAAATGGACCGTTTGCTATGTACTGGTGAGCAAGTAACTATCGCTTTAATGGCGATGGCGTTCAATGAACGTGGTCAAAAGGCTATCTCTTTAACAGGTGATCAAGCAGGCATCACAAGTAGTGAGAACTTTAATAAAGGTCGCATTCTAGGTGTTGATCCTAATCGTGTGTTCGAGGCATTAGAAGAAGGCAATGTCGTTGTTGTTGCAGGTTTCCAAGGTATAACTGAATATGGTGATATGGTAACATTAGGTCGTGGTGGTTCCGATACAACTGCAGTTGCTTTGGCTGGCGCTATGAAAGCTGATGTGTGTGAAATCTTCACAGACGTAGAAGGTGTATACTCTACTGATCCTCGCGTAGCGAAGGAAGCTTTCAAATTAGAAGAAGTTACATATGGTGAAATGCTTGAAATGGCTCGTCTAGGTGCTGGCGTTATGCAACCGCGTGCCGTTGAAATGGGTTTCCGTTATGGTGTACCTATTCATGTTCGTTCTACATTCACTGATAATACAGGCACAATTATTCGGGAGGATTATACCGTGGAAGGAAATAAACATATTATTACAGGCGTAGCTGATGATACTAATACAGCGAAAGTAGCTCTTGTGGGCGTTGAAAATAAACCTGGTATTGCAGCAAAAGTATTTAAAGCATTAGCAGATAAAAACGTAGACGTGGACATGATTGTCCAATCCATCCGTTCCGTTGGCGAGCCTAAAACAGACTTAATCTTTACAGTTGCTCTTGATGATGTAGTTTTAGCACGTGAAGTGTTGGAAGAGTTACAAAAACAGTTGATATCGAAGCTGTGAATATCGATGAAAACATGGCTAAAGTATCCATCATTGGTGCGGGCATGTTGGGCCAACCTGGCGTAGCTGCACAAATGTTTGAAATCCTTAGCCAAGAAGGTATCAATATTGAAATCATCAGTACTTCTGAAATCAGTATTTCTTGCTTGGTAGCAGAAGAGCGTGTAAAAGATGCTGTTCGCGTAATTCATAATGGTCTTTTACTTAACAAACGAGGCTAATATAGTATGATGGATAGTCTCCGTACATTTATGGACGAGATGCTCGATGATCAGGGGCGCAAGGAAGGTTTTATTAGTGATTTATTGGCTAATTTAAAAACACAACCGATTCCTACATTAGAGCAAGCACAAACAGGCTATACAACAATGAGCAATCTTCATGGTATTTTCTATAATTACGATACGTCCGAAGTGACCATATCGTATAAGGTGGTACCAGATATGTATGCTCCTTATACATTGACGTTTCGCCAATTTGAAGTTGTTCTCGAAGGTCTTTTGACTAGTCGACGCAATTTAAAATGGCAAATAAATCCTAAGAAATAATTAAGAAGGACACTCTCGGAGTGTCCTTTTTTGCTGTAAATCTTTGTATTATTCTGTGATGATGAGATTTTGCAATTTATAATCTATAATTTGATAATTATTCTTGAAAATTCGTGTTAACTATACTGATGTGGTATAATAAATAGTTAGTAATACATTAAAAACCTATATTTATATATACATATTACATAATAGAAAGAAGGGACAGTATGGAATTACATAATATATATTCTGGCTTTCGCCTTGATCGCATAGAACGCATTGATGAAATCAATGGTACTGCTTATGAAATGAAACATGAAAAGTCTGGTGCTCGTCTTATTTATATTGACTCACCTGATTCTAATAAAGTCTTAATATTGCTTTCAGAACAACACCTCAAGATAGTACAGGGGTAGCACATATTATGGAGCATTCCGTACTTTGTGGTTCTCGTAAGTTCCCATTAAAAGAGCCTTTTGTTGAACTTGTTAAAGGTTCCCTAAATACATTCTTGAATGCTATGACCTATCCAGATAAGACAATGTATCCTGTAGCAAGTAAGAATGACAAGGATTTCCACAACTTAATGGATGTATATCTCGATGCCGTTTTCTATCCACGTGCTGCGAATGACCCAGAAATCATGATGCAAGAAGGTTGGCATTATGAACTCGATTCAGTAGATGATGAATTGACATATAAGGGCGTAGTATTTAATGAGATGAAAGGTGTTTACTCATCTCCAGATTCCGTCCTTGAACGTGAATTGATGCATGCCTTATTTCCTGATACCACATATGGTGTAGATTCTGGTGGTAACCCAGATAATATTACAGAATTAACCTATGAAAAATTCAAGGAATTTTACAATGTTCATTATCACCCATCCAATAGCTATATTTTCTTGTATGGCACGATGGATATTGAAGAGCAATTGCGTTTTATCCATGATGAATACTTAAGTCATTTTGATTCTATTGAAATCGATACAGAGGTGACTGAGCAGGCCCCATTTAAGGAAGGCCGTGTCATTACATATCCATATAGTGTGGGTTCTGATGAAAGTACAGATAATCGTACATTGCATGCGTTTGCCTATGTATTACCATCAGTAACACCTGAACAAAGCCTTGCCTTTGAGGTGTTAACTCATGCTTTATTAACATCTCCAGCAGCACCGCTAAAACAAGCGTTGGTAAAAGCTGGCATTGGTTCTGATGTGTCCGGCTATTATTTAGATAGTATCCGTCAACCAATTTGGGCTGTTCATGCGAGTGGTTCTAATCTAGATATGCAAGAACAATTACAATCTATTGTAGAATCCACATTAGAACAATTATGTACAGAAGGCATTGATAAAGAGTTATTAGAAGCCTCTCTTAACTCTATTGAGTTTGCCCTTCGTGAAAGCGACTTTGGCGGTCGACCAATTGGTCTTGCTTATGTGATTCGCATGATGGACAATTGGTTATATGGCCATGACCCGTTAGAACTATTACATTATGAAGAGGCTTTGGTTAATATCCGCAAGGGGTTACAAGGTACTTATTTTGAAGATTTAATTCGTCATTCTATTTTGGGTAATAATCATAAAGCGATTGTGTCCTTATATCCAGAACAAGGATTACAAGAGCAAAAGGATGCAGAGGTTAAGGCTGAATTGGCAAATATTAAAGCATCTATGACTCAAGACGAGTTACAAGCCATTGTAGATCAAACAAAACGCCTTAAACTTCGCCAAGAAACACCAGATAGTGAAGAAGCTTTGGCTACGATTCCGTTGTTAGAATTATCTGATTTGAGTCCTGATGTTGAAGATGTAGAACGTCGTGAAAGCATGATTGGTCATACGAAACTTCATTTTGTACCGACCTTTGCAAAAGGCATTAATTATGTGTCCTATTACTTTAATTTAGGGTGCCTTACAGAAGAAGAATTGTTTTATGCTGATATTTTAAGTGATATCATTGGGCGTGTAGATACATCTAAACGTTCCTATGAAGATATGGCAAAGGCTATTAACCTAAATCTTGGCGGTTTGAGTTCTGATGTTACGGGTATTAGCAAAGCGGGTAAACGCGATGAATTTGTACCGCTTATGATTGTACGTAGTAAGGCACTTCATGCTAAATTGCCTGAACTATGCCAACTTGTAAATGAAGTTATTCATGATGCACAGTATACAGATGTAACTCGTTTGACCGAGCTTGTGCAAGAAAGCAAAGCCATTTGGGATAATGAGGCTTTCCGTAGAGGTAATACTATCGTTAGCCAACGCGTTATGGCCAAGGTATCTAAGGTTGGTAAATTCCGTGATGATGGTAATTTAGGTTATTATCAAAAGATTAGTGAATTAGCTACTAATCCAGCTGCATTACCGTTATTGCCAGAAATTAGCCGATGTGGCTCGTAAAATTTTCCGCTCCAATAACGTGGATATTTTATTTGTTGGTGAAGAACATGAGTTAGCACCATTTACAGAATTGATGGCACCATTACTTGAAAACTGGAATGCAGAAATATTACCAGATGATGTTTTAACTATAGAGCATACAACGAGTAATGAAGGGATTGTTACTGCCGGCAAGGTTCAATATGTAGCTCAAGGCGGCAATTTTATAGATCATGGATTTACTCATGTTGGCGCTATGAGTGTATTAGAAACTATTTTACGTTACGAATACTTATGGATTCGCATCCGCGTACAAGGCGGTGCCTATGGTGCCTTTGCTAATTTCTACGATGATGGTAATATGATTTTCTGTAGCTATCGAGATCCAAATCTTGTAGAAACGTTAAATGTTTACAAGGAATTGCCAGAGTATTTACGACAATTTACCTTAACAGATCGTGAAATGCGTAAATATATTATCGGTACCATGAGTGGTCTTGATTTGCCGATGACGCCTGCATTACGTGGGCCACGTGCGATGGGTTTGTATTTTAGTGGTGTCAATATCGAAGATAAGGTAGCATTTAGGAAACAAGTTATCGCTTGTAAGCCAGAGGATATTGTAGCTCTTGCAGAAGTAGTAGAGCCTGTTTTGAAAGATAATAATATTTGCTCCATGGGGAATGAACAAAAAATTAAAGACGCTGGTGTCTTTGATAACATTGTATCCCTTGGATAATATATAGTTTATAAACTGATGATACTCTCACGATACATTAATATAATAATGTATTATTATATTAGTATATTATAGAGTGATTAGGAGATACTATTTATGAAAGGACGATTTGCACCTAGCCCAACGGGGTATATCCACTTAGGGGAATGTGTGGATCGCCCTTTTATCGTATATATCTACACGTAATCAAAACGGCACCTATGTGGTCCGGATGGAAGATATCGATTTACAACGCTCTAAACGCTCTTTAGGAGAGGCCTTGTTAGATGATTTGGAATGGCTTGGATTTGAATGGGATGAAGGACCACGTGTAGGTGGACCTGAAGAATCCTATTGGCAGAGTGAACGATTTTTACTATACGACAAAGTCCTTAATAGGCTTGAGGAACAAGGATTAATCTATCCATGTTTTTGTAATCGCGCACGTTTGCAATCTATTGCTTCTGCACCTCATCGCGGAGAAGTAGTTCATCATTATGATGGTCATTGCCGTGATTTAGATGGTTTTACTGTGGCGCAAAAGAAACTTGAAAAGAGCCCATCTATGCGAATTAAGGTTGCGGATTCGCATATGGAATTCGTAGATTTATATCAAGGATCACAGCATTTTGCATTGAGGTGTGGTAATGATGATTTTGTTCTACGTCGCGGTGATGGTATGTATGCTTATAATTTAGCAGTTGTATTAGATGATATATCTATGGGCATCACTGAAATTATTCGAGGTCATGACTTACTGGAAACTACGGCTCAACAACTATTTATATCGTACATTACAAGCTAATCCGCCCTTTTATGGACATGCACCATTGCTAATTGACACAGATGGTCATCGACTTTCAAAACGACAGAAAAGTATAACGGTAAAAGAATTGAGAGAACTGGGATGGTCACCGGAGCGCATTTTAGGTGAATTAGCTGTATTAGCTGGATTCATACCCAAAAGCGATGCACCGAGCATCTCTTTAGAATCATTATTAATATATACTGCACATACAAAAGCATTGCATTGCGAACATATTGTTTTAGAAAAATCAATATAATATATTGACAATTTTCGATATTAATATATAATATTAATTAAGAGGTGGTAAGAATGACTATTAAAAACGCATTAGCTGAAAAAGTTTGGGCTGTAATAGGTGCCACTCATAAAACCGATAAGTTTGGATATAAGATTTATAAGTGCTTAAAAGAACATGGATATGAAGTCTATCCAGTTAATCCAAATGTGACGAGTATCGATGGTGATACTTGTTATCCTAGTCTATCTGCCTTGCCAGTTGTTCCTAGCGTTGTTGATTTTGTAGTTCCAGAAGCAGCAGGGCTTGCAGCAGTTGATGAATGTAAACAATTGGGCATTAAGATGATTTGGTTACAACCCGGTGCGGATAAACCAGCAGTTTTAGCTAAGGCTAAAGAGGTAGGTTTGGATTACATTCAAGATTGTGTATTAGTTCAATTACCTTAGGAGGAAATAATGAGCGAATTAAAAGAGTTAAAAACAGCAGAATATCAAGATCTTCTTAATCAAGGTGGCGTAACAGTAATTGATTTCTGGGCTCCATGGTGCGGTTACTGTGTACGCATGATGCCGGTTTTCGAAGAAATCGCTGGTGAATTAGAAGGCAAAGCAAACTTTGTAAAAGTAAATGCCGATGAAGAACCAAGCTTAGCTCGTGAATTACAAGTAGAAGTATTACCTACATTTGTAATTTTTAAAGATGGCGAAGTAGTAGATCGTAAAATTGGCTTCTTACCAAAAGGTGATTTACAAGGTGCTATCGAATCTAAATTCTAATTAGATTTATATAATATAGAACATATAAGGCCTATTAATGTATACATATACATTAATAGGCCTTTTTATTGCTGTGAATAAACATACGAGTAATATCTTAAAAATAAATATAAAAATAAAGATTGTAGTTTAAATATATAAAGAATACGATGTTTAAAAGAAATATATTGGATCCTAGCGAAAAAAATACATGAGTAAAATGTGAAGCATAAGAATAACTTATTAAAAAAATGCTTTTAATTTTTAAAATTACTTATGCTAGTATTTAATTAGATATTGTGAATATTTAGTGAAGTGTATTCCAGTATTTTCATTTATTTCATCTTTGCGGGGTGAGAGCCGCATAAGTTGGGAGGGAACATTATATGAATAAGGTATTCAAAGTAGTATGGAGTGCGACTAAAAATGCATATGTAGTTACATCTGAACTAGCAAAGTCGCATCAAAAAACAGCTACTACAATTGTAGCAGCCATTTTGTTTAGTGCCAGTTTGGGTGGAGGCATTGTTTCAGCATCCACACCTGCGGATTGGTATCGAACTGATCTTATTGGTAGTCAAAAATGGTTAACACCTGGTCAAGTATCTCAACCAGTTGAACAAAGACCAATTGATTTGCATCAACAAGACCAACAACAATGGCAACAACAGCAGCAACAACAGCAGCAACAGCAGCAACAACAGCAACAACAACAGCAGCAACAATCTCAAAAAAACGGTAATGCAATCGTTATTGTTGGTTTAGGCGATATTAAAAAACAAGTTGATACAAATACTCATAATATCAATGTATTAAATAACAAAGTTAATTGCCTTGGTACTCAGTTTTACTGCTTATCTGATAAGGTATCTAAAAACTCTTTAGATATTAAGCAACTTAATGTAAGCGTTAATGCAATCAATAACAATATTAAAAAAATATTGAAAATAAGATTACTAATAATGTTACTAACAAGGTAACTAATAATGTTATTAACAATGTAAATAATAAGATTGATATTAAGATTGCAGAAAAATAATAAGACTATTATTAATACTGTAAATGCTAACATTAAAAAAAGAAATTCAAAATAATAACACTACTATTATTAACAATGTAAATCAAAATATTGATCAAACAATTAATAATAAGATTGAAGCTAACAATACAACTATTATTAATCAAGTAAATCAAAAATATTGATCAAACAATTAATAATAAAATTGAAAATAACAATACAACAATCATTAATAAAGTAGATCAAAATATTGATGCTAAGATTGAAAAAATAATACTTCTATCATCAATACAGTGAATAAAACTATTAATGAAAGTATTCAAAACAACAATACAGTTATTAATAACAACATTAAAAAAATGAAATTAATGCTAATAATGTAGAAATCAATAAGACTATTAAGAATGAAATTAATGCTAATAACACTGTTATTAACAATAATATCAAAAATAGCATTGAAGCGAATAATGTTGAAATTAATAAAACGATTGTTAATAAGATCAATGAAAATAATGTAAAAATTGATCAAAATATCGCCAATGTAAAAAATGAATTACAAGCGAATATTAACAAGGTTGATGTTAAGGTAGATGCTAATAGCAAAGCTATCAACAACTTGACTGTTAATGTAAACAATAACAGCAAGTCTATTGCTGACTTGTCTAAACAAGTTAACGAAAACACCAAAAACATTACTTTCAACAACACAATTGCGATGGAAAACCGCAAACTTATCGGCGACAATAAGAAAGATATCAATGATAATAAAAAAGCCATCGATGAGTTGAAAGGTAAAGTTGGTACTACTATTAACAACATCAACACAACAATTGATAATAAGATTAATGAAAACAACTCTAAGATTATTAATCAAATCAATAAAGATATAGACATTAAAATTGATAATAGTAAAACAAATATTATCAATACAGTAAACACTAATATTGATAATAAAATCAACGCTAATAACACAGTTATTAACGCTACCATTGATAATAGCATTAAACAAAATAATGTCGAAATCAATAAGACAATCAAAAATGAAATTAATGCTAACAACACAACTATTATCAATAAAGTGAATGCTGATGTTGATGCTAAGATTAATAATGTCACCACTACAATTAACAATGTGAACACTAAGGTTGATGGCCATACAACTAAAATTGTAGATAATAGCAAACGCATTGCTGCTAATGAAGTAAATATTGCGAATAATACTACAAACATTAATAAAAATGCGACAGCTATTACAAACTTAACTAATACAGTTAATAGTAATAACACCCGTATTAACTACGTACTTGAAGCTATGGGCAACCATGAAGGTCGTTTACAAGCTGTAGAAAATGATGTTAAGAATATCAAGACTGATTTGAGCAATACTACAAATCAAGTCAATATCAATACAAAGGATATTGCTGATTTGAAGGGTAAAGTTGGTCAAAATATTGGCAACGTTCAAATAGATATTAACAATATTAAAAAAATGATATTACAAACATCAATAAGAAGATTGATAAAAATGACATTGCTATCAATACAAAAAGTAGATAACAAAGTTAATGAAATCAATACTAAGATTGACAACAAATTAATTGCTATTGATCAAAAAAATTGATAACAAAGTAACTGAAATCAATACAAATATTGATAACAATGTAAATATTATTAACAAGAAAAATCGATAATAATGTAAATATTATCAATACCAAAATTGATAATAATAATATTACTATCAACAAAAAAAGTTGATAATAAAGTAAACGAAATCAATACTAAGATTGATAACAAGGTTAACGAAATTAATGCTAAGATTGATAAGAACGATGTAACTATCAATACGAAGGTAGATAATAAAGTTAATGAAATCAACGCTAAGATTGATAATAAAGTAACTGAAATCAACACAAACATTGATAACAAGGTTAATGAAATCAATACGAAGATTGATAACAATGTTATCGACTTGAGCAAGAAAATCGATGCTAATATCGTTGATGTTAACAAGAAAATTGATGCTAATACAACAGCAATCAATAATGTTAATGTTCGTGTAGATGGTGTTAAAGGTGATGTAGCTGGTCTTACTAAACGCGTAGATCGTCATGACGAACGTTTAGACTACTTGCAAGGCAATATTGAAGATAACTCCACACGTATTAGTGCTAATGAAGATGATATCAAGAAATTAAAGGCCAAATTGGTACAACAATCACTAATGTTGAAAATACAATCAATGCTAAGATTGAAGCCAATAACACAGTGATTAGAAATGATATCAACACTGCAATCACTAATAACAACACTGTTATCAATAAGAACATCGAAACAGCTATCAATAATAACAATACAGTAATCAATAAAAATATTGAAACTGCTATTACTAACAACAATACTACAATTCTTAATAAAGTTGATAAAAACATCGATGTAAAAATCAACGAAAATAACAAACAAATCAACAATACAATCAATACTAAGATTGGTGAAGTGAACGTTAAGATTGATGGCGTTAAAGGTGATTTAAATGGTCTTAAAGGCAACTTGGATGGTCTCAAAGGTCGCGTAGATCGTCACGATCAACGTTTAGATTACTTAGAAGGCAATATTGTAGATAATTCTACCCGCATTAGTGCTGTTGAAGATAATGTAAAGGTTAATACTACTAACATTGCAAACAATACTAAGAATATCAATATCAATGCTAAAGCTATCGATGAATTGAAAGGTCAAGTAGGTCAATCCTCTACTGTTATCAACGATATTAAAAACCAAATCACTAATATCAATGGTAAGGTAGAAAATAACACTACTAACATCACAAATAATACTAAGAACATCGCTGTTAATGCACAAGCTATCGTCGATAATAGCAAACGCATCAACGAAACAAATGTTAAGGTAGAAAATAACACTACTAACATTGCGAACAATACTAAGAACATCGCTGTTAATGCACAAGCTATCGTAGATAATAGTAAACGTATCAACGAAATAAACGTTAAAGTAGATGCTAATGCAGCGGCTATCGTAGATAATAGTAAACGTATCAATGAAACAAATGTTAAAGTAGATGCTAATACAACAGCTATTAATAATGTGAATGTAAAAGTTGATGGTATTAAAGGCGATTTAGATGGCTTAACTAAACGGGTAGATCAAAATACAAAAGACATCAATGTAGCTGGCACTATTGCTCTTGAAAACCGTAAATTTATCGGCGATAACAAGGTATCTATTGAAAACAACACTAAGAATATCAATATCAACGCTAAAGCTATTGATGAATTGAAAGGTAAAGTAGGTCAATCCTCTACAATTATCAACGATATTAAAACTCAAATTACTAATATCAATGGTAAGGTAGAAAATAACACTACTAACATCACAAATAATACTAAGAACATTGCTGTTAATGCACAAGCTATTGTAGATAATAGCAAACGCATCAACGAAACAAATGTTAAGGTAGAAAATAATACTACTAACATTGCAAATAATATTAAGAACATTGCTGTTAATGCACAAGCTATCGTAGATAATAGTAAACGTACTGATGCAACAAATGTAAAAGTAGATGCTAATACAACTAACATTGCAAATAATACAACTGCTATTAACAATGTAAATGTAAAAGTTGATGGCGTTAAAGGTGATGTAGCAGGTCTTACTAAACGTGTAGATCGTCATGATGAACGTTTAGATTACTTGCAAGACAATATTGTAGATCATTCTACACGTATCAGTGTTGTAGAAGATGGTGTGAAATCCAATACTAAAGCTATTGATGAATTAAAAGGCCATATTGGTACTCAAATCACAAATATCGAAAACACTATTACTAACAAAATTAATGAAAATAATGTAGTTATTAATAAGTCTATCGATAACAAGATTACTGAAAATAACACTACAATTCTTAATAAGGTTGATAAAAATATTGATGTAAAAATCAATGAAAACAACAAACAAATTAACAACACAATTAATACGAAGATTGGTGATGTAAATGTTAAGATTGATGGCGTTAAAGGTGATGTAGCAGGCCTTAAAGCACGCATAGACCGTCATGATCAACGTCTTGATTACATTGATGGCAACATTATTCATCATTCTGAACGTATCTCTGCTAATGAAGATGCTATCAAGAAATTGAATGGTAAAATTGGTACAACAATCACAAATGTAGAAAATACAATCAATACTAAGATTGAAGCAAATAATACAGTGATTAGAAACGATATCAACACCGCAATTTCTAATAACAACACAGTAATCAACAAGTATATTGATACTGCAATTAATAACAACAATACAACTATTATTAACAAAGTTGATAAAAATATCGATGCGAAGATTGTTGAGAACAATACGAAGATTGATAGTAAGATCAATAATGTAAATGTAAAAGTTGATGCGAATGCAAAAGCTATTGAAAACAATAGCAAATCTATTACAGCTATTCAAAATAATGTAGCTAATATTAATAGTAAAGTTGATGTGAATACAGCAGATATTAAAGCAATTCGCACTGATGTAACTAATAATACAACAGCTATTGCTAGTGTATCTAAACAAGTAGCAGGTAACACAGCAAACATCGCAGATGTTTCTGCTAAGGTAAATGCTAACTCCACTCGTATCGATGCAAATGCAGCAGCTATTGGTAACTTGAATGGTAAAGTTGATTCTAATGCGAAAGCTATTGAATCCTTGAAAGGTCAAGTAGGTAAAGGCAACACTACAATCGTTAATGTTGAAAAGAAAGTTGAAAATATTACAAACAACATTAAAGCTCAAAATAGTGTTATCAATGCTAATACTGTAAATATTCAAAACAATACTTCCAACATTAACAATATTAAAGCTAATGTAGTAAATGTTGAAAAGAATGTTAACAATATCAAAGCTGATGTAACTATCGTGAAGAATGATATTACTAACATCAATGCGAAGATTGATGCGAAGATTAATATTGTGAACAACAATGTTGAAAACATCAAGAATGATGTGAAGACTATCAATAATCAAGTTACAAATATTAAGAATGATGTGACTAGCATCAAATCTGATGTAACTAGCATTAAATCTGATGTAACAAGTGTGAATGCAAAAGTTGAAAACAATATTAAGATTATCAACGGCATCCAAACAGATGTATCTGGCTTGAAAGATCAAGTTGGCAAAAATACACAAGCAATTAAAGACTTGCAAAATGTAAGTGCTGATGTATCTAAGGTGAAAGAACAAGTTAATGCGAATACAATCAAAGCTAACGCTAACGAAGAACGCATTAAAAATGTTCAAAGCCAAGTAGAAGTTAATACTGATAGAATTAAACACAATACTGAAAATATCAATATTAACAAAGCTGCTATCAAGCAAAATGCAGAAGCAATTCAAAATACTAACGTTACTGTTCAAAAAGTAATCAACAAGGTTGATGAACATACTGCAGCAATTAATAGTGTATCTGCTCAAGTTAATAAAAATACTAATAATATTGCCACTATCAATGCATCCGTTATTGAAAATACAAACAATATTACAAAAGTAAATAACCAAGTAACAGCAAATACTACTAACATTGCTAAAGTATCTAATCAAGTTACTACGAATATCAATAATATCAATGTAAATGCTAAGAATATTAGCGTGAATACAGAAAATATTAAAAACATTGATAGCCGTGTAACCACTAATGCAAATGCTATTGTTGGTATTACTGAATCTGTGAAAGCAAATGCTACTAATATTAACACTGTTAATAACCGTGTAACAGAAGTATCTAACCAAGTTAATACAAATACACAAAGTATTGCTACTGTAACAAATCAAGTTAATGACAATACTAAATTAGCTAAGGCAGTAGGTGCGATTGCATTGGAAAACAATGAACGTATCAATGTAATGGGCTTACAAGTTAACAAGAATACTGCAGATATTAGTACATTAGCTGAAGCTGCAAATTACAGCTTGCGTGCAAGTGCATTAACAATTCAAGATCATGAAACTATTGAACAACATACAGCACAAATTCAAGATAACTCTCGTCGCATTAGCAGTGTAGAACGTGAAGTTAAAACAGTAGGTGCATCTGCAGCCGCATTGGCAGCATTGAAACCTATTGAATACCATGAAGGCCAAAAAGCTCAAATCATGGCAGCTGTTGGTACATACAAAGGTAAAACAGCAACTGCATTAGGTGTTGCTCATTATGCAAATCCTGATTTGTTATTCCACGCTGGTGCTGCTTATGATGGTGATAATGGTGTAATGGCAAATGCTGGTGTAACTATCGGTATTGGCTCCGCTCCTACAGCACCTTCCAAACCTGCATCTCCAGCAACTGTAAAAGTTCTCGAAGATAAGGTTGCTAGCTTAGAAGCACAAAATAAAGAAATTAAAGAAGTGCTTGAAAAAGTATTAGCTGCTAATCCTCAAGTAGCTAAAAAGACAACTAAATAAGATACCTCCCAAAAGGTAGGCACTGAATACCTGTCTATCTAAGGTATGTATAACCGCGTAGTACACTCGTGCTACGCGGTTTTCTTTTGATTTTGAACTTGAAGTTTTAATGTTGTGGTGAATATGTATAGCTGGTGGTGAATGGTGGTACATATATGGTGAAAATTATAAAAATAACCATATAAAAACGAACATATATTTGTGAAAAATAGAGAAAAATAGAGAAAAAGATAAAAATATGAAGAAAAATTCATAATTTCCTCAATTTTTACGTTTTATTTATTGTAACAAGTGGGGGATTGTGGTAAAATTTACCATATAGTGGTGAATTAGGAATGTTAGGCGGTGATTTTAGATGTTCATGGGGGAATATAATCACACTATAGATACAAAAGGACGGTTGATTATACCTGCCAAAATACGTGAACAACTAGGTGATCATTGCGTGCTTTCAAAGGGCTTAGACAATTGTATCGCTATTTATACTGCCGAAAGTTGGGAGCAACTTTCAAAAACATTACAATCTTTACCATCTAATAAAGCTAATGCTCGCGCCATTAAACGCTTTTATTTTGGTAGTGCAGCAGAGCTTGAATTTGACAAACAAGGCCGAATCTTGGTACCTAGTGCTCTTCGTGAGCATGCTGAATTGCAAAAAGATGCAGTTATTATTGGTACTGGCGATAAGGTTGAAATTTGGAGCCGTGAACGTTTCGATGCTTATGATGCGGAAGTGGCTGAAAGTGTAGAATCCTTAGCTGAAGGATTAGATGGCATTATATTGTAGGAGGCTATCGTGGAATTTAATCATGTCAGTGTACTGTTGAATGAAACGGTAGAATCTGTTGTTACCAATCCAGATGGTATCTATGTGGATTGCACATTAGGTGGTGCAGGTCATGCACATGCTGTAGGGGAACGACTAAGTCCTCAAGGTATGATTGTCGGTCTAGATCAAGACGAGGATGCCTTAGGTGTAGCGAGACAACGATTGTCCGATTTATCCTGTCAAGTGATGACGATACCTACAAATTTCGAATTTAAAACATGCTTTGCAAGAACAAGGCATTTACGAAGTTGACGGATTCATATTTGATTTAGGTGTTTCTAGTTATCAGCTTGATACACCAGAACGTGGATTTTCGTATATGAATGATGGGCCCCTTGATATGCGTATGGATAAAGAGGCGAAAATTAATGCGGAAATCGTGGTGAATGAATATGAACCAGATGAATTATTAAAAATTATTCGTGACTACGGAGAAGAACGATGGGCTAAGCGCATCGTTGAGTTTATCGTAGCGGCACGCAATGAAAAGAGAATTACCACTACTGGCGAATTAGTGTCAATTATAAAGAAGGCTATACCAGCAAAGGCGAGACAGGATGGTCCGCATCCAGCAAAACGTACATTTCAAGCGATACGCATTGAAGTAAACCGAGAGCTTGCTATTTTGCATGATAGTTTTGTAGATGCTGTGAGTATGTTGAAGCCAAAGGGGAGAATTGGTGTCATCACATTCCATTCCTTAGAGGATCGCATTACAAAACAAACATTTAAAGAGTTGAGTACAGCTTGTATTTGTCCACCAGAGTTGCCAGTGTGTGTCTGTCATAATAAGGCGATTATTAAAGCTAAATAAGGCGATTGAGCCTAGTGCAGGGGAAGTCGAAGTGAATCCTCGTTCTAGGAGTGCAAAGCTTAGAGTAGGGGTTAAACTGTAGTATTGGAAGGGGTTATTTAGATGTTGGCGAGAAAGGCTGTTGTGGGCCACGTTAAACGTGATGTGTTGTTAGGTGTACAAGCAAGAAAAGCGAGTGCTAGTGTTATATTTGATATTAGCCCACTAATGAAAAAGATTGTTCAAGGTATAGCAATCCTTGCGGGCTTTTTGATGATTATGATGGCTATGAATGCATATACTACAAAATTAGGTTATGAAGTAGTTAAAACACAACAGGCTGTAGTACAATTAGCGAAGGACAATGATACCCTTGATGTAGAGGTGGCATCCTTGAAATCTCCAGTACGCATTCAAAAGATTGCGGAAGAACAATTGGGGATGGTTTTGCCTGATTCCTTTGTGTATAGCACTAAAAGTACGACTTCAGAACGCAATGTACAAGCGAAACAGCAAATTATAGACTAGCAGGCAAAAGCAGCTCTTATGGGCTGCTTTAATTTGCGTATATAGAGGAGACGATAATATGAAATCCTTAAAGATATTATTAGTACACTAGATGTACAAGAATTACAAGGTAATCAAGATGTAGTTATTCAAGATATTACAGCTGATTCTAGAGCGGTTAAATCTAATAGTTTATTTATTGCTCTGGATGGCGCTACAGTAGATGGTCATAATTATATTGATAAAGCTATTGAGGCGGGTGCCGTAGCAGTTATTGTATCTAAACCAGTAACTGTACCTAATGATATATGTGTGATTACCGTTTTTGATACCCGTCAAGCTATGATGGCTTGTGTACCATATTTCTTTGATTATCCGGCCAATCGTATGCGTATGATTGGTGTTACTGGTACAAATGGCAAGACTACTACGACGCATATGATTCGTCATATTTTAAAGGCTCAAGGCCATAAGGTGGGTGTCATTGGTACGGTTCATATTATGATTGGTGACACTAGTTATCCGATTCATAATACGACGCCTGATGTAGTTGACCTACAGCATATTTTGAATCAAATGGTTCAAGAAGATGTTACATATTGTGTGATGGAGGTATCTTCTCACGCGCTAGCACTAGGTCGTGTTAGTGGCGTTGAATTCGATACGGCCGTATTTACGAATTTGACGCAAGATCATTTGGATTTCCACAAAACCTTTGAGAACTACTTGCAAGCTAAATGTAAGTTGTTTGAACAAGTTAGTGCATCCAATCAAGTTAAAGGGAGTAAAGGCGCTGTAATCAATATTGACGATGCGTATGGTCATCGTGTGGTTGAAAAAACGGCAGCTCCAACTATTACGTATAGTACATTAGGAAATGGTTCCTTAAATGCATCCGATGTTCATATGTCTACTAAGATGAGCCAGTATACTGTTAATTATAATGGTGAAAGTTATCCTGTATCTATGAATACTACGGGTCTATTTAATGTGTATAACACATTGGCTGCCATTGGGGCTTGTTTACAAGAAGGTATTTCAATGGAAGCCATTGATACGGCTTTGAAAACATTTAGTTCTGTACCAGGTAGATTTGAATTAATCGAGGAAGGGCAAGATTTTGCTGTAGTTGTAGATTATGCACATACACCTGATGGTTTACAAAATATTTTAGAAACAGCAAAGGCTATTAAAGAAAATCGCATTATCATCGTATTTGGTTGCGGTGGTGATCGTGATGCTACAAAACGTCCAATTATGGGACGCATTGCAGCAGAATATGGCGATAGAATTTATGTTACATCCGATAATCCGCGCACTGAAGATCCGATACAAATTGTTAAGGATGTAGAGGTAGGTGTAAAAGAAGCACTTCGTGATGGTACATCGTATGAGGTGATTGTCGATCGTAGAAAGGCAATCAATCATGCAATTCATGATGCTAAAGCAGGCGATATTGTTATTATTGCGGGCAAGGGTCATGAAATTATCAAATTTTAAAGAATGAAACTATTCATTTTGATGACCGAGAAGAGGCTAGACAGGCTCTTAAGGAGATCTAATATGGCAGAATTTACATTACAAGAAATAATTGATGCTACAGGCGGCACATGTAAGGGCGATGTAAGTTTACAGTTTAAAGATATATCTACTGATACGCGTACAATTCAATCGGGGTATGTATTTGTTGCGTTGCGTGGGGATACGTTCGATGGCCATGATTTTATTAATGCAGCTATTGAAAAGGGCGCCACTGCGGCTATCGTTGAAAATGGTCGCGCTGTAGAGGGGATTGTCTGTGTTGAAGTAGAGAATACGTTGAAAGCCTATCAAGATTTGGCGAATTATCATAGACGGCGTTTTCAAATTCCCGTAGTTGCTATTACGGGTTCATCTGGGAAAACGACAACAAAAGAGATGGTAGCAGCTGTTCTTGGTACAGAGTTTAATGTGTTAAAAACAGAAAAGAACTTCAATAATGAAATTGGTTTGCCTAAAACCTTATTGCAATTAACATCAGAACATGAGGCTTGTGTTGTAGAAATGGGGATGCGTGGGCTAGGTCAAATTGAAGAATTAGCACTTATTGCTGAACCAACGATTGGTATTATTACCAATGTTGGAACAAGCCATATTGAATTATTAGGGTCTCAAGAAGCTATTGCAGAGGCCAAGGGTGAGTTAATTCGCTGTTTAGGTCCTGATAGCGTAGCGATTCTGAATGAAGATGATTCTTTTGTAAAGGCTATGAGCTCTATTGCTAAAGGGAAGACCGTTACTTATGGTATTCATAGCAATGCCACTGTAATTGGCAGTCATTTGCGCTATAAAAAAGATGGTATAAAATTTACCTGCAAATGTTATGACGAAGTTTTTGATGTGTTCTTGCCGATGATTGGTGAGCATAATGTATATGATGCATTGGCAGCTATCGGAGCAGGTCGTGTGTTGGGCGTTAAATCCAGTAAGATAAAAAAAGGTCTTAGTGAATTTACAGGCACACCTATGCGTCAAGAAATTGTAGCCTTTGATGATATCGTTATTCTTAATGATGCGTATAATGCCAACCCATCTTCTATGAGTGAAGCAATTAAAGCATTGGGGCAACTGGAAGGTAAACGTAAAATAGCGATGCTTGGGGATATGCTTGAGCTTGGAGATTTTACGGAAGAAGGTCATCGCCAAGTGGGTAGATTGCTTGCAGAAGAAGGCTATAGTGTTGTGTTTACCTTTTGGTGATGCAGCCAATTTTATCGCTAAGGAAGCAAAGTTGGCAGGACTTGAAGTACATCGTTGTAATAGTCATCTCGAAATGGCAAATGCCTATAATGATATTCGTGAAAAAGGCGATGTTATATTGGTAAAAGGTTCCAGAGGTCTTAGAATGGAACGTGTTGTAGAAGAATTAAAAGAACGTGAATAAAAGGTGTATCGGCTGGCTTGGTCTAGCCGTAATGCCTATTTAAAGAATAGGGGAGTAATATGATTTACCACATTCTATTAGCATTTGTAGTGACTTTTATAATTACATTAGTGTTGGGCAAGGTTGGCATTCCTATGCTTAAATCTTTACATGCCCAACAAAGTATACGTGAGGAAGGCCCTGAAAGCCATCAAGCTAAGGCTGGTACGCCAACTATGGGAGGTGCTTTTATGATGCTTGCTCTTACGACTGGAGTGGCTATTTTTGCACCATGGAATGTGGCCACAGGCATGTTATTATTCCTTACTCTGGGGCATTGTTTACTCGGTTTCTTTGATGACTTTGTAAAAGCCGTAAAAAAACGTAATCTTGGTTTAACAGCAAAACAAAAATTGCTAGGTCAATTTATTTTAGCGGCTATTTTTTGCTATTTTATAACTGAAATTATGGTGCTTCCTACAACCTTGTGGATCCCTGTTATAGATGCTCATGTGCAATTAGGCTTTGCTTATTATATTTTAGCTTTCTTAATTATTGTAGGTGCTACAAATGCCGTGAATCTAACGGATGGACTTGATGGTCTAGCTTCTGGTACGTCTGCAGTAGCAGCTATTGCTTTTTCTGTTATTGGTCTCATGATTTATTCCACAGAAAACTCTGTGGCTGCTGAAAGTGTAGCTTACTTTGGAGCTATTGTGACTGCTGTATGTCTTGGCTTCTTAGTATTTAATATAAACCCAGCTAAGGTTTCATGGGGGACACTGGTTCTTTAGCCCTTGGTGGCGCTTTTGCAGGTATGGCTATTTTAACAAAAACAGAATTACTACTCGTGGTTATTGGTGGTATTTTTGTGATGGAAGCCTTATCTGTTATTATTCAGGTTATTTCCTTTAAAACTCGTGGTGTTCGGGTGTTTAAGATGAGTCCAATTCACCATCATTTTGAGTTATCTGGCTGGTCCGAGCAAACCGTAGTAAACCGCTTCTGGTTTGGTGGTGCAGTTCTAGCCGTGTTAGGCGTTGTATTAGCTACTGTTACCCTTTAGTTTTGAAAAATAAATTACCTTAATAAATTTGTAGTTAGAATGGGGAAAATACTTAACTTGAACGGCGTTTAATGGTATTCTTATAAGATAAGGTGAATTTCGTTCTTACTTAGTATATTTGGGTGATAGAAATGGATTATGGAGAGAAAAATATTCTTGTTCTTGGCGCTGGTTCAAGCGGTATCGGTGCTGCATGGGTATTGGCACAATTGCATGCAAATGTCGTATTAAATGATTATAAACCTGTAGAATTTGAATCATCTACGCGTAAGAAATTAGATGATGCAGGTGTAACGATTATTACAGGTAGACAGGATAATAGTTTGCTTAATGGTGTCGATCGCATCGTTATCTCTCCAGGAATAGCCTTATCTATTCCTATTGTGCAAGAGGCGTTTAATCGTCATATAGAGGTGGTAAGTGAAGTTGAGCTTGCCTATGATGTTTGTAAATCACCTATTCTTGGTGTGACAGGGACAAATGGTAAAACTACGACCACAACATTGTTGACTCAAGTTATGGAGTCCACAGGATTGCCTATAAAAGTAGGTGGAAATATCGGTGATTCTCTCAGTGAAGCTGCTTTCAATATGCCTGAGGGTGGTTATTTAATCGCTGAATTATCAAGTTATCAACTAGAAACAATTAAATCTTTTGTCCTCTAGGTGCCATTGTATTGAATGTAACGCCTGACCATTTAGCGCGCCATAAAACAATGGAAAATTATGCGGCTGCTAAAGCACGCATTTTTATGAACCAAAATGCTGAAAATTTTGTTGTTCTTAATGATGACGACCCTATTGTGGCAGCTATGAAAAAGGATGTACATAGTAAAATTCTTAGCATTAGCCAACACCATAAGGTTGAATGTGGTGCTTATTTTGAAGGAAATACTTGCTATGCCGTGTTAAATGGTAATGTTATTTCTGTAATTGATACAGAACAGATTCATATCAAAGGCGCCCATAATATTGAAAATATTTTATCCGTTATTGCCTTAACCTACGCTTTGGGTGTTGATGTAGAACGTATTAAGCGTACAATTGAAAATTTCCATGGTGTAGAACACCGTTTAGAACGTGTTACTACAATCCATGATGTAACATTTTATAATGATTCGAAAGCAACCAATACTGATTCTGTAGTAAAAGCATTGGATGCCTTTGATAAACCTGTTATTTTGTTGGCTGGTGGCCATGACAAAATGACACCTTTAGAAGATTTTATGAACGTAGTGAAGAAGAATACTAAAGAGGTCATTTTTATGGGCGAAGCTGCGGAACGTTTTGAATCAGTTGCTACAAAAGTTGGGGTAACGAATATTCATCGCGCTCAATCTATGAAGGAGGCTGTTGAACTAGGCTATAAACTAGCTGAGCCTAGTGATATTGTTTTGCTTTCACCAGCATGCTCAAGTTTTGACTGGTACAGTTGCTTTGAAGAACGGGGCGACGATTTTAAAAAATGTGTTAAAGAACTAGAGGAAAGGGGCTAAGGGAGTGAAACGAATCATTATTTCTGGCGGTGGCACGGGTGGTCATATTTATCCAGCCATTACGATTTACAAGGAAATTATGAAACAGCAACCTGATGCACAGGTCCTCTATGTAGGAACGAAACATGGGTTAGAAGCTGATTTAGTACCAAAGGAAAATATAGAATTTGTTACATTACCAGTACAAGGTTTACAGCGAAAACTGTCTTTAGGTACTTTAGTAACTATGGGGAAAACAGCGTATTCACTTATAAAGGCTAATTCTATTATTTCTAGCTTTAAACCTGATGTGGTTATTGGGACTGGTGGCTATGTATGTGGTCCTATCTTGATGGCTGCAGCTTTGCGTAATATTCCTACACTTATTCAAGAACAAAATGTAATTGCTGGCATTACTAATAAAATTTTAAGCCGTTTTGTAGATGTAGTTGCTGTTGGTTATAATGAAGCAGCAAAATCATTTGATAAGGCAAAGCAAGTTGTATATACAGGAAATCCAGTGCGTCCCGATGTATTGGTAGATTCTCGTGTAGAAGGTCGTAAGCATTTTGGTCTATCCGATGATATCTTTACGGTTCTTATTGCCGGTGGTTCTCGTGGAGCTAGAACTATTAATAATGCCATGATAGATGTTCATAAACATTTTCAGGGTAAGGACGGCATTAAATTAATTCATATTACCGGTAATGGAGAATATACATCAGTATTAGAAAAATTAGGAATTAATGATGGATCTGGTTTGGGGGAATCATCGTTGATTTTGCCATATTTACACGATATGCCAAAGGCTTTAGCGGCTACTGATTTGGCTGTGTTTAGATCTGGTGCTATCGGTCTTGCTGAATTGGCAGTACGCGGTATTCCATCTGTATTGGTGCCATATCCATATGCAGCAGAAGATCATCAAACGTATAATGCTCGCATCTTTGTACAAGAGGGAGCAGCACATATGATTGTTGACAAGGTTTTGACGAGCCATGATTTGATTGGTGAAATTGAAATGTTTATGGCAAACCGTGAATTGTTAGCTCAAATGGGAGCTAGTGCTTTGCATTTAGGTAAACCAAATGCGGCTCATGATATTGCTGAACTAGCACTATCTATTGCGAAATAGTTAAGGAGAGTTATTATGTTAGAAGGTATCCATAAGATTCATCTCATCGGTATAGGTGGATCTGGTATGCGCGCTATTGCGAATATTTAATTCAAAAAGGATATGAAGTATCTGGTTCTGATGTTAAAGAATCTGATGTAATTGAACGATTTAGACAAATGGGGGCTACCGTTCATATTGGTCATAATGCTGATTATGTGAATGGTGTAGATGCTGTAGTTCGTTCTACTGCTATTCGTGAAGATAATCCTGAAATTGTAGCGGCTAAGGAACAAGGAATCACTATTTTACATCGCTCTGATATTGTAAAAGCAGTATTGGATGTAACGAATGGTATCGCTGTAGCTGGTGCCCATGGAAAAACATCTACTACTTCTATGATTGGTCAAATTCTCGTAGAAGGTGCGATGGATCCAACGGTGATTATTGGTGGTGAAGTTGATTATTTAAAGGGGAGTAGTTGCTTAGGTGCTGGTGAATATTCTGTTGTAGAAGCAGACGAAAGTGACGGATCATTCTTAAAATTAAAACCAAAGATTATTGTTATCACTAATATAGAAGATGATCATATGGATCATTATAAGACAATGGATAATTTGCTTAATGCATTCTGTCAATTTGTTGAAACATTACCTATGGACGGCAAGGCTGTTGTATGTGGTGATAATGATAATATTCGTGACATCATGGGTAAGGTTGATCGCCAATTTATTACCTATGGTTTAGAAGAAACTAATGATTATGTGGCTAAAAATATTCATTACGAAGATAGCTCACTCGTATATGATGTAGTCCATAAGGGGGCCAACTTGGAGCGCATATCTTTGCGTGTACCTGGAAATCACAATGTACTGAATTCGTTAGCTTCCTTTATTGTGGCTCATGAATGTTGTCATGTTCCTGTTGCTTCTATTGTGAAAGCCCTTGGTAAATTTATTGGTGCTAAACGCCGTTTCGAAACAAAAAGGTCATGTAGCTGGCGTATGGGTTGTCGATGATTATGCTCATCATCCAACAGAAATTAAGGCTACTTTGAAAGCGGCAAAAAGAATTAGAAAAAAACATCGTGTGATTTGTGTATTCCAACCACATCGTTATTCTCGTACATTTTTGTTGAAAGATGAATTTGCTACTGCTTTTACTAGTGCGGATGAAATCTATATGACAGATATCTATAGTTCTGGTGAAGATCCTATTGAAGGTATTGATGGTCATACTATCCCTAATGCTATTAGTGAAGCGACACAGCAACATGTAAATTATGTGGAAGATGTAAATGATTTACCTGCTATTCTTGCTAAAGTAGTTAGACAAAATGATTTAGTTATCACTATGGGGGCGGGATCCATTAATCAATATGGGCCAAAATTATTAGCATTATTGGAAGAAGGTTTACAATGAAAGATAAGCATATCATCGTATTAATGGGGGGGCCTTCTGCAGAAGCAGAGGTATCTCGTCGTACTGGCGCTGCTATTGCAGATGCTTTAAAAAGCAAAGGTTATCATGTATCTACATTGGAGTTAAATCCAAAAACTGTATTGCAAGATATTGAAAACTTGAAGGGTGATGTTGTATTCAATGCAATCCATGGCCGCTATGGTGAGGATGGCGCTTTACAAGGCGTTCTTGAAATGGCTGAAATTCCCTATACTGGATCAGGTATCATGGCTCATTCTGTGGGTATGAATAAAAAAGTAAGTAAGGATGTGTTTAAAGGTGCACATATCCCTACAGCAGAATCCATTTCTTATAATGGTAATTTGCAATCTAAAGAAGATATCATTAAACATATTGAAGATACTTTTTCCTTGCCAGTTGTATTAAAACCTGCTACACAAGGCTCTAGTATTGGCGTAACTATTGTAAAAGAACAAGATCAATTGGCTAAGGCCGTTACTGAGGCCCTTACATATGATCCAATTCTCGTAGTTGAACAGTTTTTAAATGGTCGTGAATTTACTGTATCAGTGCTTGATGGTAAAGCATTGGCAATCATTGAAATTCGTCCACACTCTGGTGAATATGATTATGCAAGTAAATACACAGCAGGGGCCACCGATTATTTGGTGCCTGCACCAATTAGTGAAGACATGACAAAAGAGATGCAAGCTATTGGTGAACTTGTATATCGTGAAGTACAAGCGAGTGGCGCAATTCGCGTTGATGTTATGACTGATGATAAAGATAATATGTATGTATTAGAATATAATACAATTCCAGGGATGACTGCTACATCTTTAGTGCCTAAGGCAGCCAAGGAGATGGGCATTGATTTCCCTGAATTATGCGAAAATATTATTAACAGCAGGTTATGGGAAATTCTAAGAACTAATATATGTAAGGAGTGTAGTTATGGATGAGTTGAATCAACATCCACCCGCCTCAGAGTCAAAGGAGTCTGCTACTAATACTACGGAATTACTCCATGAGCAGGAGCATGATTCAATCTATAATGATGAACATAATTCAATCTATAGAAATGAACGGGATTTTGCGCATAATCATGAGCGAGAATCAGTTCGTAATCATGAACGGGAGAAAGCAGAGGTTAGAAAGAAGTTTCTAAAAATAGGTGGTGTTGTAGCCCTAGTGTTAGTTGGGTTATTTACACTTCCGATTCCACTTGGTTCTATAAAGGTTGTTGGCTCTGATAAAGTGACTGTACAAGATGTTGAGGTTGCCGGTGATATTGGGGAACCGGTAAATATACTTCGCATCAATAGGGAAACATTACGAAATCGCCTATCTAAAGATCTTCGTGTTGAAGATGCTCAAATAAGTTATGAATTGCCATTGACTATGGTTGTTCGCATCGCTGAGCGAAAGGGGATTTCTGTTATACCCGCACAATTTGGATATTTAACATTGGATAAATGGACAAGTTATTGCATCTGATAGTGTTATAGAAGATACGACAGTGCCGATGATTTCTGGTGTTAAAGGTGGTAATATACTATTAGGTGATGTGGTTACTGATAAGCCTATCGTTCAGGTTCTTGATTATCTGCGAGCTTTAGATGATGATACGTTTAAACAAATTGCAGAGGTTAATATTGGTGATCCTGATAATATATTGGTATATACCGTATCAGGAATACAAATTCGACTAGGTGATGGTACAAATCTTAAAGATAAAGCCGAGTTAACAGCTGCTATGTTAAAAGATTTGCCAAAAACACAAGGTAACGTTGAATATATTGATGTTAATCCATCATCTCCATATATCAAGACTGATAGGTTAACAGTGCAACCAAAATCTAATATGAATAATAAATCTAAGCCAGACACCAGCCAATCTGACAAGACAGATACATCAAAACAAAATGATAATACGTCTAAATCAAAGCAAGACTAGTTATTGGCAGAAATAAAAAGGTGGAATAATGTTGTGAAACATGAACGATGGGCTATAGGTCTCGTTAGTTTTATATTAGGGTTTATGGTGGTAACCCAATATAAGATGACACAAGATAATATTGAAGAAAATATACGGTTGCAACGAACCGGTGATTTGGTGGCTCAGTTAAAGGATGCGGAACAAGAAAAAGATGCATTATTAAAACAAATAGACCAGTTAAGGGCTAATGGGAATGGTTCTGAGCCAGATGAATCCTTACGTAGAAAAGCAGCTTTAACTAATGTTAAGGGGCCTGGTGTAACCGTGTTGATAGAGGATAGTTCTAAACCGATTCAAAGTGGAGAAAATCCTAATTTATACGTAATTCACGATGAGGATATATTGCGTATTGTCAATGAATTGCGGGCCGGCGGTGCAGAAGCATTAGCTATTAATGATCAACGATTGATTGGTACTTCAGAAATTCGTTGTTCGGGGCCAACTATTACTGTTAATGGCAAAGTCTATGGTGCTCCGTTTACGGTTAAGGCCATAGGTGATCCGAAGACGTTAAATTCTGCGTTAACCATGCGTGGTGGCATAGTGGACTCCTTAAAACATTGGGGAATAAAGGTGACTATAAAAGAAGAACAGTCTGTAGCAATTCCTGCTTTTACAGGTTCTTATAGGGAAGAACACCTACAATCTAATGAGTTAGGAGGTAAAGAATGAATATATACATCTTTGCTATTGTAGGTCTTATACTAGGTGTTGTGGTGGGATGGTTAACACCATTACATATTCCTGCAAGTTATGCTAACTATACATCTGTAGCTGTTTTAGCTGCGCTAGATGCCGTGTTTGGCGGTAGTAGAGCCGCTTTAGAACGGGTCTTTGATTTGAGCAATTTTATTACTGGATTTTTTTCCAATGTAATACTCGCAGTCGTGCTTGTATATGTAGGTGATTTAATTGGGATTAATTTATATTACGTAGCGCTCATTGGATTTGGGTTACGGGTGTTTATTAATCTAGCTGCGATACGCAAGAACATTATGACTAAACGATTCTAATAATTATGATTCGATTATAGTTGTAGTGGAAAGTTTTTAAATTATAGTGTAAAATAAATGTAATTGTTATAATTAACTCAGTATATAAATAGAAACATTCAAATTTATATTGACAAAATAGATAACGATAAGAGGAGGAAGTGCAATGTCTGATTTTGCAAATATTAAAGTTATTGGTGTAGGTGGCGGCGGTAATAACGCTGTTAATCGCATGGTTGAAAGCGATCTTAAAGGTGTTCAATTCTTGTCCGTTAATACAGAAAGCCAAGTGCTTGAATTATCCAGAGCGGATGTGGCTATTCAAATTGGCGAAAAAGTAACTAAAGGTCTTGGTGCAGGTGCTAACCCACAAATCGGTGAAGAAGCTGCTCAAGAAAGTCGCGAAGACATCATGAAGGCTCTTGAAGGTGCGGATATGGTATTCGTAACTGCTGGTATGGGCGGTGGTACAGGTACTGGTGCGGCTCCTATCGTTGCTGAATGTGCTAAAGAAGTTGGTGCATTAACTGTAGGTGTTGTAACAAAACCTTTCGCATTTGAAGGTAAACGTCGTCGTGCACAAGCTGAAAAAGGCATTGAGTTCTTAACTCAAAAAGTTGATACAATTATCGTTATTCCTAATGACAAATTGTTACAAGTTGTAGATAAAAAATGCTCTTTGTCCGATGCATTCCGTACAGCTGATGAAGTACTTCGTCAAGGTATTAAAGGTATTTCCGACTTGATTCAAGTTCCTGGTTTAATCAATCTTGATTTTGCAGATGTTAAAACTATCATGACTGAGCAAGGCGAAGCGTTGATGGGGATCGGTGTGGGCGAAGGTGAAAACCGCGCTGCAGATGCTGCAAAAATGGCTATCAATAGCCCATTGTTAGAAACTTCTATCGATGGTGCAAAAGGTATCTTACTTAACATCACTGGTAGCTCCAACTTGAGCTTGTTCGAAATTAACGAAGCTGCTGAAATCATTTCCGATGCTGCAGATCCTGATGCAAACATTATCTTTGGTTCTGTTATCGACGAAAACTTGGGCGATAAAGTACAAATCACAGTTGTTGCAACTGGTTTTAACTCTAGTGCTAAGAGTGTACCAGAATTTGGTAAAACAACTACTACACGTCCAGCAAGTACATCTGCACCTACAAGCGGTATCCCTGATATCCCTGTATTCATGAAACGCTAATAATTGATAGATATACTTACCATATTATAAAATGTAACTTATTAAGACACATATTTATATGTGTGTATAGGAGGTACCAATGAAAAAATTAGTATTATTGTCTTTAGCTGCAACAGTAGTTGCTGGTAGTGCATTTGCTGCATCCGTACCAGTAACTAAAATGAGTGATAATTCCACAAAAATTCAAGCTGATTATGCATTCAACCAACGCGTATCTAATAGCGGTGGCATTAACAATGATGGCTTGGCGTATCTTTAGAACATGATTTAAGCAATAAATCTGCTCTTCAATACTCTTATAGCAAAGTAAATGCTAAAAATGGCGATGTAAAAGATCATCAATTGGCTTATGTTTACAAAGTGCATCCTAATGTGAATGTATATGGTGCTGGTACAGCTATCCGTACACATGACACTGAATTAGGTATTCAAGCTGGTGTAATCGGTCATATGCCTTTAACTGATAAAATCAATGGCTTTGCAAAAGCTGGTTGGGGTAATGATATTAAACACAGCTATCAAGTAGGTGCTCAATACGAATTGAAACCTAATATTGATTTGAACGTATACTATGGTATTGATAAATATAGCGTAGATAATAATGATAAAACTACAAAAGGCTTACATGCTGGCGTGGGTTATACATTCTAATCATAAGTAAATAAGTAAAACCACTCATCTTGGATGGGTGGTTTTTTGCATAAAAGATGCATTTTCTATACTTTGTATTTATGTATACAATATTTTTCATGTATACTCATTGTATAAATGTATAACTTTAGGTATGATAATGTTGTAATTGTTCTTTTTAGTTAGGATGGTGTATGCGATGACAAGTGTAGCAGCGAAACACGCAAAAGGTAAAAAATTAAAAGATGTAATCTTTGTAACGGCTGGACAAGCAGCAGAGGATACAAAGTTAAATGGTCGTGAACTTGTTGTAAATGGTACTTTAGGTGCTATTTATGATGAAGAAGGCAAATTAGTGTTCTTAAAAACTGTTAAGGAAGAATATTTAAACTTATCTGATACTGAACATATTGGTTATGCTCCTATTGCTGGTATTCCAGAATATTTAGAAGGTGCGGAAAAGGAATGTTTTGGCGATTCTCGTCCGGATGGTTTTATCCGTAGTATTGCTACTTCTGGTGGTACTGGTGGTATTCATCATTTAGTACATAATTATACAGAACCTGGCGATGAAGTGTTAACAGCAGATTGGTATTGGGGTGCGTATCGTATCATTTGTAGTGATAATGGACGTACGCTTGTAACATATTCTTTATTTGATGAACATAATAACTTTAATCATGATGCTTTCCAACATCGTGTTAAGGAATTAGCTGCTAAACAAACGAATGTTGTAATTCTATTTAATACACCAGGGAATAATCCGACTGGTTACTCTGTAGAGGATAAAGATTGGGACTCCATTCTTAATTTCTTGAAAGAATTAGTGGCTATTGGTCGTAATAACGTTATTATCGGTGTTGATGTAGCTTATCTAGATTATTCCGGTGAAAAGGAGGAAGTGCGTGCATTCTTTAAAAAAATGGGCCACTTGCCTAAGGAAATCCTTGTTTGTGTATGCTATAGCTTATCTAAAGGCTTCACAATGTATGGTCAACGTGTAGGTGCTATGATTGGTATTTCTTCTGATGAAGAGATTGCAGATGAATTCTTAGAAGTGAATAAATCCACTAGCCGTGCTACATGGTCCAATATTTGCCGCCCTGCTATGCGTGCTATGGCTAATATTGTATCTGATCCTGATAAATTTAAAGCCTATGAAGAAGAACGCAATTCATATTATCAATTAATTCGCGATCGAGCTGATATCTTTAAACAAGAGGCGGCAGAAGTAGGATTGCCTATGTTGCCATATCGTGGTGGTTTCTTTATCACGATCCCAACAGATTCCGGAACAGCAATTTGCGAAGAGTTAAAGAAAGAACATATTTATGTTATTGCTTTAGGCAATGGTATTCGTGTTGCCGCCTGTGGTATCCCTAAATTCCAAATGAAGGGGTTAGCAGGGAAAATCTATGATGTTATGAAGCGATTAGGAAAACTATAAAGATATAAAATGCAAAATGGCACTTCAGTATTTGAAGTGCCTTTTAGTGTTAGTGAATATCTTTATGTTCTTTAATATCTTGATCTGCTTCTTTAGCTAAACTTTCTAGTGCGCGCTTAGGTGCAGTTCGTTCACCTGTTTTTGGATCAACAAATTCAACGCGATCTAAGGTGTCTGTGATTTGTCCTTTAATAAAGCCTAAATAGATGTTATATAGCTCTTTCTTTTCGGCTAATTCTTCAAGTGTGAGTTCTTGGCCTGATTTTTTCTTAGCAGCTAATTCATTTATTCGTTTTAATATATCATTAATATTACTCATATAAACCTCCTGTATTCTATATTAGAATAACATGATTTATTATAACATAGAACTTAATGAATACGTATGGTAAGATATAGATTATACGAGTTCGTACTTTCACAAGTGAGAAAGGAGTTTATCGTGCGTGTTACGAAAGCAATAAAGGCAGAGCAATTAGCATTGTTAGAAGAACATTATTTTGATGCTAAACCTGCCCTTGAATATACAAATGAATTTGAATTATTAGTGGCTGTTGTTTTATCTGCACAGTGTACAGATGAAAGAGTAAATATTGTCACAAAACGATTGTTCCCAGCATTAAATCATCCGGCTAAGATGCTAGAGATTGGTGTTACAAAACTAGAAACTCTTATCAAGGATTGTGGTTTGTATAAATCAAAGGCAAAGAATTTGATTGCCACTTGTCATATATTGGTAGAACAATATCATGGAGAAGTGCCACGTGAGTTTGATCAACTCGTTAAATTGCCCGGTGTAGGTCGGAAAACAGCAAATGTTGTAGTATCTGTATTGTTTGGTACACCTGCTATCGCTGTAGATACTCATGTGTTTCGTGTGTCGAATCGATTAAAATTAGGTGTTGCTAAGACACCGGAAGAAATGGAACAAAAATTACAAAAGGCTATACCTAAGGAAAAATGGGCAGCTGCACACCATTGGCTTATTTATCATGGCCGACGTGTCTGCAAGGCGCGTAAACCACTATGTGAAACTTGTTTCTTAAATCATCTTTGTCCATCAGCAGGAAAGGTTTAATATGAAAAAGAATAATGAAGAACTAATTGCTCTTTGTGCTCAATATGGCATTGAGGGTATTGATATTGTTAATGAATTAATGCGTTTTAAAGTGTTAGATCAATTGCTTTCTAGCAATGCTAGCTCTCGTGAGTGGGGTGTTACACCTGAGGATTTATATGCGTTAGCTGAAAAATCTACGGTTGATTCTTTTGGCTCAGTTCCTTATGATTTGAATACATTTCGTGCCTTGTATGGTCCGTCTTTTACGGTAGACCTTTTTGACTTCATTAGTGATACAGGTATTTTAGATGGTCTTGATGTAGGAGCTATGTGGGAGACGCCTATTCGTGAAAATATTGAAGCTCATAGTAAAACAGGGGAACTCGTCCTTTATGCTTATGTAGAGGAATATGCTGGGATGATAGAAGAAATCTTGCAATCCTATGAGGATAAAAAGGTTGTACTTTATACAGCATCTCCTGTATGTTATAGTATTATTTCTCGATTGTACCCAATGGCTCAAATTATTAATCAATGGCCTCATCGCAGCTATTTTGATCATATCTTTACAGGTACGGTTGGTATGTTCCAATCTTCTGAAGATATCGTAGAAGAGGTAGCTAATGGTTTGCATAATTTAGTACCGGAAGGTACCGCTCAATTATTCTTACCTGCTACGATGGCTCAAAATCAATTAGGTTTAAATAATATGGCTTTACAATTCTTTTTGAATCAAAAGCGTGTGGAGTCTATTCGTGAATGGGTTCCTTTGGGGGCTTATGAAATTACTTATGGCAAGTATGATGTTAAAAAGATGCGTGTAGGCCTTCAAGAACGAGTAGGTGATGAATGGAAAGCTATTAATTATATTCCATTGCCTCATGGTGTATTTGCTCAATTACCAGTATTTACTGTATTAAATTATGGCTTATCCTTACGCTCTATCTTATTACCTGGCAGTCAAACTGATGTTGCCTTGGGTCAGGATGGTATTTATTGTCTTGATGGTCGTGTATCTGAATTAGGAAGAGCAGCTCTTCGCGAGAATGGTGCCTACTATTTAGCATTTACTCGTCATAGTGACCATGTAGATGTGGCATTAGTACAGATACACCTAAATCTGGTGTATATTGGATGTTCCCAGATGCAGAATTAGCTTACATGTGGTACACATACTTCTCTAGCACTATTGGACAAACCTTGATACAAGAGATTTCTATGCTCGTTCAAACAGAAGAGTCCTTTGGGTATATGCTGAGCAGCGTGCGTCGTCGTGTACTCGATGTGAAGGACGAAGCGTTGTTAGTTAATGCAGTTCAATCTATTGATACAGCATATAATGAAGCTATTAATGCTGCACGTGCATCTTGGCAAGAGAATATAAACTCCTTAGGCGCTGATGTTATGCCTCCAACAGTTTCTATTGACATTGAAGATTACAGTGACTATAAAAAATAATTGTCAATATAGGTAATTTAGTTTACAATATATCGTATCTGTTTTAGAACTAAGAAAATAAACTTGACACATAGTGTACACTGTAATTAGGTGAGGAGGGAGGCAAGAATGGCTGTTATTAATTTCGAGATTTTCAAAGTTATCGGTACATTATCTGAAGATAAAGATGGCTGGAAAAAACAACTTACATGCACAAGCTGGGGAAAATATAATCCTAAATTTGACCTTCGTGCTTGGGATAGCGAATATACAAGCATGAAAAAAGGGATTACTCTTTCCTTAGAAGAATTGATTGCATTGCGCGATCTTTTAAATGAAAGTGATTTAGAAACTATTTTGGCGGAAGCGATTGAAGAAAAACAGGCTTCTAAAGAGTAGTTTCTTGATTTGTGCGTCCTATCGTGCTATAATCTATAAGAATAATATTGATTGCTGGAAAGAGGTGTATAGAATGAAACAAGGTATTCATCCAGACTATAAAGAAGCTACAGTTACTTGCGGTTGTGGTAACACATTCAAAACTGGCTCTGTAAAAGAAGACCTTCGTGTAGACGTTTGCTCCAAATGCCATCCGTTCTTCACTGGTCAACAACGTGCGGCTCAAGCTCGTGGTCGTATCGAACAATTTAACAAACGTTACGGTAAATAATAGTTTATGTAGCGAAACAATTATTGGCAGGGCTTTGGGCTCTGCCTCTATTTGTTTATGAAAGGAAATCCGTTGGGAAAAGAACGTATTAAGAAGTTCGTTGGTGGACAGGCAGTTATTGAAGGCGTCATGATGCGTGGGCCAGGATATACGGCAACAGCTGTACGTGAACCTTCTGGTTCTATTGTGGTGCAAAAGGAAGCAACCACGTCCATTCAAGATCGATATCCTATATTAAAGAAACCATTTTTTTACGAGGCTGTGTTGCCTTATATGAATCTCTCGTTATCGGAATGAAGGCATTATCCTTCTCTGCAAAAAGCAGCTGGTGATGAAGAGGAAGAAATGTCTAATAGTGAAATTGTCATAACCATGATTTTTTTCAACTCTATTTGCAATTGCTTTGTTTGTAGCCCTTCCTACATTTGTAGTTAAATTTATTCCTGGTATTCAAGATAATCACTTTATTTTTGAATCTTGTGGAAGGTGCTATACGGTTGGCTCTGTTTTTTTACTCTATATTTGGGGCATTGGTTTAACAAAGGATATACAACGCGTATTCCAATACCATGGAGCAGAGCATAAGACCATTCATGCTTATGAAAATAATCTACCATTGACCGTAGAAAATGTGCGTATTCAATCTCGATTACATCCGCGATGTGGCACGAATTTTCTTCTCATTGTAATGGTAGTTAGTATATTTGTATTTGCCTTTTTAGGTTGGCCTAATTTACTAGAACGCATCGTATCACGCGTGTTGTTGATGCCTGTTGTAGCAGGTATTGCCTATGAATTCATTCGTTTTGCAGGACGTAGTGAAAGCTCTTTTGTGAAATCTCTTGTTAAACCTGGTTTAGCATTGCAATATATGACGACTAGAGAACCAGAAGCAGATCAAATAGAGGTAGCAATTCGCGCATTAGAGGAGGTACGTCCTCCAGAAGAAGATGCTTATGAAGATGATATACATTAAGATTGAGGTTACATATGTTAGTAGATAAATTACAAGTCATCGAAGATAAATTTATGGATCTTGAGCAGCGCATCAGTGATCCTGAAGTTATTGCACGTCAAGATGAGTGGCGTAAATTGACACGTCAACATTCGCAATTATCTGAAACTGTAGAAACTTTTAGAGAATATAAAAAGGTTCTTCAAGGCCTTGAAGAGGCTATGGAAGTTATCGAAGATAAATCGATGGATGAAGAGTTCCGTGAAATGGCTCAAGAAGAATTAAAAGAATTAAAGCCACAAAAAGAGGAATTGGAAGAAAAGTTACAAATTCTCTTGCTACCAAAAGATCCTAATGATGATAAAAATATTATCATTGAGATTCGTGGTGGTGCTGGCGGTGATGAAGCAGCTTTGTTTGCAGGTGATTTATTCCGCATGTACACAAAATATGCAGAAAGCCAAGGCTGGCGCTGTGAAATCATCGATTCTAATGTGCCAGAACTCGGTGGATTTAAAGAGGTTGTTTTCTCTGTAGATGGGGAAAGTGTATACTCTAAGATGAAATTTGAGTCCGGTGTACATCGTGTACAACGTGTACCAACAACAGAAACACAAGGTCGCGTACATACATCTACCGTAACGGTAGCGGTATTGCCAGAAATGGAAGATGTAGATATCGAAATTAATGATAAAGATCTTAAAATTGATACATATTGTGCTAGTGGCGCTGGTGGTCAGCACGTTAATAGAACAGAATCTGCTGTGCGTATTACACACTTACCATCTGGTATTGTTGTAGCGTGCCAAGATGAACGGTCTCAGCTTAAAAATAAGGATAAAGCTATGCGTGTATTGCGTGCTAAATTACAAGACCAAGCTGAACAAGAGGCTCAAGCTAGCATGGCTGCGGATCGTAAGAGCCAAGTCGGCACTGGTGATCGAAGTGAACGTATTCGTACGTATAACTATCCACAAGGCCGTGTAACAGATCATCGTATTAACTTAACACTCTATAAATTAGATGCTGTGTTAAATGGCGATCTTGATGAAGTAATTCAAGCCTTAAATGCTGCAGATCAAGCAGCTAAAATGCAGGAGGCTAACACAAATGCATAAGGAGATTTGGACAATCGGTCGTATTCTCCAGTGGACAGAGCAGTACTTTCAAAGCAAGGAGATGGATACACCTCGACTTGATGGGGAAGTACTGCTTTCTCACGTTTTAGGCAAATCGTATTTATTTATATACGAATTATGATCAACCCCTAGAGCAAGAAGAACTTGATCGATTTCGACCATTAGTTATTGAGCGTGCCAAAGGTTATAGTGTAGCATCCTTGACAGGGAAAAAGGACTTTATGGGACTTACCTTTGCCGTTAATGATAAGGTCTTAATTCCACGTCCTGATACGGAAACCTTAGTGGAGTACGTATTAGGTGCTTATCATCAGCAAGATTCTATTCGAATTCTTGATATGTGTACCGGCCCTGGGACAATTTTATTGAGTCTTTTACATTACCTGCCTGCTGCAACAGGTGTAGGTTTAGATATTTCCAGAGATGCACTCATAGTGGCGAATCAGAACCAAGCGTCTTTTAAATTAGAAAATCGCAGTGAATTTTATGAGTCAGACATGTTTTCTTATTTAGAAAATCATGGTGAACTTTTTGATGTAATTGTGTCTAATCCTCCATATATTCGTTTAGAGGATAAAAAAATCTTGTCTCCTGATGTTCTTAATGAACCTCATATTGCATTATTTGGTGGTGAAGATGGTCTTGATTTCTATCGACAACTTGCTAATCAATGTCAGCATTATCTTAAACCTCATGGTTTAGTGGCCTTTGAGGTAGGGTATGATCAGGCCGATGAGGTAAAATGTTTATTAGACGCAACTGGTTTATATAGAGAAATAGCCTTTGTAGCCGATTTATCTGGTATCAATCGTGTTGTAACGGCACGTGTGAAAGGATGAGATTGTGGAAACTAAGATTATTAGTGAACTTACAACAGAAAATTTACACTTAGTTGCAGAATCTTTGCGTCGTGGAGAGGTTGTTGCTATTCCTACGGAAACCGTATATGGTCTTGGTGCTAATGGGCTTGACGAGGCGTCTATGGATAAGATTTATGCCGCTAAAGGACGTCCCTCAGATAATCCATTAATATTACATGTACCAAATGCTGACAGTATTAAGCCTCTTGTGAAAGAGATCCCCGATACGGCATATAAATTAATCGATGCCTTTTGGCCGGGGCCGTTGACGATTACCTTACCAAAATCTGACCTAGTACCTGATCGTGCTACTGGAGGATTAGATCGAGTTGCCCTACGGTGTCCTGATCATGATATTTGTCGTGAAGTATTATCTTTAGCGGGGGTTCCAATTGCAGCCCCTAGTGCTAATATTTCAGGTCGCCCGAGTCCGACTACGGCACAGGCTGTATATGATGATATGAACGGTCGTATTCCTTATATTGTAGATGCAGGAATCTGTACAATTGGTGTCGAATCTACAGTTGTGGAGGTTCGAGAAGATGGTGTAACCATATTAAGACCTGGTGGTATCACTAAAGAAATGCTTGAGACTGTAGTAGAGAACGTAGTATATGATCCCTTTTTATCATCTCAAAATGAAGCACCAAAGGCGCCAGGTATGAAATATAAACATTATGCTCCTGATGCTCCTATGCGTGCCTTTATAGGGTCTCCAGATGATGTAGCAGATGCTTTACAAAGGTTATTCGAGAACGAGAAAATAATCGAGGTGCATTCCTTGTTAGTGAAGAAACATATGATCTGCTAAAGGACAATGTGCAGGGCGAATTTCACGTATACGGACATCATGGTGATGCAGTTAGATTAGCCCATAATTTTTATAAATCATTACATTATTTTAATGAATGTGGTGTAGACTATATTTTGGCAGAAGGCGTTGAAAATTCAGGCCTTGGTGTAGCCGTAATGAATCGCATGGAAAAGGCGTGTGCTGGTCATATTATCTATTTATAAGCAATTAGGTAATATTTATTATGTCCATTCATAATAGAAAAATGTCTTTACATATTGGATGTATTTGCTATAATGTATAAATAGCCACAAATATTGTGGTAGTAAGGATGTCATTATGAATATTTTATATGTATGTACTGGTAATACCTGCCGAAGTCCTATGGCAGAAGGTATTACGCGGGCTTTAGCAAATGAGCAAGGTCTAGATGTGAATGTGTTTTCCGCCGGATTATTTGCTGCCTATGGTGCTAAGCCTACAGAACAAGCTGTGATTGCGATTCAATCTATCGCTGATATTTCTGGTCACGAATCAAGACCTCTTACTATGGATTTTGTAAATAAAGCGGATTTAATTATTGGCATGACACAGGATCATAAATCCGTGTTGCTTCGTCAATTTCCCTTTGAGGAATATAAAATTAAAACGCTTGCTGATTGGGGGCATGGTGCTGGGGACGTGGTAGACCCATTTGGTTCAGATCAAGTAGTGTATAATCAATGTGCTGAGCAGATTTATAATCTTGTCAAAGCCGGGTTAGCGTCATCTAAAGAATAGGAGATAGGGCTATGAAAATTGCTGTTGGTTGTGATCATGGTGGATTACATTTAAAACAAGAAATTAAGGAATTATTATCTACATTAGGGCATGAAGTGGAAGACTTTGGTACACATAGTACAGAGTCTTGCGATTACCCTGATATCGCTGAACCCGTAGCTCATGCTGTTGTAGATGGTACCGCAGATCGAGGTATTTTAATTTGTGGAACAGGCATTGGTATAGGCATTGCTGCCAATAAGATTGCTGGTGTTCGTGCTGCTTTATGCCACGATACTTTTTCCGCTCATGCCAGTCGTGAACACAACAATGCAAATATTCTCACTATGGGGGAACGGGTTATTGGACCAGGCCTTGCTAAGGATATTGTTACGATTTGGTTAAATACCGAATTTGAAGGTGGGCGTCATGCACGTCGTATTGAAAAAATTTCTGCTCTTGAAAAATAACACATCATTACTTAACTAGTTATTACATTATATTTACATATGTTTTAAGGAGGATTCCTATGAGTTTCTTAGCAAAACAAGACCCTAATATTAAAGCAGTTATCGATCAAGAATTAATGCGTCAACGCGATAAATTAGAAATGATCGCTTCTGAAAATATCGTATCCCAAGCCGTTATGGAAGCTCAAGGTAGTGTATTAACTAACAAATACGCTGAAGGTTACCCTGGTAAACGTTATTATGGTGGTTGCGAACATGTGGACGTTGTAGAAACATTGGCTATTGAACGCGCTAAACGCTTATTCGGTGCAGAACATGCGAATGTACAACCACATTCTGGGTCTCAAGCTAACTTTGCTGTATATTTGCTATGTTAAAACCTGGTGACACTATTGTGGGTATGAATTTGTCCCATGGTGGTCACTTAACACATGGCTCTCCTGTAAACGTGTCTGGTACATATTTCAATGTTATTCCTTACGGTGTAAATGCTGAAACACAACAAATTGATTATGATGAATTCCGCAAAATCGTGTTAGAATCAAAACCTAAATTGATTATCGCTGGTGGTAGTGCGTATAGCCGTCAAATCGATTTCAAAAAAATGGCTGACGTAGCTCATGAAGTTGGCGCAATCTTTATGGTTGACATGGCTCACTTTGCTGGTCTTGTGGCTGCTGGTTTACATCCAAACCCTGTAGAATACGCTGATATCGTAACAACTACAACACATAAAACATTGCGTGGCCCACGTGGTGGTATGATCTTGTGCAAAGAAGAATATGCAAAAGCTATTGATAAATCTGTATTCCCTGGCATCCAAGGTGGTCCTTTGATGCATGTAATCGCTGCTAAAGCAGTTGCTTTTGGTGAAGCATTACAACCAGAATTCAAAGAATATGCAGAACAAGTTATCAAAAATGCAAAAGTATTGGCTGCTGAATTAATGGCTAAAGGTTTAACTATCGTTTCTGGTGGTACTGATACACATGTTATGCTTGTAGACGTGCGTAACACTGGTTTAACTGGTAAAGAAGCAGAACATCTGTTAGATGAAATTGGCATTACTGCTAATAAAAATACAATTCCATTTGATCCAGCAAGCCCATTTGTAACAAGTGGTGTTCGTTTAGGTACGCCTGCATTGACTACACGTGGTCTTAAGGAGGATGATATGAAAGAAATTGCTGACATTATTGCAGTTGTATTGCAAAATCCAGAAGATACAGCTAAACATCAAGATGCAGCAAAACGCGTAGCAGCATTATGTGAAAAATACCCATTGTATCCTAACTTATAATTTCTAGGATGGATATTGTTTAACTGAATTAAAGGTGAGCGAGAGCTATTCTTGCTCACCTTTTTTGTGCATATATTGGATATATTTATATGGCAAGATTTGTAAATATGTGATAGAGTATGTATGAATAGATAAAGACTGAGATAGAGAAGCTCAGGGTCGGATTATATAATAGGGGGCACAATCATGAACGTTAATGTTATGACACATCCATTGATTCAACACAAGGTTACGTTGATGCGTGATGTACAAACAGGTTCAAAAGATTTCCGCGAGTTATTAGATGAAATTACATTGTTGATGGGGTATGAAATCACTCGTAATTTACCGTTGGAAGATGTAGAGGTGCAAACACCATTAACAAATGACGGGTAAACGCATTGCCGGTAAAAAACTAGGAATCATCCCAATTTTGCGCGCTGGTCTTGGTATGGTGAATGGTATGCTTAGCTTAATTCCAACAGCTAAGGTTGGTCATGTAGGTTTATATCGTGATCCAGAAACATTAAAGCCTGTTGAGTATTATTGCAAATTACCTACTGATGTGGGAGAACGTGACTTTATCGTTACAGATCCAATGCTTGCTACTGGTGGTAGTGCGGCTGCAGCGATTACGTTGTTGAAAGAAAAAGGTGCTAAGAGCATTAAATTGATGTGCCTTGTTGCAGCTCCTGAAGGTGTAGAGGTTGTTAATAAAGAACATCCAGATGTACCTATTTACGTAGCAGCTCTTGATGAAAAATTGAATGACCATGGTTATATTTTACCTGGTTTAGGTGATGCAGGAGACCGTATCTTCGGTACAAAATAATTTAATAGCTTGTACTGAAATAATATCCTGTTTATAAATAAAAGACGCCCGAAAGGGCGTTTTTTACTTGAATAAAGTTGTAATAAGGTATAAAATAATTATGTAAAAGTATTTTTTATTTATGGTGGGACTGATTTCGTTTATATGGGACGAATATCGTTGCTCTTGTCAAAGGGTAAAGGAGGAACCCTATGAATGAGTTGTTAATGGTATGCGAGCGTATAGCACCAGAATTGATGACAGTCTTAAAGGATCGCTACAAGTTATTGAGTCACTTAGCCTATGAAGAGCCTCTTGGTCGTAGAAGTCTGGCAGCGGCGACAGATATTTCTGAACGTGCTGTGCGGTCTCATGTTGACGCCTTGCGTGGCAATGGATTAGTAGAGATTTCTAAGCCGGGGATTTACTTGAGTGCTGAAGGCAGAGACTTAGTTCCTAAATTGAGGGGCATCCTACATGAATATGAGCGTGTTGGTGAATTAGAACAACAGTTGAAACATGCACTACATATCGATGATGTCATTATTACACCTAGTGAAGGTTCATTAATGCTCAAGCGATTAGGATTTACAGCTGCTAAGGTAGTACAACGGATGGTTACAGATGGTTCTGTCGTAGCCGTTAGTGGTGGTAGTACTATGGCGGCAATGGCTGATGAAATGCCTAGTAGTGTATTACACCCTATTGTTGTACCGGCCCGTGGTGGTGTTGGTGAAGTAGTCGAATATCAAGCGAATGTAATCGCCTCTGTATTAGCAGAACGATGGCACGGTTCGTATAAGATGCTGCACTTACCTGATGGGTTGTCAAAGGATTCATTGGACATGCTTGTAACATTGGAACCACAGATTAAGGAAATTAGCGAAGTGATTCACAGGACTGATATATTGGTTTTTGGTATTGGTCAGGCGCTTCATATGGCTGATGTGCGACATATACCAGACGGTGTACGTCAACAATTAGTGGACGGTAATGCTGTAGGTGAAGCATTAGGCCAATATTGCTCTATGGATGGTTCCATTGTATATGCGACGAACAACATAGGGCTTTCATTAAGGGATATAGTAAATATACCGCATGTCGTAGCTGTAGCAGGTGGCTTTGATAAAGCTGGTGCTATTATCAGCGTTATGAGGTCTTGTAAAAAGGGAATCCTCATAATAGATGACCAAGCAGCAGAAGGTATGCGTCAATTACTAAATATTCCTGCGTTATAATTTAGTTTATTATTTTTAGTATTATATAGTTCTTTTGAGGAGGACAAAACAATGGCAGTTAAAGTTGGTATTAATGGTTTCGGTCGTATTGGTAAATGTGTAGTACGTGCGGCAATTAATAATCCAGATGTTGAAGTTGTGGCTATCAATGCGACTGGTGATAATGAGGGTACTGCATTATTGTTAAAATACGATTCCGTACATGGCACAATCCCTAATGAAGTAACATTTGACGATGAAAATATTTATGTAGATGGCAAAAAAATCCGCGTATTCCATGATCGTGATGCTTCTAAATTGCCTTGGTCTGAAGAAGGCGTTGAAATCGTTATGGAATGTACTGGTAAATACCGTGATGCAGAAGAAGCAAAAGTTCATTTAGAACAACCTACAGTTAAAAAAGTGTTGATTTCTGCACCTGGTAAAAATGAAGATTTAACTATGGTTATGGGTGTTAACCAAGATATGTACGATCCTGCAAAACATCATATTATCTCCAATGCATCTTGCACAACAAACTGCTTGGCTCCATTTGCTAAGGTATTATGCGATGAATTTGGCATCAAACGTGGTATGATGACTACTATTCATTCCTATACAAATGATCAAAAAATTCTTGATGCACGTCATAAAGATCCTCGTCGTGCTCGTGCAGCAGCTATGTCTATCATTCCTACAACAACTGGTGCAGCAAAGGCTGTTGCTAAAGTATTGCCTCAATTAAAAGGTAAATTAGATGGTTTTGCATTGCGCGTTCCTACACCAGATGTATCCGCTACAGATCTTGTTTGCGAACTTGAAACCTGCTACAAAAGAAGAAATCAATGAAGCATTCCGCAAAGCAGCAGCTGGTGAATTAAAAGGTATCCTAGGCGTATCTGATGTGCCATTGGTATCTTGTGATTTTAGCTCCGACCCTCGCAGCTCTATTGTTGATGCTGATTTGACAATGGTTATGGATGGCAATATGGTGAAAGTAGTTTCTTGGTACGATAACGAATGGGGTTATTCTGAACGCCTTATCGATATGGCAGCTTTCGTAGCTAGCAAAGGTCTATAATTGGAGGAATTTCTAGGATGAAACTAACCATTTTAGATATGAATGTAGATAATAAACGCGTATTTGTACGTGTTGATTTTAATGTGCCTATGAAGGATGGTGTCATCACTGATGACACCCGTATTCGCGGTGCTTTGGAAACAATTAATTACTTAATTGATCATAATGCTAAGGTTATTTTGGCATCTCATTTTGGCCGTCCAAAGGGAGAACGCAAACCAGATATGACATTGGCTCCTTGTGCTAAGCGCTTGTCTGAACTTATCAATAAACCAGTTGCCTTCGTAGATGATTGTGTAGGTCCTAAGGTAGAGGAAGCGGTTCAAGCTTTACAACCTGGGGAGGTATTAATGCTTGAAAATCTTCGTTACCACAACGAAGAAACTAAAAATGATCCTGAATTTGCTAAACAATTAGCAGCGCTTGCTGATGTAGCAATCAATGATGCATTTGGTGTATCTCATCGTAATGCAGCATCTGTAGTTGGCATTGCTGATTACATCCCTATGGGTGCAGGTTTCTTACTCAAAAAAAGAAATTGATGCACTAAGTGCAGCTGTAGTACATCCTAAAACACCTATGGCTGCCATTATCGGTGGTGCTAAGGTAACAGATAAGATTTCTGTTATTTCCAATCTATTACCTAAGGTAGATGTTATGATTATCGGCGGTGGTATGGCAAATGCTTTCATCAAGGCGCAAGGCTGTAATATTGGTAGCTCCTTATTTGAAGAAGGCCAAGAAGCAATTGCCACAGACCTTGTTATGGAAGCGCGTGTAGCAGGTGCTAGATTATTGACACCTGTAGATGCTGTAGTAGCTGATGCTTTTAGCAACGATGCAAATACTAAAATCGTTGATGTTAATCAAATCGAAGATGGCTGGATGATTTTAGATATCGGTCCTAAAACACGTGAACTCTATACAGAAGCATTGGCTAATATGAAAACAATCATTTGGAATGGTCCTATGGGCGTATTTGAAATGGAAAAATTTGCTGCTGGTACTAATGCAGTAGCAAAAGCTGTAGCCGAATCTGATGCGATGACCATCGTTGGTGGTGGCGATTCCGTAGCTGCTATTGAAAAAAGTGGTTTAGCAGATAAAATTAGTCATATTTCGACAGGTGGCGGTGCCTCCCTTGAATTATTGGAAGGTAAGGTTTTACCAGGTATTGCTGCCTTAACTGAGGCATAATATGAGAAAACAAGTTATTGCAGGAAACTGGAAAATGAATGGAACCATTGCATCCGGATCAATCCTGATAGAAGCATTTACTAGTTTCTTAGGTGATAAAGACTTGGACTGTGAGATTGTTGTATGCCCTCCTTTACTGCGCTTGAGAGAGCTGTGTCGTTAACAAAAAATACACAGGTCAGCGTAGGGGCTCAAAATATGGATTATCATGATGCCGGTGCATTTACTGGTGAGGTTTCTCCTCTTATGTTAATGGAGATTGGTGTTTCCTATGTAATTATTGGACACTCTGAACGACGTGAATATTATGGTGAAACTGATGCGATGGTGAATGAAAAAATTAAGAGTGCTTTTTTCCATAGCTTACAACCCATCGTATGTGTTGGTGAAAGCCTTGAACAGAGAGAAGCTAATGAAACAATTTCTTTCATTCATGGACAATTAAAACGTGCATTGCAAGATATTCCAGCGGATCAAGTAGAAAAACTGATTATTGCTTATGAACCGATTTGGGCTATTGGAACGGGTAAAACGGCAACTGCAGATCAAGCAGAGGAAGTATGTAAATCCATTCGTGAATATATTGCTGAATTATATACACCAAATGTGGCGGACTTGGTTCGCATTCAATATGGTGGTAGCGTAAAAGCTAATAATGCGCGTGAAATTTTAAGTGAGCCTAATATTGATGGCGCCCTTGTTGGAGGCGCTTCACTGATTGTTGATGAATTTACAGAAATAATCATGGCGGCTCAAGAATTAAGTAACTAATATACTAGAGGTATAAATATGGCAAAATTACAGGCGCCCGTAATGCTAGTCATCTTAGATGGCTTTGGTATGGGGGACCAAACAGATACGACGAATGCCGTAGTACAAGCAAACCAAGTTATTTTAATTATTTGTGGGATACGTATCCTCATACAACATTACAAGCTTCAGGTCTTGCAGTCGGTTTGCCAGAAGGGCAAATGGGTAATTCAGAAGTTGGACATCTCAACCTTGGTTCAGGCCGTATTGTATATCAAGACTTAACGCGTATTACAAAGGATGTAGAGAGCGGAGAGTTTTTTCAAAAGCCTGTAATACAAGAGTTATATAAGCATGCTAAGCATGGTAAATTACAAATTATTGGCCTCATATCTGATGGCAATGTACATTGTTCTTTAGAGCATATTAAGGCCGTAATTGCTGGTGCTAAACATGAAGGAATTAAAGAGGTATATGTGCATGCACTTCTTGATGGACGCGATGTGCCACCACAATCAGCATTAACCTATCTTAAGGATTTAGAATCCTTTATGTCCGATATCAACTGTGGGAAAATTGCTACTGTAAGTGGCCGTTACTATGGGATGGATCGCGATAATCGATGGGATCGTGAAGAACTAGCTTATAGCGCTATCGTCAATGGCGTTGGCAATATGGCTAACTCTGCTTGCGAAGCCATCATACAATCCTATGCTGCTGGTGTGAATGACGAATTTGTAGTACCAACCGTTATTGATTCAAAGGGAACTATTTCTGAAGGTGATGCAGTTATTTTCTGTAACTTTAGACCTGATAGAGCTCGTGAATTGACAAAGGCTTTAACTGTACCAGATTTTGATGGCTTTAAGCGCGAGCCTATATCCATTTATATGGCGACGATGACAAAGTATGAAGATGGATTGCCTGTGCATATTGTTTATGAAAAGGATACATTAAATAATACATTAGGTGCTGTTCTTTCTAATGATGGTTATCGTCAGTTGCGCATTGCTGAAACAGAGAAATATGCACATGTAACGTACTTCTTCAATGGTGGTAATGAGGTTCCCTTTGAAGGTGAAGACCGCATTCTTGTGCCATCTCCGGCGGTTGCAACCTATGATTTACAACCGGAAATGAGTGCTCCAGAAGTGACCGATAAGGTGGTAGATGCTATTCATAGTAAAGCATACGACATGATTATCTTGAACTATGCAAACCCAGATATGGTGGGTCATACAGGAGATTTAAAGCTGCAGTGAAAGCAATTCAAACTGTGGATGCAGGATTAGAACGTATTGCAAAGGCTATATTAGAGGTTGGAGGACAGCTTTTAGTTACCGCCGATCATGGTAATGCAGAGCAAATGGTCAATCATGAGACTGGAAAACCTCATACAGCCCATACAACGAATGTTGTGCCATTGATTTTAGTAAGTGAACAGCATAAGCATAACCAGCTTGCATCTGGTAAATTATGTGATATTGCACCTACCATGTTGGCGTTGGCACATATTGACAAACCACATGATATGACTGGTGAAAGTTTATTGGTAGATTAATTTAGTATATAAATAAGAGGTATTATTATGGCAGTAATTGAACAAGTCGTAGCTCGTGAAATTTTGGATTCTCGCGGTAACCCTACAGTAGAAGTAGAGGTATGTTTGGAAGATGGTACAATTGCAACTGCTGCAGTTCCATCTGGTGCATCTACAGGTATGTTCGAAGCTGTAGAATTACGCGATGGTGATAAATCCCGTTATTTAGGTAAAGGTGTTTTACACGCTGTAGATAATGTAAACGCTAAGATTGGACCTGCTATTATCGGCTATGATGCAACTGAACAAGTAGCGATCGATAATTTGATGCTTAAACTTGATGGCACTGACAACAAAGCTAATTTAGGTGCTAATGCAATTTTAGGTGTATCCATGGCAGTAGCAAGAGCGGCTGCTGAATCTTTAGACTTGCCATTATTCTTATATTTAGGTGGTTTTAATGCTAAAGAACTTCCTGTTCCTATGATGAACATTCTAAATGGTGGTGCTCATGCTGATAATAATGTAGACCTTCAAGAGTTTATGATTATGCCAGTAGGGGCTAAAACATTTAGCGATGCATTGCGTAGCTGTGCAGAAGTATATCATACATTGAAATCTGTGCTTCACGATAAAGGTCTTAGCACTGCTGTAGGTGATGAAGGTGGTTTTGCACCAAACTTGGCATCTAATGAAGAAGCGTTAGAAGTAATCTGCGAAGCTATTAAACGTGCCGGTTATGAACTTGGTACAGATTTCAAATTAGCTCTTGACGTAGCTTCTAGTGAAATCTATAAAGATGGTAAATATCATTTAGAAGGTGAAGGCAAAGTATTGAGCGCTAGCGAAATGGTTGATTTCTATGAATACTTAGTCGATAAATATCCTATCGTATCTATCGAAGATGGTCTTGCAGAAGAAGATTGGGATGGATGGAAAGTATTAACAGAACGTCTTGGTAAGCGCGTTCAACTTGTAGGTGATGATTTATTCGTTACTAATACAAAACGTCTTGAAAAGGGAATCGACCTTGGTGTAGCAAATTCTATTCTTGTAAAGTAAATCAAATTGGTACATTAACAGAAGCCTTTGATGCTATGGAAACAGCTAAACGTGCTGGATATACATGCGTAGTATCTCACCGTTCTGGTGAAACAGAGGATACATTTATTGCAGATATCGCAGTAGCTGTTAATGCGGGCCAAATTAAAACTGGTGCACCAGCTCGTTCTGAACGTGTTGCTAAATATAACCAATTACTTCGCATTGAAGAAATGTTATATGAAACAGCACAATATAAAGGTGATGCCGTATTCTACAATTTGAAAAAATAAAATATTCTATTCTTTTCGCTGATTGTAAAATCAAGTTGAACAAGTAACACAAAAAGTCCATACGGCTCTCTCCCTTTGGTAGAATGTAAGTGCCTAAACTTCATTCACAAGGAGAAAATCCCTATGGACCACTTACATTATACCGCAAATGAGCACAGAAAAGGACAACATCTTACATTTGAGTGCCGTGTTTTGATTCAGACTCGACTCAAAGATGGATGGAGTCCTAACAGGATTGCCAAGGAAATTGGCTGCGCACCGAATACCGTTCGAAATGAGATCAAGCGCGGAACTGTGTCATTATACAAAGGAAATATCCTCCGTTACAAAGCCACTGCTGGCCAAGATACTTATGAGCGAAATCGCCAGTCATGCTGCCGACACTATGACTTTTTCGAGAAATCTAACTTCATCTCTTTTGTAGAGCAGAAGTTCTTCGAAGAAGGATGGTCACTTGATGCTTGTGTAGGCCGTGCCTTGGAAGATGAATTATTCACCAGAGATCAGATTGTCTGTACAAAAACACTTTATGGTTACATTGATCTCGGACTTCTTAGAATCAAGAATATCGATCTTCCGGAAAAACTTCGCAGGTCACCTAAAAAAACACAGGTTCATAAAAACAAGAGAATTCTCGGTCGGAGCATTGAGGAGCGACCGGCATCTATAAATGACCGTAAGGAGTTTGGACATTGGGAAGCAGATCTTGTTATCGGCTCAAAAAATAATACCGACGATGCCCTACTGACCATGATTGAGAGAAAGACCAGGGAGTACTGGATGATTCGCATCCCCGGTCGTGACCCGAACGGCGTCATGAATGCTCTGTCAATAATTCATTCTCAATTTGAGGAACACTGGGATGATGTCTTTAAGACAATCACCACAGACAATGGTTCCGAGTTTTCGACACTGTCTGATTTAGAGACTCTGAGTAAAACACTGGTCTATTTTGCCCATCCCTACACATCCTGCGAGAAAGGATCTGTGGAGCGCCATAACGGATTAATTCGCAGGTTTATTCCAAAAGGAAAACGAATCGACAGCTATTCCGATGAGCAGATAGCTCAGGTCGAACTCTGGTGTAATGGGTTGCCGCGGAAGCTTCTCGGATACCGAACACCGGATGAACTCTTTGAGGCTGAACTGGACAGGATTTATTCTTGTGCGACATGATGGACTATTTAGCTGGTAATGTTCAACTTGTTATTGCAATTTTGATATTCTATTCTTTTTTAGGATAGAAAAACTATAAAGGAGACTCCTTTGAGTAGTACAAACTCAGGGGAGCCTCTTTTTTTTGATGTTTTTTAGCTACTCGGTACACGCTTTGTGGAATTTTAGAAAATAAACAGGACTTTTTCTTACTATGGAGAATTACCTAGTGCAATAAGCAAAGGTGATGTATAAACACACCGCAAGGTATAAAGGAGGGGGTGACCTTGTATGTAGATGTTGCATTAGATTCAATCATAACTTATGCCATTACAGTTGGTGCTAGTGATATTCACTTTGATCTATATTAAATGGCATACAAGTAAGACTTAGAATTGATGGATTATTGACCGAGTATATGCTAGTTGATGCTACAGATGCAGATATGCTTGTGAACCGCATCAAGGTATTCAGTGGCATGGATATTAGCGAAAAGAGATTACCGCAGGATGGGCGATGGGAATGGTCAGTAAAATCCTATGCTGTCACTATGCGTGTATCTAGTTTGCCCAGTTTATATGGTGAAGCGATTGTATGCCGATTGATGGGCAACGAAGGGGTACACAAAAATCTATTAGAACTGGGGATGGATGTGGAGCTACAAGAAAAAATCGCAGCGTTATTAAAACGGCCCTATGGACTCATTACAATTTGTGGTCCTACAGGCAGTGGTAAAACTGCTACCTTATATGCCATGCTTCGCATGTTAAATTTAAAAGAAACTAAATTGATATGCTTAGAGGACCCTGTAGAGGCAACCATTGAAGGAGCTATTCAAATAGGTATTAATGAAAAGATTGGCTTTACCTTTTCTAAAGGTCTTCGAACCGTATTACGGCAGGATCCAGATTCAATTATGATTGGTGAAATTCGTGATAATGAGACTGCACAATTGGCTGTTAAGGCTGCGTTAACAGGACATCGTGTGATTACCACAGTTCATACAAACACGGCATTAGGCGTCATAGGTCGTCTTGTGGATATGGGGGTAGAGCCGTATCTTTTACATGCTACACTCATTGGATCACTATCGCAGCGCCTTGTGAGACGAATCGATAGTACAACACATTCCTATCAAGGACGATTAGGCTTATTTGAATATCTGGAAATACCCTTTAGTGATATTGATTGGGATCATGTAGAACAGTATATGTTCACATCGCTCCAAGATTCTGCTCATCTAGCAATTAATTCTGGTATTACAACCTTAGAGGAGGTACACCGTGCAGGAATCTTACTGTGAAAGTAATAATTTTGCTATAACGCATTCCATTATATCTTTAGAAGATGTAATTTCTTTTGCATTAGAAAAAGGTGCTACGGATATCCACCTTGAACTAGATAGACCCATTTATATACGGGCTTCAAAAGGATTAGAGTCTATTTCGAGTATATGTAGTAATGATATGATTGCAGATATTTTGTGTCGTTGTGGTATTACACATGATTCCTGGCATTCTGTAGATGATGCTTTTACCAGTAATGGCACTCGTATTCGGGCCCATATTTATAGGGCAAATCATAGTATTTGTGGAACATTGAGATTATTGTGTCACGCTAATCTTTCTCTCTTGATTCCTCCAAAGACAGCGATGTATTAAAGATGATTTGTGAGTATCATGATGGATTAGTTCTTGTCACAGGTCCTACTGGCAGTGGAAAGTCGTATACCTTGGCTTGTTGCATAGAATATATTAATCAAACTATGAATAAACACATAGTAACACTAGAGGACCCCGTTGAATACGAGTTTATACCAGCCCATTCAATCATCCATCAACGTCAATTAGGTATCGATGTAGATTCTATGTCACAAGGGATATGTGATGCATTACGCGAAGATCCCGATGTAATCATGGTTGGAGAACTGAGGGATAGAGACACCTTAGAAGCTGCTTTACATGCAGCTGAAACTGGGCATCTTGTATTAGCTACGATGCATACGCAGAGGGCTGTAATGGCGGTACATCGTATGATATCTCTATTTCCCGGTGAGCAACAAGATGAAGTGCGCAGTCAAGTTTCGCAAGTATTGCGCGCCGTTATATGTCAGCGTTTGTTACGGTGGGAAACATCGTTTATCACAATACGGGATATTTTACTAAATACTAATGCAGTAGCAAATTTAATTAGGAATCGTAAGGAACCACAAATTGTATCGATTCAGGAGACACAGTCGCCTATGAAAACATTGGAGATGGCTGTGCGTGACGCAAAAACACAATATGGATCAGCCCAACAATTACATGCTTTATTGGAACAACAACTATCATAGAGGGATTACATGAATGCCTATGACTATACAGTAATAACAACGGATAAGAAAAGAATACAAGGATCGCTATGGGCCGATTCCAAAGAAGAGGTAAGAACTAAACTAAAATTAGAGGGATATGTCATTTGTAGTATCTCCCAATCATCTACTAAATCGGTGAGTTGGAGTCATAAAGAGGTGAGTGCCACAGCATATCAACTTGGTTTATTGCTACAATCTGGTATTTCACTTCGGCGTTCATTAGAATTATTGACGGAAGGTTCTAAAACGATGCTATATCGCTCATTATACGAGGGTATACAACGAGGTCAATCTTTATCAGAGGTACTTCGACAAAAGGGGTTTCCTCCTATAGCATTAGCACTGCTTGAAAGTGGTGAAATGTCAGGGAATGTAGGGGAATCTTTACAATATATAGCATCCTATTACGAACGAGAACGTAAATATCGTCAAAAGATTCTAAGTGCGATTTCATATCCTTTATTTACTTGTTCTTATGAATGTATTCTTTTTGGTAACTATATTGTTTATCATCCCATCGTTTACCCGTGTATTTGCAACTATGCATATAGAATTGCCATGGATGACAAAAGGCTTATTTGTATTAGGAACTTCCCTTCGAGAACATCCATTGATATATGTGGGGATACATGCCGTTGTTATCGGATTATTGATATATGCTTTCAAACAATCTGCAATACGATATAGATTTGATAGACGATTATGGCAGTTGGCTCAACATAACACGTTCTTAACATCTCTGTATTATACAAATATTTTACATATTTGGGCCTTATTGTTAGATTCTGGGATTTCTATTATTAATACTATAGATATTACAAAACATATATGGAGAAATTTGTATGGTGAAACTTGTAGTAATCATGTATATGCCATGCTTTGTAAAGGGCACTCCTTTTGTGAAAGTTTAAAATCAGCATCTATAGGCAATCCCTTTATTTGGCAAATGGTAGCAGTTGGAGAAGAAAGCGGTGAGTTGGTTGCCATGCTTAATCACTGCAGTCATTATTATGAATCCTTATTAACTCAATATATTGCGAGGATGGAGCGTCTCATGGAACCAATACTCCTTACTATCATGGGTGTGGGTATTGCTATTCTCGTTATATCTGTTATGTATCCTTTATTTACATCTATATCTTCATTAAGTGGTCAATGAAAGGAGACTTATAAATGCTTACTTATTGTAGAGAATGTTTAACTAAGCTAGAAAATCAGTTTGTGAAATATATAAGTATTCGGAGATTACAACAATCTAAACAGGGCGGTTTTACACTAGTAGAACTTATGGTTGTCGTAGCTGTTATTGCAATTTTAGCAGCCATTGCAATGCCTCAATTTATGTCTGCTGCAGATAAGGCAAAGAATGCAAAACAAGTGGCAGATATTCAAATCATTCGCAATGCGACACAACTTTATATGATTGATAAAAGCATAGATACGCCTCCAACTGTAGAAAAGTTGTATCAAGAAGGTTATTTAACTGAACATGTTAAGACTACAAAAGGAAAAGAATATGTTATTACTTATGAACAAGTTACAGGTAATTCTGGGAAGTCTGTAGTTGTTACAGCACCTGAAACATAAGGACTTGTCATATGGAAGGGAAAAAGGTTTATATCTGTCTAGCCATATCGATACTGGCAATAGTAATCCCTTTATTTTTTAGAGATTACACTATGTTTGAAATTATATGTTATAGCTTCTTTTCACTATTTCTCGTAATAGGTGCTACCATTGATAAGCTATATTACATATTACCCGATGAAGGGGCCCTTGCACTGACTATTATAGGTATCGTTTATAGCATTAGTGAACAGTATGCAGTCATCGACACCTGTGTACATGTTTCTATCGTTGCCTGTATAAGTGTAGCATTACGGATGCTAAGTAAAGGTGGCCTTGGTTGGGGTGATATTAAATGGATAAGTGCCATATCCATATGGCTAACAAGTATTCAAATTCTCGTTATGGTGTATGTATCTTTTTTGGCTAGTATCCTCTATCTCGCTGGCCTATATATTACTCGTAACACTCGTAGCAGATATATTCCTTTTGGCCCCTTCCTATGTATTGGTGCATGGAGTAGCTTGCATTTTTATAATCTATGGGAGGCGTTATATTGGTATTTGATACAACACATACAAATCACTGTAATGGCTCTATATTAGTAGAATGGCTTATTGCTATCTCCATAGTGATTTCTTTGATTGCTATGGGAATCAGTAGTATGGTTACAATGCCTTCGCGTCATGAATTAAATAGAAGTACAGAAGAGATCGTATTAGCTATTAAGAAAGCCCAACTATGGTCTATGTTAGGTCATCGAGATGATCGGATGGCACAAGGCGAGTTTATATTGAAAAAACATTCTTATTCTATACAAGAGGGACTCATGTTGCACCATGTAGAAATGGAATTACCACAGCATATTGAAAGTGCACATACTATGAAACGGGTTTATTTTTCTGCTTATGGATTACCGTATGATGGAACCGAATTTATTTTACAAGATACTCAAACAGGCGCAACAAATCGCATATGGATTTCTGTTCAAACAGGGCGTGTGCGCTGGGAAATATTATGATTTAGAGATGTATGCTAAGTGCCATATGACTGGAAAAAATAATGTAACATTATCTAAACAAAGCGGTTTTTTATATGGTGATGCACTAATGGCTGTAACCCTAGTGTTGCTATTGTTACCTACAATACTCTATGTATTGAGTGATACCTTGACAATGGTAAAAACTGCATATATTGATGATTATATATTGCAAGATACGGTGTCTTATATAGAGGAAGGTAAGGCTTTGTATGATTCAGGTGGTACGCCGCATATAACGGCTACCCCAGTATCTGGAAACCATAATTTACCTCATATAGTATTTAAAAAGAGTCTTGTAGAAGAAGAAATTAATGGTATCTCTATTTTGAGATATCGCGTACAAGCTATTGATAATGGAGCTGTTGTATATGAAATATCCACATTTCTTGGCCCACCTCATCATTAAATAATGCTTTGAAAAAGGTTGGAGGCTTTATTTTGCCATCCATTGTCATTAGTATCTTAATAAGTTCCTTTGTGCTAATCATGGTGATGACTATATGTATGACTTGTTTTATATGGACAGAACGAATTGATGATAGTTTGGCGATGTTAGAAGATGGACGTTATACACGGCGCGCCATTGTAGCTCATATTATTTGGAATGATTCAAAGACATCCGTTGATGATAAGGGACATATATTATCTATTAATGATACTAGACGCACTGCATTTACAGTAACAAGGCGCGCATTATATAGGAAATTAAGTGATGGTAGTTTACAACCTTTAAGTGGCAGTCGTATTATTGGCACTGATGATAAGCGCAGACTCGATGCAGATACACCATTTTCAATGAATTCCAATGGTGTTGTCAGTCTACAGTGGTCTGTTAATAATCTATTTAATACTGAAACAGAACATGCAAAAGGATATGGAGGCATAGCAAACTATGAGGTGGCCACAGGTGTTTCAACACATTTTGATTGGTATAAGAAAACCCACTAGCCATTCTTCTGGGATGGTTACCTATGTCGCTATATATGTAATGTTTATAGTATTGGCTTTAATCTTAGGTATAAATCGCTTAACAACATTGTCATTAAGCAATACAAGAGATGAAATGCGTCTTATTAAATCACAATATGCTGCACAGAATGGTGCACGGTGGTTTAACACCTATTGTGAAAGTAATAACAAATGGGATTATAGAGAAATCTCGATATAGGTGTTTATGATGATAATCATATATATATTAAATCCGATCCAAGAGCTACAGAACCTAAACATGTGATGAGTTATGCTATTTCTAAAGGTGTAACAAGTCGCGTTCATATATATGTTAGAGAGACAGAAAATCATAGTTTAGAAATTGTTAGTATAAAACCATATTAAGGAGGAAACGCAGTGAAGGAACATAAGCAAAAACATACAGGCCTTTGTATTACAAAGGATCGAATTGTAGGGACAACCGCACATATTGAGAATAAGACGATGATTATTACCGATGCGATGGAGATGAAGCGGTCTAGTACGATTGATGAGGATATTGCTGAATTTATTACTACATATAATTTACTAGAAGGGACCTACAGTGTGGTAGCTTGTATACAAACAGAAATGACCTTAGCCACCTATGATCCTCACGATTTTGACGTAAAAGAATTTATTAAATGGAATATTGAAGATACCTTTAATTTTGGAGACCATGAATTTGAATTAGATGCGTGTCGCAGAGAATATCCTCGGCATCATTATTATTTATTCTTAGCTGCTGTAGATCGGCATGAATTAGAATTGCTTCGCCAAGGTATTAGAGAAACATGTGCACCCGTGGATACGATTGATTGCTGGCCATTACCCGTTACATATGGTTTATTGCATAGAACTGGTACGGTTACGGGGATTGTTGAACCAGAAGGCATGCATTTGTGGGCGTGGTGGAAAGATATATGTGTAAAGGAATGTATCGTCAAGGTGAATGGTGCAGATATAAGTTCGGCACTCATCGATTTAGAAGAAGCGTTGCAACAATTTGGTGTAGAAGAAATTAAAGGTGTTCATTTATAATATTGATGATTTAAATGAAGAGCAACGTATCGATATTAGTGCATTACAAGAGGTATATGGAAATACTGAATACCTACCGATGATGTTTCTTGGTAGAGGGCGTACACGTTGTAAGCTAGGTGAGTTGGACTGGGATATGGCAATTGGTATGGCTACACGGGGGTTACGTTGGATTGGACAAGGTTGGTAATGACACTTTACTAAACTTTATGCCCCGTTCATTGCGGTGGTATATTTTTCTACATAGGAATAGGCTGTACATATATATTTCGGCGGGATTGATTATAATGGTTAGTGCTTTTTGTATTGGGTGGGCTATTCACTCCTATAGAGCATATTTAGAGCAGCAAACATTATATGAAAGTGTACAGATGAATTCAGAATCTAAATTAATACGTGAACAGTATCATAATGCGCAAGAGAGGCTTTCAACGTTATTACAACAACAGAATACATGGGATAGTCAATTTCTTTTTGTAACTATATTAGATGCTGCAATGGCTATGAATGGAGGTATTACATTACAACATATTGAATTTACGGATAGTGGTTTTTCTGTTGATGGAACTGCTATTAATGAGGATGTATACCATAATTATAGACAATATGTACAAGCACATATGAGAAAGGTAACATGTGATGGTAAACAACAAGTGGAAAAAGAGAGCGGACAGTGTACATTCCATTTGGATGGATATACAAAGCAGCATGACACCAATTCTAAAGAAAATCACCCTAGCTTGTAGTTTAAGTCTGGTTGTAGCGATGGTCTCAATAGGAATTCATGGATACTATATAGAACAATGTAAAGCTATAGAAGATACTATTATGTTCTATCAAATGGAAACTAAAACACAGCACCAGTTTGTAGAGTCCGATACCTATACTCTAGTGCAATCGTTATCAAACCGTGAATATTGGGAGGATGCAGTATATCAGAGTATCGGAAGTGAACCATTGGTAGTAACGAGTAGCTCTAAGAAAGGCAATATATTAGATATAACTTTGGTCGGTTCTAGTCAGTCTTTTTTAAAATGGTTAAATACCATTCAACATACATTGGTTTTTTGTACAGTTCAAATATGCTCTATAGATACACAGGGAAATAGCATATCGTTTCGATGTAAGATAGCTCCACGGGAACCATAAGTTAAATGAACATATAATAATGCGGAATTATTCTCATTATTATATGTTCATTTTTGTTTTTATGGCTATTTTATAGTAAAATAAATTTTAACGTATAAATAAGGGGCAATAGTAACATGATAGTAAAACGAAATATTATTCTTATCGGATCCATGGGCAGTGGTAAAAGCCATTTCGGCCGCAATCTAGCAGATTTAAAAGGGTGGCAATTTGTGGATACCGATCGAGTATTAGAAGGTCGTTTTGGGCTGCCCATTGCAGAAATTTTTAAAAAAATAGGTGAAAAAGCATTTCGACGTGCTGAATTAGATGTACTCAAGAAGGTTTCATTATACCATGAGGCCGTTATCAGTGTAGGTGGAAACTTTCCGATAGAACAGAGAACTCTTAGGTCCTTAAAGAAATTTTCTTTTATCATAGGTATACGCGCTGCACAATATCGAATTGTGAGCCGCGTTAATCGACGTGTTGGCAAACGACCAACAATGGATTACACAAATGTTTCAGCTTTTGTACATAATATGATTCAATCGTGGAAACCAGTATATAAACAATGTGACTATGTGTTGGATACGACTAATGGACGAACCTATGATTTTATGAAGGCCATTGAGCAACAATTTGAAGCTCTTGAGGTTCAATTTAAGACGCGACGACAACCCAAATCGACTGAAACTGTAGACCAACACAAATTGGTTAGAACAGAACAAGATAATGAACGGCAATCTGTTAAACAAATAAAATTAGTTAAACAAACAAGATTGTCCAAAAAAACAAAGTCATCAACACAAAGAACTACAGTGTCTAAAGAAATGCGAGCTGGTACAAAGCAGCAGAAGGGACGTAGACATGAAAAAAATAGCACTACTAACAAGCGGTGGAGACGCACCAGGAATGAACGCAGCCATTCGGGCCATCACAAGAAAAGCAATACATGAAGGTTTTAGTGTATATGGTATAGAGCGTGGCTTTGAAGGTATTATTAATAATGAGATAAGACCTTTGCATGCTCGTGATGTAGGCGGAATCATTACTACTGGTGGTACTATACTTAGAACTGCACGCTATCCGGAGTTTAAGAATTTAGATGTACAAAAACGAGCTTACCAAATACTACAAGACTTTGGTATAGATCATTTAATCGTTATTGGTGGAGATGGTTCACAAGCTGGTGCAGAATCTTTGATGCGATTAGGCCAGTCAACCATAACAATTCCTTGTACAATTGATAATGATATGAATGGCACACAATATACGATTGGATTTGATACTGCTATTAATACTGTTGTTGATGCGGTAGGTCGTATTCGTGATACGTCGAATTCTCATGAGCGGGTTGCTATAATTGAAGTGATGGGACGTCATGCAGGGCATATTGCATTACAATCTGGTTTAGCTAGTGGTGCAGAACTAGTACTAGTACCGGAATATCCTATGCCTTTAGATGAAGTGTGTGAACATATAAACAAGACTCACCAATTAGGAAAAGAGTATAGTATTATTCTTGTTGCTGAAGGTGCTTATGAAAGTGGTGAGGTAAAAGAGTATATTAAGAATCACACCTACTTTGATCCTAGTTTGACTGTTCTAGGATATTTACAACGTGGCGGCGCACCATCTGCATTGGATGCTATTTTGGCTGCTCGTATGAGTGAATTAGCTATCGATTGCTTAGTGCAGAATATAGATAACTGTATTACAGGGTATATTGATGGACAGATTCGTGCGATACCGTATGAAAAAGCTAAACATATGCGTTTTGGTATTGATAAACAACAGTATGAATTAATCTCTATTTTGAGTCATTAATAGAATATTGTAAAATTATATTGTATAATCGTTAAAACTCTAGTACAATGTAATGCATGATAGTGGAATACTCAAATGTTAAGGAGTAAATAATGAAAGAATTATTTCAAAAACACCGTAAACGTATTATAGGTGGTGCTATTGCCATTTGCTTATTAGGCGGTGGTGGCTATTATTATGTTCATACGAATGATAGTGCACAAACGCACCAAAAATACACAACCGGTAGAGTTGAAAAAGGCGATGTAAAAACTAGTATTAGTGCTACAGGTACTATTAATCCTGTCAATTATGTAGACGTATCTACTAATGTAGCTGGTAAATTAGAAAAAGTATTAATTAAAGAGAATGAACAGGTTACACAAGGGCAAGTAATTGCCTATATAGATACTCGTCAATTGCAAGCACAAGTTGATAATGCAAAAGCAGCTCTTGGTAAAGCAGCTCTTGATATGAACAGATATAAAGCACTGATTGATCAAAATGCGGTATCACAACAAACCTATGACAATGCTGTAACTGCTTATGAACAAGCTTTATCCACTTATGATAGAGTGGCTGCGGATTTAAGTGATGCTACGATTACAGCACCTATGACTGGTACCGTTGTAGGTACACCACTCAAGGCGGGTCAAACAATTAGTACTGGTATTTCTACACAAATGATTATTGCTACGATTGCGGATTTAAAGAATCTAGAAATATACTTAACTGTTGATGAAACGGATATTGGTAATATTAAACAAGGTGCTAAAGTAGAGTTTACTGTAGATTCTAAGCCGGGAGAAACTTTCACAGGGTACGTGTCAGAAGTAGCAAAAGGAAATAAAGGGAATATGGGTACAACTAGTACGAGTGTAGTTTACTATACTGTTAAGGTTCAGATCCCTGAAAATATTTCCGACAATTTCTTACCATCTATGACCGCTCGTGCAACTATTTTTGGTGAAGATATTAAAAAAATACATTGGTAGTACCTCTTACTGCAGTGCGTACTGATAAACAAGGTGAGTATGTCTATGTTATCAAGGATGGACAGCCTGTCCGAACAGCAGTTTCTACAGGTGTAACGGGTGATACTAATGTTCAAATCCTAAAAGGGGTATCCGAAGGGGATGAAATTATTATCAGCGGTGATGTAACAAGTCCTAAAAACAATTCTCGTGGACCATTTTAAGCGTAGGTGAACTATGAATAATTCAGTAATTGATATTCAAGGTATTACGAAGACCTATGTTAATGGTAAATTAAAGGTTCCCGTTCTACATGGTATTGACTTACAGGTACAAAAGGGGGATTTTGTATCTATTATGGGGCCTTCTGGCTCTGGGAAATCTACCTTTATGAACATTTTAGGGTGCCTTGATAGACCAACATCAGGATCATATCGCTTGAATGGAAACGAAGTAGCTAACCTAAGTGATGATGAGTTGGCATACGTGCGAAATAAAGAAATTGGCTTTGTATTCCAAAGTTTTAATCTATTAACAAAACTAACTGCTCTTGAAAATGTAGCGTTGCCAATGGTATATGCAGGGGTTGATAAAAAAACGCGGACTGCTCGTGCAGAGGCTTTGCTTAGCTCTGTAGGTTTAGGAGACCGCATGGACCATTTACCAGCAGAGTTATCTGGTGGTCAACGTCAACGTGTGGCCATTGCACGTGCTTTAGCTAATGATCCTGCCATTATTATGGCCGATGAACCGACGGGGAATTTGGACTCAAAATCTACTATTGATGTAATGAATATCGTTCGAGGCCTGTATGATGAAGGGCGCACTATTATTCTTGTAACTCATGAGCCTGATATTGCAACTTATGCTAGTCGCAATGTTGTGCTCCGTGATGGCTATATAGTAGAAGATAAGCAAAATCTCAATATGACTCCTGTACAGGAGGTGACACATGTATAAAGAAAGTTTCTTAATGGCCTGGGCATCCTTGGTTGCTAATAAAATGCGATCTATCTTGACCATGCTAGGCATTATTATCGGCGTTGCTGCCGTTATTGCCCTTGTGTCGATTGGTAATGGTGTAAAACAGGACATTCAAATTCTATTTCTAGTCTAGGCTCAAACTTATTGATGGTTATGCCTGGTGCACCTCGTACGCCGGGGGTGCGACCAACAGCAGGTTCTATGAAGTCGTTAAAGGTAGCCGACTACGAAGCTATTGCTAAACTTGATGGTGTTAAGGCCGTGAGTCCGATGACTAACGGTGCTTATGTAGTGATTTATCAAAATAAAAACTGGACTACCTCTGTGTCTGGTGTTAACGCTAATTATTTGGATGTTAATAATTGGACGATGAAATCTGGGCGTTTTTTATCTAATAAAAATATACAGAATCGTGAACGCGTTGCTGTAGTTGGTAAGACTGTTGCAAAAAATCTATTTGGTGATGAAGACCCAGTAGGTGCTGAGATTCGCGTTAAAAATATTCCATTCCGTGTTATTGGGGTACTCAATAGCAAGGGGAGTGGTGCTATGGGGAATGACCAAGATGATATGGTAATCATTCCTTATACAACTGCGATGGAACGCGTGGATGGAATCGATTATCTACGTATGTTATACGTAGTAGCTAAGGATGAAAACGGTATTGATCGTCTGCAGTCTGATATAGAAAATCTTTTGCGTGTGCGACATGGCATTAAGGATACAAACCTTGATGATTTTAACATTCAAAATATGAACTCTATCATGGAAACAATGGAAGAGACAACAGGCACATTAACCTTATTCTTAGGTGCTGTTGCAGCCATCTCCCTCGTAGTAGGTGGTATAGGGATTATGAATATTATGCTCGTATCCGTTACGGAACGGACTCGTGAAATTGGTATTCGTAAGGCCTTAGGTGCTACTTACTTCGTTATCGTTACACAGTTCTTGATTGAAGCTGTTGTAATCAGTCTCATGGGGGGACTCATCGGTATTGCACTTGGTATAGGTGCTTCAAAACTCATAAGCTTAGCCTCTGGTATGAGCACGGTTATATCGGTACCAACCATTGTGTTATCCTTTGCCTTCTCGATGGCTATTGGTTTGGTGTTCGGTATTTATCCAGCTCGTAAGGCTGCTAAATTAAACCCAATTGATGCATTACATTACGAATAATAGAATAGAGTAGAACTATTCGCATATGGTGCGTTGCATGATACAATAAGTATGATGTGACGCACCATTTTATATGGTTATTTAATGTGTATTTATGTTTGCATTACTATGTATTGTGAATGGAGAAACAAATGGCTACAACACTGTTAGAATATTTTAATGAATTACGTGATCAAAATCCATTCTCTTGGGTGAAAGATTCAGAGGTTACCGTAGTAGAACCTGGTCATGCAGAAATGACCTTGCAAACCAATGAAACAGAATATTGTAATTTTAGAGGTCATTTACATGGTGCCGTTTGTATCGGCTTTGCTGATAGTGTGATGGGTTCTGCATGCTTTACCTTAGGAAAATCGGTAAATACCATCGATATTAGTGGTAATTATGTGAAAGCTGTTAAAGGTGGAACTATGTTGCGTGGTGTAGCAAATGTAGAACATAATGGGCAAACTACTATGGTGGCTACGGCACGTATTTACAATGAACTAGGGGAACTTGTTCATCTTGCAAGAGGAACCTTTTTTGTATTAGAAGAACGTCCTTTGCCTGATTTACCTTGGCGATTCATTGAAGAAGACGACCCAAATTTGATATAATGAGGGATGAACTTTGAAATTTAGGAGGACTGTTGTATGGAACAAGAATTACAACGCATAAAGAGGTAGCGTTAACAGCTATCAAAGCTGCCACTAATCAACAAGCGTTGCAAGATGTACGCGTAAAATATTTAGGTAAAAAAGGTGAAGTAACAGCTTTATTAAAAGGCTTGGGTAAACTATCCCCAGAGGAACGTCCTAAGATGGGTGCTCTTATGAATGCTGTACGAGAAACATTAGAAGCAGAACTCGATAAAATCAAGTCCTCTATGGAAACAGCAGCTATGAACGCTCGTTTAGAAGAGGAAAAAATCGATATCACTCTACCTGGTAGAGCTCCAAAAACAGGTCATATTCATCCTTTGACTACTGTTAATGAAATGATTGAAGATTTCTTTATGAAAATGGGCTACACCGTAGAAGAAGGTCCTGAAGTGGAACAAGACTATTACAATTTCGAATGTCTTAATCTACCAAAAGATCATCCTGCACGCGATATGCAAGACTCTTTCTATATTACAGAAAATTTCTTGCTTAGAACTCATACATCTCCTGTACAAGCACGTACCATGCAGCGTCATGAACCTAATAGTCCAATTCGCATGATTGCACCTGGTAAGGTATATCGTTGGGACTATGATGCTACGCATTCACCTGTGTTCCATCAAGTAGAAGGCTTGATTATTGATGAACACATCACTTTTGCCGATTTGAAAGGTACCATTGAAACATTCTTACGTCATATGTTTGGCGATGAAACTAAGGTACGTTTCCGTACAAGCTTTTTCCCATTTACAGAACCTTCTGCAGAGGTAGATATTTCTTGTGTAATGTGTGGTGGCGAAGGCTGCCGCGTATGCTCACATACAGGTTGGTTAGAAATTCTTGGTTGTGGTATGGTACATCCTCGTGTGCTTGAGCTCAATGGCTATGATCCTAATAAGGTGAAAGGCTTTGCCTTTGGTATGGGCGTAGAACGTATTGCTATGTTGTTATACGGCATTGGTGACTTGCGTCTATTCTTTGAAGATGATATCCGTTTCTTGGAACAATTTTAGGAGGTAGAAATGAAAGCAAGCTTACAATGGATGAATGAATATGTACCTCTTGATCTAAATCGTCCTGCCCAAGAATTAGCGGATGAATTGACACAAGCAGGTATTCCTGTAGAAGAAGTACTTTCTATGGATCCAGGTTTGAAAAAAATCTATACAGGTAAAATCGTAGAAATTACAAAACACCCAGATGCAGATAAATTGCAAGTATGCCAAGTACAATGTTTATCTGAAGAAGGGGAAGAAATTACAAAACAAATCGTTACCGCTGCTACTAATGTGGCTGTAGGTCAAATCGTACCGGTGGCTTATCATAAATCTCGTTTAGCAGATGGTACAGAAATTAAAAAAGGGAAATTACGTGGTGTTACGTCAGAAGGGATGTTCTGCTCCGTCGCTGAATTCGGTATTTCCTCTGATTTGGTAAGACCAGAAGAAGCACAAGGCATCTATATTTTCCCTGAAGGCACACCAATTGGTTTAGATATTAAAGAAGCACTTATGCTTGATGATACTGTTTACGAATTTGAATTGACTGCTAACCGTGCAGATTGCTTCTCCATGGTAGGTTTGTCCCGTGAATTCGGTATCATGACCAATCAAAAGGCTTTATTCCCAGTTATTATGGTGAATGAAACTGGTGAGTCTATCGAAGGTAAAGCATCTGTAGCTATCGAAGCACATGATCTTTGCACACGATTTACGTCTCGTCTTGTTACGAATGTTACCATCGAACCATCTCCATTGTGGATGCAAAATCGTTTGCGTAACAGCGGTATTCGCCCTATTAACAATGTGGTGGACGTAACAAATTACGTTATGCTTGAATTAGGTCAACCAATGCATGCTTATGATTATGATTGTGTAGCGGACCATACACTTATTGCACGTCGTGCAAAAGCTGGTGAAACACTTACTACGCTAGACGGTAATGAACGTGAACTCAATGAGTCCATGCTTATCATTGCAGATACAAAAGGCCCAATCGGCGTAGCTGGTGTGATGGGTGGCCTTACAAGTGAAGTAACAGATAAAACTACGAATGTCTTGTTTGAAGCTGCTGTATTTAATGGTCCATCCATTCGTCGTACATCTAAAGCTTTGGGTATGCGTTCCGAAGCATCTGGTCGTTTTGAACGTGGTGTAAACCATAAATATACAGCATATGCTATCGATCGTGCTGCACAATTGAACAACAAATCTGTCCTTCTTGTAAGGTGAGTGTTGGCGTTATTGATGTATATCCAGAACCAGTAGAACAACGTACTGTAACTTTCACAGCAGAACAAATCAATGAATATCTTGGCACATCTATTGAAAAAGATAGAATGGTAGATATTTTAACGAAACTCGAATTCGGTATTACTGAATCTGGTGATACTATCGAGGCCCTTGTACCAACATGGCGCGATGATGTAACAGGTATGCCTGATATTGCAGAAGAAGTAGCGCGTATTGTAAGCTATGATAATATTGCTCCAACAATTCCAGTGGCTGTATTATCCTCTGGCGGTATGACACCTAAAAAAGCATTGACTAAAGAGGTAACTCATTACTTAGCACATGCTGGTTTGAGCCAAATTATTACATTTAGTTTCATGCACAAAGATGGTTTAGCTAATATGATGTTGCCAGAAGGTGATAGTCGTTATACTGCTATTCCAATCCTAAATCCTATTTCCGAAGAGTTCCCATATATGAGAACTACGTTGGTGCCAGCTGTTATTGAAGCTGCTAAACGCAATATTGCTCAACAAAATAAGGATTTGTGGTTATTTGAAACGGCTAATGTGTATGAACCAAAGGCCTTGCCATTAACTGAAGTACCGCATGAACGTACTATGGCATGTGGTCTTATGATGGGCAAGGTAACAGAGGCCGCATGGAATCAAGCACAACGAGATACTGATTTCTATGATGTAAAGGTGTAGTTGACGGTTTACTAGCGAAATTAGGCTTAACTGAATTTGACATTCAACCTTCTACTGAAAGTTACTATCATCCAGGTGTTAGTGCGCATTACACAATTAATGGTGTAACGATTGCTAACTATGGTGAGCTACATCCACAAGCGGTTAAAAACTTTGATTTACCAGGCAAGGTATACATGTTTGAGATCGACTTAGAGGCTGTATTATCTATTACCGTACCAGCATTTAGATATAAATCTTTCAGTAAATTCCCAGGTACAAGTCGAGACTTGGCTATTGTAGCACCAGTATCTGTTACAAGTGGTGACATTGTAGCGCTTATTAAGGAACATGGCGGAGAATACTTAGAATCCGTATCTATCTTCGACGTTTACGAAGGGGAACATATTGAAGTAGGCTATCGTAGCTTAGCTTATAACTTACAATTTAGATCCATGGAAGGCACATTAAATGATGAAGACATTGATGGTGCAATTCAAGCGATTATTGATGCATTAGCAACTAAAAATTGTAAATTACGATAAATCATCGTGAAAGGGTTTACCTTATGGTAAACCCTTTTATGTCTATCTATCCCCTGTTGTATAATAGAAGGTATAGGTAATGAGTCAGAAAGGATTTATTATGGAATTATTAGCACCAGCGGGTACGATGGAAAATTTTATGGCCGCCTTAGAATCGGGGGCAGATGCTATATATTTAGGGGGCAAGGTCTTTAACGCACGGGCTCATGCAGCCAATTTTGGTATTGATGAATTGCGTGAGGCTGTACGGTTAGCACATATTTTAGATGTGTCTGTGTATGTAACCGTTAATATCCTGATTGGCGATACGGAACTGAAGGACCTTGAACAGTATATTAAGGATTTAGATTCCATTGGTGTAGATGCCATCATCATACAGGACTTAGCTGTTGCAAAAATTGCAAAACGTGTTGCACCAAACATCCATCTTCATGGGAGTACACAAATGACGGCTGCTACACTTGATGCGGTTCGTTTTTATGAAAGTCTAGGCTTTACACGTGTTGTTTTGGCCCGTGAATTAAGTCTTAAGGAAATTCAACATATATGCAAACATTGTAAGGCAGAAATTGAAGTATTTGTACATGGTGCATTATGTGTATGCTACTCAGGTCAATGTTTGATGAGCTCTTTCATCGGTGGACGCAGTGGCAACCGAGGTGCTTGTGCACAACCTTGTCGCTTACCTTATGAATTATTGGATTCTAAGGGTGAAAGTGTGTTACCTAAACATGAAGCTTATTTGCTAAGTCCAAAGGACCTTAACTACAGCGAGCATATGAACGAACTCGTAGCGGCTGGTGTTACATCCTTTAAGGTAGAAGGTCGTATGAAAAAGGTATCCTATGTTCGTCAAGTGATAGGTACTTATAGAGAGATATTGGATGAGGCATCAATTCACGAAAATCAACGTAAAGCACTAGCATCTGGATTTAATCGTGGATTTTCCACAGCCTATTTAGAAGATACGGTAGGTCGACAAATGATGACCGTAGTGGCGCCAAATCATCAGGGTAAGCCAATCGGCGAATCGTATACGAAAAAAGGGGAAGTTTATTTATCTTTAACAGAACCTATTGAACAAGGTTCATTAGTTAAAATATTACAATCTAATGGCAGTGTTACCTATTATACGGTAGATGACGAATGGACATGTGTATCCGATACGCTGTATAAAGGACGACCCGCAGAGGGCTTAGCAGTAGGTCAATTATATTTAGCATCTACACCAAAGAATACAAAGTCACGAGGCTTACAAGAGTTTACCCGTAAATATGATATGTCTGTATATCTCAGTGTTGGTTCTAATGGTGAAACAAATTATACTGAATTAACTGTTATCCTAGACTCTGGTCTTAGTGTGACTGTTACAAATGAGTATGTGCCAGCTATTGCTAATAAAGTGCCCACATCGTTAGAGAAGGTAACAGAACAGTTAGGTCGGTTGGGTAATACGTTATTTAGGCTATCTTATGTAGATATTCCTGATGGCCCTTATATGTGGCCTGCTAGCGTTCTTAATGCACTACGTCGTGATGCCGTAACTGCATTAGAAACAGCGTTAATTACACATCATGTAGAATCATGGCAAGCATTGCAAGTAACAGGCGATGTAGATTATGATTTCAAGGCGCAACACGAGTTATCCTATGATACTTGTCCTATAATTTCAGCGCGTGTTGATGAAATAGAAGGTGTGAAAGCAGCAATTTCTGGTGGAGCACAGAAAATTGTTTGGTGGTGATAGACTGAATCGTACACCATATGCATTATCTATATATGATGAGGTGGGCCGTTTATGTGCTCAATCTGATGTGATTTGCACCTTTGCTACACCACGAGTTGTGAAAGATGATGAAGTAGAAGCATATAAACATACATTAGAGGCAATCGTACAGGCTCATCCAAATAGTATTTCTATTCACGTGCCACAAGCCTTATTATGGCTCCGTGAATTAGGATATACAGGTGCCATTGAGGCTGATACAGGCCTTAATATTTTTAATACACCTACATTACATTTCTGGGAAAAGTTACATATAAGTTGTGTAAATCCATCGCAAGAGTTGACCTTAAAACAAATTACGGAAATAGCTAAACATAGTCACGTCCCTATTGAGACGATGGTTCATGGCTATACAGAAATGATGATTTCCGAATACTGTGCCATTGCTAGTTTTGTGGGAACTGGTAGCAAGGTAAATTGTCCTATGCCATGTGTTACACAATCCTATTCCTTAAAGGATAGAAAAGGGGAAATATTCCCACTTCGTACAGATCCATATTGCCGAATGCATGTTATGAATAGTCATGAAATGGATATGCGTGCCTATGTGCCTATGCTTTTACAAAAAGGCATATCCATATTACGCATTGATGGACGTCATATGAAACCAAATTACGTGCAAGATATTGTATCTCAATACGTAGCTATAGCTAATGGTACTATGGATGCACCGCCTAAGAAGGTTGATTCACAAGGCGAATCTATTACGCGAGGACATTATTTTAGAGGTATTTTATAGAACGAGGTAGTACATTGTTTAATGAAGATGTATTAGATTTTATAAAAATAAAAGAAGAATTAGCCCATCATTGTGGTTCTACTATTGCTAAAGAAATGGCATTAGCATTAGCACCGATGACGGATCGAAAGCAGATTCAAGAGGCTTTAGATGAAACTTCAGAGGCGTTGCGTTCATGGCAGACTGAAATTGAACAGCCTCTAGGAGGCACAAGGGATATACGTGAATCTTGTAAAAAGAGCCGCAAGGATTTTGTTCTTACAAGAGAGGCTATATGGGATGTATATATTACCATAGGTGCCTATAAGCGTATGACTAAGTTCTTTAGAACAAAATATATGGAATATCCATTGTTATCTTTGTGGATGCAAGATATGCCAAATATGGATCGCGTTGAACAACGTTTGAAACGCGTATTCGATGATAAAGGGGAATTGCTTGATACAGCATCACCTAAATTGGCGAGTTTACGAAATACAATCAGCAAGACTCGTGACCGTATTAAACACGATATTCAATCTATATTACATGATAAGGACAATCAAAAATATTTCCAAGAAACCATTATTACACAACGCAACAATCGGTATGTAATTCCTGTTAAACAGGAATATCGTCAATATTTTAATGGTTTGATTCACGATCGTTCTGCAACAGGTCAAACACTGTATATTGAGCCAATGCGATTAGTGGAACTCAACAATGATTTACAAGAGGCTTTGATTGGGGAGGAACAAGAGGTCCTACGCATTTATAAGGAACTTTCAGTCCTTATCAAACAACATAGTAATGATTTGATGGATGCTTGTGAAAAAGGTATCCCATATTGAATTTGTCTATGGTAAAGCAAAACTCGCTATAGCTCAAAAAGGCAGTACAAGCCACATTGAGTGAAGGTCGTGATGTGCTTTTGATGCGTGCTCGTCATCCATTAATTCCTGCTAATACGGTTGTCCCTACGGATATTCGATTAGGTACGGATTATCGTATCTTATTGATTACTGGTTCTAATACGGGTGGTAAGACAGTTTCTTTAAAAACATTAGGTCTATTATCTATTATGAATCAAAGTGGTTTATTTATTCCTGCAGACCACGGTTCGATATTGCCGATTTTCCACAACATCTTTGCCGATATAGGGGATGAACAAAGTATTGAAGCGAGTTTAAGTACATTCTCTGCACACATAACGCAAGTAATTTCTATTATTAAACATTGTGGCCTTAATGACCTGGTACTACTTGATGAACTTGGTTCTGGTACTGATCCAGAAGAGGGGAGTGCTTTGGCGGTATCCATTCTAGAATTCTTCCGTCAAAAAGGGACGCTCATGATGGTCAGCACTCACTATAATGAGTTAAAGAACTATGCGTACCATACGGCCTCTATCGAGAATGGTCATGTTGAATTTGATGAGCGTACATTAAAGCCGACCTATCGATTACATATTGGTGTAGCAGGTAGTAGTCATGCATTAAGTATTGCAGCTCGATTAGGGTTGCCGAAGGATATTGTGAATCGTGCACGGGATTATAAGTCTAAGTTTGGTAGTAGTGAAATGGAAACCGTTTTATCTGATTTGAATGAACAACTTCGTAAATCATCGGAACGGGAACGAGCACTTAAAAAAGAATTAGATGAAACACGTCGCATGCGCGGTCAATTAGAGAAAGAAAAGAAACAATTTAATGAAAAACGTAAACAGATTCTAGCGAAGGCACAAGCTGATGCGGAAGCTATGAAACGCAGTCTCCGTGTAGAAGGGGAATCCATCATTAAACAGTTGAAATCACAGTTCTCTGAAACGAATAAGGATAAGCGTCAATCTGCTATTAATGAGGCTCGCAAAGGTATTTCTAATGTTCACGTACCAGATGCACCTGTAGATGATGAACGTAATACATTGACCATCGATGCTGTTGCTACTGGACAAGTTGTATACGTAACATCCTTGCGTTCCCTAGGTACCGTTTTATCTATTAAGGGAAATCGCGTTACTGTAGATATTAATGGTCTATCTGCAACTGTGAAAGTAAGTGAATTACAATCTACTACGAGGGAAGAATCTAATAAGATTCAACGAGATAATCTCAAACCGCAGCCTAAAACTCGTAAACGAGCAGGTGGTTCTGCTGTTCAACGTCAAAAAGAGGTGCGTACAGAAATAAATATTTTAGGTCAAACCGTGGATGAAGCAGTAGTTTCTGTTGGTCGATTTATTGATCAAGCCATATTGGGTGGTATAAATCAAGTGCGTATCATTCATGGTAAGGGAACCGGTGCCTTACGTGAAGGTGTGCATCAGTATCTTCGTACCTTGCCTCCGGTGGCTCACTTTGAAACGGCCGGCTACGATGAAGGTGGTGCCGGTGCTACCAATGTAGTTCTTAAATAGTATATCCACATCTTGAGTAGAGATACTAAAGTAGCAGATTCTTAGAATCTGCTACTTTTTTGTATGAGAAAAGAGGCAAAACCATTTGGTTTTGCCTCTTTGTATGTTAACCTACTAAGACTAGCGATCTTTCTTTTTCTCTTTTTTAGATTTAGACTGACTAGGTTTAGAATCAGTAGATTCTACATTGGATGAGGAATCATCATCTTTAGAGATTTCATCTTTTTATCCTTGTCATCCTTTTTATCTTTGTCATCTTTTTTATCCTTGTCATCTTTTTTCTGTACTTGTTTGACAGGATTGAAATAGCCCTCGCTAACTGCAGCTTGTGCACTAGCAGGTACATTAAAGTCTGTAGCCGGTGTATTAGCTAATGCAGCAGACATGAATTGTCCCCACATTACAGCAGGTGTACTACCACCAGTAATACCGTGCAATGTTTCAGAACCGTAGTCATCGCCAATCCAAACTGCAGCAACTAGGTCAGGAGTATAACCAACAAACCAAGCATCTTTGGAATCATCTGTTGTACCTGTTTTACCAGCTGCAGGACGACCGATAGCAGCATTACCGCCAGTACCGCCGTTAATAACAGACTCTAGCATATTTGTAATAATAGCAGCATCTTTTTCTTCTACAACACGTTTTTCTTGGATGGAGTTTTCTTCAACAACTTGACCATTACGATCTACGATTTTAACGATAGCTGTTGGTTGTACCCTGATACCACCATTAGCAAGTACACCATAAGCTTGTGCCATTTCTAACGGTGATACACCTTGAGTTAAACCACCTAGTGCAGTAGACAAGTTGTTGTCGTCATCTGTAAGGGTGGTGATCCCCATTTTCTTAGCTAAGTCGATAATTCGGCTCATACCAACTTCGTCCGCAATTTTTACAGCTGGTACGTTGCGAGAATGTTGTAACGCATAGCGATAAGTAATATTGCCATCAAAGTTACGTTCATAGTTTTGAGGACGCCAACCATTAAAGTCAACAGGGCTGTCATCAATAATGGAACCAGGCGTTTTACCAGATTGAATAGCTGCTAAGTAAACAAAAGGTTTCATTGCAGAGCCAGGTTGACGTTCCGCTTGTGTAGCTCGGTTAAAGGAGTCATCGCCACGTCCACCGACCATAGCAACGATGTAACCATTATGTGGATTCATTGCAATAATAGCACCTTGCGGTTGATGTAGACCATTTTTATCTGTGTAGTAGTTAGGCAAGTTTTGCATTGCTGCTACAGCAGCATTTTGAGCATCCATATCTAAAGTGGTATAGATTTTTAAACCATCTTTATAAATAGCATCATCACCATATTTCTCAGAAACTTGAGCAATTACATAGTTGATGAAATAGGACGCATTGTTGTTTTCATGAGTTTGTTCTTGTTTTGCAATCAAGCCTAAATCAGCTTCGCGAGCTTCATCAGCCTTTTCTTGTGAAAGGTACCCATACTTTACCATTTGTCCCAATACAACAGCTTGGCGTTTTTTACCAGCCTCTAGATTGTTGAATGGGGAATAGTAGTTAGGGCTTTGCGGTAAGCCTGCTAGCATAGCACATTGTGCTAATGTTAAATCGCGCACATCTTTGCCAAAGTAAATATGAGCAGCAGATTGAACCCCGTAAGCACCTTGGCCGAAATAAATTTGGTTCATATACATTTCAAGAATTTCTTGTTTTGTATAATGTTGCTCAATTTTAATTGCTAACATAGCTTCAGAGATTTTACGTTTAAAAGTTCTATCTTGGGATAGGAATGCATTACGTGCTAATTGTTGCGTGATTGTGGAACCACCTTCAGATACGCCACTATGCACAATGTTAACCCAGATAGCCCGTAAGATACCGATAGGGTCGATACCATGATGGCTGTAGAAACGAGAGTCTTCAGTAGCTACAAAAGCATCTTGTAATTCCTTTGGTACCTCGTTAATTGGAACAGGTAAACGGTTCTCGGTAGAATGAACAGTGGTAATTAAATTACCGTGAACATCATAAATCTGAGAAGATGCAGATGGCCTTACATTAGATACATCTGGAAGATTAGACATGGTAGCACTAATAAATCCGCAGCCACCACCTGCCACAATAAGAACTAATAATAAAACTATCATCCAAATTGTTTCTTGGTAGATGTCTTTGGATTGCTCGAATCAGGAGTAGTTTTACGACGAGTTCTCGTATTTGAGTTATTACTCATAGAGTCACCTCTTTTTTAAAGTAAATATAACGTAAAATATATTACGCAGTTATAAACATTATACCATAAACGACATAAAACAAACACTATATATAATTGTGAAAGCCTACTTATAATGGTATACTATAGAGAACAGATTTTATGTAGGAGGATTTCCATGATTACAGCACAAGAACAAGTTCGCCAAATTAAACATGGCGTATCTGGAATAATTAATGAAGAAGACTTAGTCAAAAAAATAGAACGGTCTATAAAAGAAAATAAACCTTTAGTAGTAAAATTAGGTCTAGATCCTACGGCACCTGATATTCATTTAGGTCATACAGTACCACTTCGTAAACTTCGCTTGTTTCAACAATTTGGTCATCAAGTTGTGATTGTTATTGGTGGTTTTACGGCACGTATCGGCGATCCTTCTGGTAAAAGCGTAACACGCCCACCACTTACAAAAGAACAAGTGCTCGAAAATGCACAAACATATAAAACACAAATCTTCAAAGTATTAGATCCTGAAAAAAACCATTGTTAGCGATAATAGCGAATGGCTTGAATCCATGAACTTCGCTGATGTACTTCGCTTGGCAAGTTCTTATACAGTAGCACGTATGATGGAGCGCGATGACTTTGATAAACGTTACAAAGAAGGTCGTCCTATTGGTGTACATGAATTTATGTATCCATTGATGCAAGGTCAAGACTCTGTAGCATTGCATGCAGATGTTGAATTTGGTGGTACAGATCAAACTTTCAACTTACTTATGGGTCGTCACTTGCAAGAATTGGCAGGACAAGAACCTCAAGTAGTTATTACTATGCCATTGCTCGAAGGCCTTGACGGCGTTCAAAAGATGAGTAAATCCTTGGGTAACTACATCGGTATCGATGAAGCACCTAAAGATATGTATGGTAAAGCCATGTCTATTCCTGATGAATTGATGATGCGTTATTTCATGCTTGTTACGGATATGACTATCGAAGATCAAGACGACATGGAAGAACGTTTAGAAAATGGCACATTGCACCCACGTGATGCAAAAATGCAATTGGCAAAAACTATCGTTCGTTTATATCATGGTGAACAAGCAGCGCAAGAAGCGGAAGATGAATTTAAACGCGTATTCCAACAACATGCATTGCCAACAGATATTCCTGAATATGCTATTGATACACCTAGCGAAGCTATTTTCGTACCACAATTCTGTACGGATGCTGGTTTGACTACTTCTAATGGTGAAGCTCGCCGCTCCATTAAAGCTGGTGCTTTCAAAGTGAATGGTGAAAAATACGGCGAAGAAAACCTAGTCCTTGAAGATGGCATGATCGTTCAAGTAGGTAAGCGTAAATTCATCAAAATTAAATTTAACTAATATAAAAACTGTGATGAGGTTTGAACTGCACCTCCAAAAAAATTGGACACAATTTTTTTGGAGGTGCAGATTTTTATGTCAAAAATACTCAAAAAGAAGTTAAAGAAAAAGCAATTGGCCTTTTTGAAAAAATTAAGTCCTTTTAGAATTTCTAAGGGCTTGAAATTCCAAAAAAAATACTGTAAAAAAACTGGCTATACAAATTTAAACTTAGTCATAACTTGACTCATAAAATTGGTAAACGAATATTTTCAGCAGATTTTTAAATGTAAAGTTCTTGAAACGAGGTGGAAAGATAAGTTATCCTTTAAATGAAGAAAAAGAAGTACAAAAAATAGATTCGTTAGTAGACAGTAATAGTCCTAAAGATCAAGTAATTCAGATGGTGAAGTCGATAATGTCTATTAAGAAATAGGTAATATAAATGTTAATAAACAATTTACTAGATACAATTTTAATCAAGCTTATTGAAATGCCTGATTATATTTTTCAACTCTTTGATTATTTTTATTTTTTTCTGTCTAGTTGGGATATTATTTCCTTGGCTTAATGATGTTGTTTATGGAACATATAAAAAGATCTTATAAGGTGGAAAGGGTTACTTTTTCTTATTATTTTTAAGCATCACATTGTTTTTATATTTTTATATGAGTATTAATATAGTAAAAATATTTAAAGTTTTTTTGTTAGGAATATTGATATTTTTCTTTGTTGATTTTTTTCTGTTATTTACAAGATTGATAAAGATAATAAACAAGAAACTGCTGAAGCAGTTTTGAATAGATTAGTTGTTGTTTCTAATAGTGAAAAATATTAGAATATCTTATGGTCAGTATAGCCGTGGGGAGTGGGTTCAGTATCTTGATATGGAGGTAAGCCCAGATTATAAAACTGTTATGCCACAAACTCTAGAAACTATTACTTATATCTTTCCTAATAGTAAAGTAGAAAAATTGAGACTTCGGAGGCTACATTACTATATCGTATTACTTTAGAGGATGGTATTTTATTTGTTAATGGTAGTGATATGAAGCCCAATCAATTAAGATTTATTGTCCATGTATCAAACTAAAATAAAAAAGCCTAAAGGTAGACCATCTATGAAACCGAAAGAACTAATACCTCCCACAAAAGATCAAACTATTAAATCAGACAAAGAACGGATTAAAAAACTAGAAGCTGAAATTGCTCGGTTGAAATATGAAATGTCTTAATTGTATCCTATGAAATATCAGAACGACCTGTATTAACACAGGTGTTATCTATGCTGGATAAAGCCTTTAAAAATAGACCAAATAGCAAAGACTGCAACTTATATTCAGATTAAGGATGGCAGTACCAGCATAGTACTTATCAAGAAACATTAAAAAAATCACGCTATCATCCAAAGTATGTCTCGACAAGGAAACTGTTTGGATAATAGCGTGATGGAAAACTTTTTTGGTTTGTTGAAGTCAGAGTTGTTATATTAAGAAAAGTTTGATTCCTATGAAGATTTCATTAGCAAATTAAAGGATTATATTGTTTATTACAATACAAAACGCATTAAGCTCAAATTAAAAGGAATAAGTTCGGTAGAATACCGAATTCACTCCCAAAAAGCAGCTTAATTATATCTGTCCTAGAAAATGGGTGCAGATCACCTAGTCAGGTAAATGCTGGATTAGCCTCAAATACAGATATAGCAACAACAAATATTTATAACTATATGGTTGAGCCTATAAAAACTATAAATATAAAGACTGAGGATGATAGAGAAAAAGATAGAGAGTATTATTTAAAAAGCATCGGAGTAAATATATGAAACCTGAATTTTTTTCCTTATTTCTGGATTATTTATGTTAATTATGTACTATACAAACGTTATAAAGAAAATAAGCATTTAAAAAAATATGAAATCATATTAGCGATTGTAAGTTCAATTATTATTTGTGGTGGTCACTTTTTTTATGATATATCTTGACTTAAGCAAAGATATACAATTTATAATAGATATATTTTTTTCTAGCGTGTATTATAATTATGAAAATAGTATTTGGGGTATAATAAATGGAAATAATAAAATGGTTTGGGTTTAATACAATTCCTATAGGTATTATTATATCTATATTTCTATTAATTTATGGGAAGATAAAACATATTAAATATTTAGATCCTGAGGTTCCATTAGGACGTTTATTGTTCTTTGTGGGGAATACATTTGCACTCGGTATTGGATTTTTTTCAGTAAAATATGGACCAGCAGCAATGGATTCTAAAACCATTACCGAGGGTATTATGTATATCATTCTCGGGTATTCCTTTTGTATATATGGTTTTACTTTCTTTTTTATGACCGGTATGAGACGATCCTATGATATAGGATTCCCGTTTTGGATCTATCCTCTATTTATTGTTGTTACTAGTTTAAGTAGGCTTGTTGATGAAGATATCTTCCAATTTCTGCTTCTAGGCATGTATATTTTCTTATTAGAGCCTGGAAGAAACAATAATTAAATAATACCTATGTATTGAAAAGATGGTTGTTTACTATAAGGCGATCATCTTTTTTGGTTTTTCTCAGTTTATTTTGCATATTAATGCCTATAAAAATTGACATATTTTCGATTAAGGTATACTATTTAGATATAAAAGGTTTAATGTGTTGCACTAATTGCAAATAGGAGGTTCTCACATGAATCGCGAAACAGCTTATGTATTATGGTTTGATGAATTAAAACGTGAAGATGTAAATTTAGTAGGTGGTAAATCCTCATCTTTAGGTGAATTAACTTCCTCTACAAATGTACCCGTACCTTATGGTTTTGCAACAACTGCATATGGGTACCGTGAATTTATGAAAGAAACTGGTCTTGAAGATCGTATTCGTCAAGAGTTAGATAGTTTAGATGATGTAGAAAACTCTGCATTACTTCGCGAAGTTTGTACAAAAATCCGCCGTATGATTTGTCAAGAAGAAATGCCTGTAGCATTGGCTGAAGCAATTCGCAAATCCTATGAAGAATTGGGTGAAAAAGTAGGCGAAAAAGATCCTTTCGTTGCTGTTCGTTCTAGTGCCACTGCAGAAGATTTACCAGATGCTAGTTTCGCGGGTCAACAAGATACCTATTTGAACGTGCGTGGTGCAGATACAATCATTGAAAAAGTAAAGAATGTTATGCATCCACATTTACTGATCGTGCAACATATTACCGTGTAAAACAAGGCTTCGACCACATGACAGTAGCATTAAGTGCAGCTGTACAAATGATGGTATTCTCTAAATCTGCTGGTGTTATGTTCACTGTTGATCTTGTAACAGGTAATGACAACAATATTTTGATTGAAGGTTCTTGGGGCCTTGGTGAATATGTAGTACAAGGTACAGTTACACCAGATAACTTCCGTGTAGATAAACAAAAAATGGTTATTACTGACCGTATGATTAACGATAAAAACGTTCGCCTTGTACGTAAAGCTGATGGCGATTGCATAGAAGAAATCGTTCCTGCTGATGAAGCGAAACAACAAGTTCTTTCCGATGAACAAGTGTTGGAATTAGCAGAATATGCTAAAGCTATTGAAAAACATTATGGTTGCTACATGGATATGGAATGGGGCGTAGATGAAAGAAATGATAAGATTTGGATTCTTCAAGCCCGTCCAGAAACAGTATGGTCTAGAAAGGATAAGTCTGAAAAAGTAGAGGATACAGCGGTTGCCACTACTACAGATCGTGAAATTGTAGTTAAAGGTTTACCAGCATCCCCTGGTAAAGCTGCTGGTAAGGCACATGTCATCATCAATCCTGAAGATATTGATGAATTTAAAGAAGGCGAAATCCTTGTTACAGCTATGACAGCACCTGACTGGGTTCCAGCTATGAAAAAAGCGAAAGCTATCGTTACAGATGCAGGTGGCATGACTTGTCATGCGTCTATCGTTAGCCGTGAACTTGGTATTCCTTGTATCGTTGGTACTAAGAGTCGTAGCCATGAAGCTACTACTTCTATTAAAGATGGTCAAATGATTACAGTTGATGCTACAAATGGCATTGTTTATGATGGCGTCCTTGAAGATGTAGTTAAAACTGCAGCTCCTCAAGAACAAGCTGTTGTTGCTAGCGAATATATTCCTGTAACAGGCACTAAGGTTTACATGAACTTAGGTGATCCTGATTTGGCAGAAAAATATGGTGTATTACCTTGTGATGGTATTGGCCTTATGCGTGAAGAGTTCATTTGGACTACATTCATTCATGAACATCCATTACACCTCATTGAAACCGGTCGTAGTGATTTTGCTGTAAATACATTGGCTGAAGGCATGCGTAAAGTATGTCAAGCATTGGCGCCTCGTCAAGTTGTAGTTCGCTTAAGTGACTTTAAATCCAGCGAATACCGTGACCTTAAAGGTGGTGACAAATACGAACCACATGAATCCAGTGCATTACTTGGCTGGCGTGGGGCGTCTCGTTACTACGATCCTAAATATTTACCAGCTTTCAAATTAGAATTAGAAGCTATTAAAAAGGTACGTAATGAATATGGTTTCAAAAATTTACAAGTAATGATTCCGTTCTGCCGCACTGTGGAAGAGGCCGAATTAGTTACTGATTTGATGGCACAAGAGGGTCTTGAACGCAGTAAAGAGTTCAAAATTTGGTTAATGGCTGAAATTCCATCCAATATTATTTTGGCTGACCAATTCAATAAATTTGTAGATGGTTATTCCATTGGTTCTAACGATTTAACTATGTTAGTTCTTGGTTGTGACCGTGATAATGAAACGGTTCAACACATTTATGATGAACGCAATTTAGCAGTACGTCGTGCTATTCGTCATTTAATTGAAGTAGCTCATAAAGACGGTAAATACTGTTTCTATCTGTGGTCAAGCACCTAGTGTATATCCTGAACTTTGTGAATTCTTAGTTAAGAGTGGTATCGATTCCATTTCTGTAAATCCAGATGCTGTTAAGAATACTAAGAAAATGGTAGCTCAAATTGAACAACGTATGGTGCTCGATGCACTTACAGGTCGTGGTCGCCAAGAAGTAGAAGACCTTGAATGGTAATAAAGACATACTTTATTTAATAACAAAAAGAGGAGGCGCATAAGCCTCCTCTTTTTCTAAATTGATACATAGGATATAATACTTATATGTGAAGGGGGGGACGGGTGTGAAACTTTCAAAACGACAAGAAGCAATAGCTCATATTGTACGAGAAAATGGACCAGTTACAGGTAGTGCTATAGCAGAGCATTTAGATGTAACACGGTCAGCATTGCGTTCAGATTTAGCAGTGCTCACCATGATTGGTGTGTTAGAGGCTCGACCTAATGTGGGTTATTACTATGTAGGATTGTCGCCGAAGAATCAAACTGCTGAGATTTTAAGATCTTATAGCGTACATGATGCACTGTCACAAGCCGTTATCGTGTCGCCTGAGACTAATTTATATGATACGATTGTAACCATGTTCACAGAGGATGTGGGAACAATTTTAGTTTGTGAAGATTCATATTTACAAGGGGTTGTATCTCGCAAAGATTTGTTGCGTGCCTCTATGGGGCAAACAGATCCACATACGATGCCTATATCTATGATTATGACACCCGTTAGCAAATTAATTGTTGTAGAACCTAGTGATTCCTTGGCTGTAGCAGCGCAAAAGATGATTGACTACGAAGTCGATTGTCTCCCTGTTGTTGTTAGAGAAGATGATGAATCGCAAGATAATCCAAAGCGACGGTTAAAGGTGGTTGGACGTGTATCTAAGACGACCGTAACTAAAGCTTTTTAGAATGTAGTACTCAAGAGGTATAAATAATGGCTGAAAAAATAATTTATGCGATTTCAGATTCTTTAGGTGAAACGGCAGAGGCTGTTGCAAGAGCGACAGCAAGTCAGTACGATAAGGAACAAATTGAAATTGTTCGCATTCCATATATTGAAGACGAAGCTCAAATTGATGAGATTATAGCAGATGCTAAAAATGGTAATCATGTAATTTGCCATACAATTGTCTCTAGTTCTTTGCGCAGTTATTTACATGAAAAAGCAGCAGAAAATAATATCCCTGCTGTTGATATTATGGGGCCTGTACTAGATGCGGTAGGTACAGTAGCATCTACTAAGCCGCGTATGACTGCTGGTATGGTTCATAAATTAGATCAAGAGTATTTCAAAAAGGTAGAAGCTATTGAGTTTGCTGTAAAATATGATGATGGTAAGAATCCTTCTGGTTTTGAAAAGGCCGATATTGTTATCATCGGTGTTTCCCGTACAAGTAAAACACCATTATCTATGTTTTTAGCATATAAAAAAATTAAGGCTGCTAACTTACCATTGGTACCAGAGGTGCCATTGCCTGAGGAATTATTTAAAATTCCATCTAAAAAAATAGTAGGCTTAATCATTGACCCATATAAATTGAATAATATCCGCAGCGAACGTTTACGTGCAATCGGCCTAGAGGATGAAGCTAATTATGCTTCTATTGAGCGTATTAATTCTGAATTAGAGTATGCTAAGGCTATTATGCGTCGTCTACATTGTCAAGTACTTGATGTTTCTAATAAATCTATTGAAGAAACAGCATCTCTTGTTATGCAATTAGTAGACAAAAATCGTATGTCTGAAGGGAAATAAATAGGGGAGGCGCAAGCCTTCCCTATTATCAAATACCATGGTGTTTACAATATTGATGAAGAGGAACTATGAATATTAGAGAACATATAGAAGAACGGGAGGATTTGCTATTATCCCCGTATGCAGCTAGAAGTAGTGCTGCATTACGAGATATAGATGAGGAACCAGATCCACTGCGTACGGCGTTTCAGCGCGATCGAGATAGAATTATACATAGCAAATGTTTTCGTCGTTTAAAACATAAAACACAAGTATATATTGCACCGGGGGATCATTATAGAACGAGAATGACCCATACTCTTGAAGTAGGACAAATAGGGCGTACCGTAGCACGTGCTCTTAGACTGAATGAAGACTTAGTCGAAGCTATTGCTATGGGGCATGATGTGGGCCATACTCCCTTTGGTCATGTCGGTGAATATGCTTTGCGTGACTTGGTAGGTCATTTCAATCATAATGAACAGAGTTTACGTATGGTTGAAGTGTTAGAGAAACATGGCAATCGTCAAGGGCTTAATTTAACGAAAGAAGTTCGTGATGGTATTTAGGCCATACGGGTCCGACTATACCGACCACATTGGAAGGGCAGATTATTCGTATTGTAGACCGTATTGCTTACTTATGTCATGACTACGATGATGCACAACGGGCTGGAATGTTAGAGGCGAAGGATTTGCCTGATGAGGTGCGATTGTATTTTGGTGATACCCCATCTAGTATGATTACTGCCATGGTGAAAGATATGGTTGAACAATCGTTAGACAAACCAGAAATTCGCATGTCTCCAGATATTGAAGGGACTATGAATATATTTAGGCAATTTATGTTCAAAAATGTATATTTAGCGCCCGCATTGATTCCAGATCGTAAAAAGGCTGCTCATGTAGTGAAAAATTTATTCATTCACTTTATGGAGTATCCTAGTGATATAGAAACCTATGTGGAACGAAAAGGCATATACTCTACCGTTGATATTGTTGATTATGTAGCTGGTTTGACAGATCAATATGCTATTAAACTTTTTAAAGATTTTTATATTCCTAATATTACCTTGTGATGATAAACAAAAAGACCGTTACCATTTGGTAACGGTCTTTTTGTTTAAGAGTACATGTACTATTTATTTTACGCGCGTGTAATTTTATTAGAACGAAGGCAGCGTGTGCATACATTTACTTTTTTTGTAGCACCGTCTACAACTGCCCGTACTCTTTGAATGTTCGGTTTCCAAGTTTTTCTTGTGCGAATGTGAGAATGACTCACGTTCATACCGCTAGATGTGGATTTGCCACATACTTCGCAAAGGTTTGCCATAGTTTCCACCTCCAAGCTTAATCTATAACATAACAAAAGTATATTATCATAAAGACAAGGTTTAAGCAAGTGTTTTTACTACATACATTGAGATTTTATGAAATATACTACAATATTTGGTATACTATAGCTAATATTGTAGTCGAAATGTATGAGCTATGGCAATAGATTTATAAAAATGGATATAGATTCATTATATACATAACTATTTTATATGTGAGGCATTATGATAAACGAAGCTTTGACCTCTATTAAAGGAATTGGTCCTGGTCGAGAAAAACAACTTCATAAATTAGGCATCAACAATGTATCAAATTTGTTGGTCTATTTTCCACGTTCCTATGAGGATAGACGAAAGATTTTTTCTATTAAAGAGTTAGAAAATGGGGTTACTGCCGGTGTTGTGGGGACAGTCGTATCCATTATGGAGAAAAAACCTCGTCCACGTCTATCTATATTAGATATTACCATTACTGATGGTACAGGGCCTATGAAAATTGTTTTATTTAATCAAGGCTATAAAAAGAACTTTTACAAAAAAGGGCAACGCCTCTATGCGTACGGCAAGGCAGAATTCCAATACGGCTCTATGCAGATGAATTCACCTCAAATTGAAAACCTTGGCACTGATGCTATGCCTGATAGAGGAATTGTACCCATTTATCCTTTAGTAGAGGGGGTATCGCAATATGTTGTGCGTTCCTCTATTCGTAATTGGTTTGATGCACACCACACAATGGATGAGATTATGCCGCCTGAAATTAGAGCGAATCATATGACTATGAATCGATATGATGCATTTAAAGAGATGCATTTTCCTTCTAGTAGTGAAAGCTATGAAAAAGCACGATATCAATTAGCTTATGAAGAACTATTTATCATGCAGTCCGGACTTGCACTTCTTAGAAATAAGGAACAATGTCATGTGGGACCCAAGATGGAGCCTGATGGAGTGTTAATGGAACAGTGTAAGGAAATCTACCCTTTCAGTTAACTGGTGATCAGGAGCGTGCTATATCTGAAATTTCACAAGATATGCAAGATGAGCGGCCTATGCAACGCTTATTACAAGGTGATGTAGGCTCTGGTAAGACCGTTGTAGCCACGTTGAGTCTGGTGAAAGCCGTAGAAAACGGGTACCAAGCAGTTATCATGGCGCCTACAGAAATCTTGGCCACACAGCATTATGAGGGTATTACTGAATTTTGTAAACATTTACCAATTAATATTGCCTTACTAACAGGTTCTACATCTAAAAAAGAAAAAGATAGAATCTATGAGGAGTTGCAAAATGGAACGATTCAACTGATAATTGGAACCCATGCACTCATTCAAGATAAGGTACAATTTAAAAATCTAGGACTAGTTATCATTGACGAGCAACATCGATTTGGTGTAAATCAGCGTGCTGCATTACAGCATAAAGGTGTATATCCACACGTTCTAATTATGACCGCTACGCCTATACCAAGGACGATGACCTTATCTGTTTATGGTGATTTAGCAGTATCTATTATTAAAGAAATGCCACCAGGGCGTAAACCAGTAAAAACATATGTGGTAGATAGTTCTTATAAAGAGCGATTGCGTGTGTTTTTCGGTAAAGAAATGACCAGAGGACATCAAGTGTATGTAGTTTGTCCTCTAGTAGAGGAGTCTGAAAAGCTTGATTTACAAGCAGCGGAAGAACTTTTCTTAGAACTAAAAGATTATTTTTATAAAAGTTTTGACGTGGGGCTTGTACATGGTCGCATGAATCCCAAAGAAAAAGATGAGGTAATGCAAGCCTTTCATGAGGGGCACATTCAATTACTCGTATCCACCACGGTTATTGAGGTTGGCGTTAATGTTCCTAATGCGACGATTATGTGTATAGAAGGGGCGGAGCGGTTCGGATTATCTCAGCTACACCAATTACGGGGGCGCGTTGGTCGCGGCGATATACAAGCCTATTGTATCTTAGTTAGTGATTCAAAGGGTGATGTAAGTCAAGAACGATTGCGACTAATGGAATCGACGCATGATGGATTTGAATTGGCAGAACAAGATTTATTGCTTCGTGGTTCTGGACAATTGTTTGGTTTAGCCCAGTCTGGTCTGCCTGATTTACGGATAGCTAATATTATTAAAGATATTGATATATTGGTACAAGCTCGTAATGATGTACTGTCCTATATCCGTGAATTTGGCATCGAACAATTAGAAAAGTATATGAAATTGGAATTAGAAAAAAGATTTGGTGAAAAATTTCTTAGAATATTGTATAATTAAGAGGTAAGGCTAATAATCATATAAGGTGTGATAATACTAGGTTTATCTAGCTTTCCCCTTGTATATAATGGTCTATTCTCGTATAATAGAAAAAACAATATTATTGTATTTATGGAGGTGCCCTATGCCATTAATTCATGTTGAACTTGTAGAAGGTCGTACAAAAGAACAAAAAAAACAATTAGGTGAAGCAATCACTAAAGCTACTGTAGAAATCGTAAACGTACCTGCAGAAGCGGTAAAAGTTATTTTTGTAGATATGAAAAAAGATGATTTTATGGAAGGCGGCATTTTGCGGTCTGAACGCTAATGAAAGCTACGATTATCCTCTCTAGCCCGTGAGGGCTAGTAAGGGTCGTAGTTTTGTTTTTTATTATACGAGAAAGGAAAAATAAATGAGAGACGATAAATTTGGTATGCGTGGATTAACTTTTGATGATGTGTTATTGGTACCTGCTGCATCTGATGTGTTACCATATCAAGTAGACTTGAAAACACAATTGACACGCGATATTACACTTAATATTCCAATGATTAGCTCTGGTATGGATACTGTAACTGAGTCTCGTATGGCTATTGCCATGGCTCGTGAAGGCGGTATGGGTGTTATTCATAAAAATATGTCCATTGAGGAACAAGCTCATGAAGTTGATACGGTAAAACGCTCTGAGCATGGTGTTATCGTTGATCCGATTTTTCTTAGCCCTCAAAATCTTCTATCTGATGCAGAAGAATTAATGCACAAATATAAAATTTCTGGTGTTCCTATTACAGAACATGGTAAACTAGTAGGGATCATTACAAATCGCGATATGCGTTTTGAAACTGATTTAACCCGTCAAATTGGCGAATGTATGACTAAGGAAAACTTAGTAACAGCTCCAGAAGGGACTTCCTTGGAGATGGCTAAATCCATTTTGAGTCAACATCGCATTGAAAAATTACCATTAGTTGACAAAGAGGGGAATTTAAAAGGTTTAATTACAATTAAAGATATTGAAAAAGCTACAAAATATCCTAACTCTGCTAAAGATTCTAGTGGTCGCCTCTTAGTTGGTGCTGCAGTCGGCGTATCTAAGGATATGTATGATCGTTTAGATGCTCTTGTAGCAGCTAAAGCAGATGTTATCATTGTTGACACAGCTCATGGCCATTCTGCTGGTGTATTGCGTACGTTAAAAGAAATTAAGCAAGCATATCCACATATTCCTGTTATTGCTGGTAATGTGGCAACTGCAGCTGGTACAGAGGCCCTTATTGAAGCTGGTGCTGATGCTGTTAAAATTGGCATTGGACCTGGTTCCATTTGTACAACACGCGTTATTGCTGGTATTGGTGTACCTCAAATTACTGCGGTTTATGAGTCTGCTCAAGTGGCAAGACGTTATGGCATTCCTATTATTGCCGATGGGGGCATTAAATACTCTGGCGATATTGCAAAAGCCATTGCAGCTGGTGCTAATGTTGTAATGATGGGCAATATTCTTGCTGGTACTGATGAAAGCCCAGGGGAACAAGTTATTTACCAAGGTCGCTCCTATAAGGTTTACCGTGGCATGGGTAGCTTAGGTGCTATGAAGCTTGGTAGCAAAGATCGTTATTTCCAATCAGAAGCTAAGAAATTAGTTCCTGAAGGTATTGAAGGCCGTGTACCTTATAAAGGTATGTTGGCAGATACAATTTTCCAAATGGTTGGTGGGTTACGTGCAAGTATGGGATACTGTGGTTGCCATGATATTAAAGAAATGATTGAAAATACTCAATTCATTCAAATTACGGCAGCAGGCTTGAAAGAAAGTCATCCACATGATGTAAGTATCACCGTAGAAGCACCTAACTATAGTGGTTTATAATGGAGTATTACTTTGAGTAAACGTATTTCGGTATTATCTGTCCCTATTGATTGCATCACTATGGACGAAGCAGTTTCAAAAATTATAGAGTTGACAAAGCAACCAGGGCTACATCTTGTAGCAACTGCCAATGCTGAAATGGTTATGCTAGCAAATCAGGATCCCGTGTTACACGGGATCTTGAATTCCGCTAGTTTAGTTGTTCCTGATGGGGCTGGCATATTATGGGCTGCAGAGCGCATGGGGGAAAGAGTACCTGAACGTGTTACTGGTGTTGATGTTACTAAAGAATTGTTTAAGGTTGCTGCAGATACGCAAATTCCTGTATATTGTTTAGGTGCGGCACCAGGTGTAGCAGAACAAGCTGTTTCTAATTTACAAGAAATGTTTGGGCCTATTAATATTGCGGGGATTCATGATGGTTTCTTTGATGAAGCTGAGGAACACCGTATTATTAAAAATATTGAAGATACGGGTGCTAAACTTGTATTTGTTGCATTAGGTGTGCCAAAACAAGAACAATGGATTTCAGAAAAATTATCCTCTTTACAAGGCGTTGTTGCCATTGGTATAGGAGGGTCTTTTGATGTATTGGCTGGAAACATTCCACGAGCACCACAGTGGATGCAAAAAAATCGTTTAGAATGGTTATATAGACTATATTTAGAACCTAAACGTATTGGCCGTATGTTGGCCATACCGAAATTTATGTGGACTGTTATTAAGAATAAATAGGGGAGTTAAGTTGTGCCTACAGGACCAATTATAAAAGAAGGATTTCCTTTAATCGGGGTAATGCTCTTCATTACGATTATAGCGGCGTGTTTTGGACATTATAGTATCGCAATTATTACATTTATTTTGGCATTATTCTTTGTGAACTTTTTTAGAAATCCAAAACGTAATATTCCAACTGATCCGGATGCTATTTTATCTCCAGCTGATGGAAAGGTAATGGAAATTGAAGACGTATATGAAGACTTGTATTTACATCGAGAATGTAAAAAGGTAACAATCTTTTTATCTGTTTTTGATGTGCATGCAAATCGTGCTCCTATTGAAGGTAAAATTACATATCGTCATTATACGATGGGCAGTTTTTTGCCTGCTTTTAAAGAAGATGTGGGATTTGAAAACGAACGTCATACAATTTGCATAGAGAACGATAAAACAGAAGTTCTTGTAACACAAATTGCTGGATTATTAGCGCGACGTATCGTTTCATGGACAGATCTTGATAGTGTATTAGAACGTGGTCAGTTATATGGTATGATTAAATTCGGTTCATGTACTGAAATTTACATGGATAAAAATGTAGAAATTTGTATCGAAAAAGGTCAACATATTACTGGTGGCGATACAATTATCGGGAGGCTCCGTCATGAATAAATCAATCATTCCAAATTTATTTACCAGTGCTAATCTAGCATTTGGTGTTATCGGTATTACATTATCTGCTACAGGAAATACCTTTTGTGCTGCTATATGTGTGCTATTATCTCTACTTGCGGATGGGTTAGATGGCCGTGTAGCTCGTGCATTAGGCGTAGCGGGCCCTATGGGACGTGAATTAGATTCTTTATCTGATGTAGTCGGTTTTGGTGTTGCTCCAGCCTATATGTTATATATAAGTGATTTACAGGGATTAGGGTGGCTTGGATATGTACCTTTGTTAGCATTTCTGTACTAGGTGCTTTTCGCTTGGCCCGCTTTAATATTAAAACTGATGAAGTACATGGTTATTTTGAAGGTCTACCAATTCCAGCAGCCGGTTGCTTAGCTGCTACCTATGTATTATGTGGCGTGCAAGTGCCTCAGTTTGTCTTATTTGTGTCCATGATTCTCGTTGGTATTCTTATGGTTAGTGAAGTTAAATATCCTGATTTTAAGGGGCATAGTGCAGTTCGTATCAGTAAGATTGCCGTAGCATTGGTAGCTCTCGTCGTTATCGGTGCTTTAGTATATGATTGGCATACATGGGCTGTTATGATTTTTACTGGATATGTGTTGTTTGGTCTGTTTAATACGGCGTTAAATATAGTGCGCAAATAGACTGTGGAGGTTTGTCTTATGGATTACCTACTGGATCTGATATTGATTCCTATGCAGGTAATAATCGTAATTTATACGGTTTATTATTTCGTACTTGCCGTAATAGGCATGTGGCGTTCTAGAGTTCATAAAAACTATACACCGAAAAATTCATTTGCCGTTGTTGTGTGTGCTCATAATGAAGAAGCGGTTGTTGGAGAACTTGTAAAAAATCTAAAAAGTTTAGATTATCCAGATGAGTTATATGATATCTTTGTTGTAGCTGATAATTGTACCGATAAAACTGCTGAAGTAGCTAGTGCTGCAGGTGCTAATGTGCATGAGCGTTTCAATAAAGAAGAGGTCGGCAAAGGCTATGCCATGGGCTGGATGTTTGATCGGGTAGAACAAATGGATAGGAAATATGATGCATTTCTTATCTTTGATGCCGATAATCTTGTACATCCACAATTCATGCTAGAAATGAATGATCATTTAGAAAAAGGTGAATCTGTAATCCAAGGATACTTAAACTCTAAAAATCCAACAGATTCTTGGGTTGCCGGTACATTTTCTATCATGTTCTGGATGGTTAATCATATGTGGCATTTGGCGAAATACCGCATTGGCTTATCTACTGCATTAGGTGGTACAGGTATGTGTATTCGCACATCAATTATTAAAGAGTACGGTTGGGATTGCACAAGCTTAACAGAGGATATGGAGTTCTCTATGAAGCTATTAACACATGGTCTTAAAACTACATGGGCTCACGATGCCATTGTGTATGATGAAAAAGTAACGACTATGATGGCTTCTTGTAAACAGCGTTTACGTTGGGCACAAGGTCAATTTGACTGCGCAGATCGTTATATTCCTAAATTATTTGCAGCAGGTATTAAGCAAGGTAATATTGTTATATTAGATGGTATTTTACAGGTTAGTCAGCCATATTTCTTGTTGTTAACAACAATATATTTGGTATTTTCATATATCAATGCATATGTGCCGATTTATACAAATATTTTGTATCAAATTATGCCGATGTCTGTATGGCAAATTATTGGTATTGGTCAATATTTGTTCCCACTTATTGTATTGTTAAAAATTAAGGTACCACCTAAAATTTGGTTTTATTATTTGCTATATCCTATTTTTGTATACTCTTGGGTACCAGTAAATATTTTAGGTTGGTTCCGTCGTCATAACAAGGAATGGTCTCATACGGTGCATACAAGAGCAGTTGGCTTAGATGATGTTAAATTAACCCGTATGGGCAATATGAATAAGAATAAAAAATAGAATCTGTAGGAGTGAATATGCATATATTAATGTGTAACGATGATGGCATTTTAGCTGATGGCTTACGCCAATTAGCGACGTATTTAAGTCAATATTATCGTATTACCGTTGTAGCACCAGCTACTGAGCAAAGTGCAAAATCCCATGCATTGACGACTGAGATTCCTTTAAAACTAGATGCGTACAATGGCGAGGATGAAAATCCTCGCCTTTATGCACTTACAGGAACTCCGTCGGATTGTATGAAATTTGGCCTTAGCTATTTATTAACTGATGATATGCCTGATCTTGTTATTTCTGGTATTAATCATGGCTTTAACTTAGGTTCTGATGTATTATATTCAGGAACTGTATCAGCCGCTATGGAAAGCTGTTTTTATGGGATTCCTGGCCTTGCATTATCTGTTGAACGTTACTCTACTGAGCGTGGTAATGAAATGCATCCATTTATTCATGATTTTATTGAAAAGATTTATGTAAATGGCAAGTTTGATGGTTTACTAAATGTTAATTTCCCATTGCGTGGCGCTTGTGATTGGGATCATTTCAAAATGGTGAGGCAAGGTCTACAGACCTACAGTAATATAATCGATGCTCGTATTAATTCTAGAGGGCAAGATTACTATTGGTTGGCAGGTGATTTAGATTGCGGAAAAGAGGCTGTGCCTACTGATGTTGAATACGCTCGTAAGGGCTATATTACAGGTGTAACCTTGACTTGGAAACAACAAGATGATGATGCAATGCATACAGTAACAAATATTATGGAAAAAATATAAATTTTTTGTTGACAGACATTAGTAATTCCTATATAATTACAAATGTTCCGAGATGCCGGAGTGGCGGAATGGCAGACGCACTTGACTCAAAATCAAGCGGGTAACACCGTGTGGGTTCAAGTCCCACCTCCGGCACCAAATACAAGCGGAAATGCTTGCACAGGTGATAAGAGTAATCTTATCACCTGTTTTTTGTTTATATGGCTTGCATAGGATGATAGAGGTTACTATGGATATACAACATATTATGGATTATATACCAACAACATATACTTTACATCAACAAGAAGAGACTAAAACAATGGTTGATCTAAAACTATTAAAAGAAATACTAATTGATAGCTCTGTTAATCAATGCCAAGGATTTTGCTATAACTCAAAAAAAGATGTATTTGTATTGGCTTGTATTAATTCTCAAAATTCAAGACAAATCATATATGAATTAGATCCGAAGACCTTTGATATTGTAGGGACTTATCGCTTTCGCAATTCTACAGAACTTGCACATATGAATACTCTTACCTATAACCCAGATACTAACTTGTTATATACCACTAATGCCGTGGTTAATGGGCACCGTATCACCACTATAGATGCTGATACTATGACTATTGGTGAAACGATTACTATACCGGAACGGGTATTTAATCTTGGGTATGATATAAAGAAAAAACAGTTTGTCTCCATTGTACCTGTTAATGCGACAATGAGACGGATTAACTATTATACACCCCAGTTTGAATTAATACAGTCTAAAGAAATTGATGCCCATCATAATGACTTTAATAATAATGGCGCTTTTGCCTATGATGGTCGTACGATATTTGCTACCTTATCTACGGTGGTAACCATTGATAAATATGGTGCAGTATCTAAAATTACGCCTTTCCCCAAAGCCCTAGAAATTGAAGATATGGATATGCGCCATAATATGATGTATGCAGCAGTTAATGCAGGTCATAATGTTGCTATTTACAGTTTGATAAATTATTAATGTATGCAGTTCATCAATGATTAATACAGTCAAATTGTGTATAATAAATAGATAGACAATCGAATTTTTAAGGGGTTAGATGATGAGATTAGGTACGGATTTGATTGAAATAAATCGTATTCAACATGCGATAGAGCGATCAGAACGCTTTCATAAAAGGGTCTATACATCACAAGAAATTGCTTATTGTGAAAGTAAACATAAAGGGATGTATCAGTCTTATGCGGGAATCTATGCGGCAAAAGAGGCCTTTTTAAAGGCTTTAGGCACAGGTTTACGTTATGGTTCCTGGCAAGATATAGAGGTGGGGCATACCGACTTAGGTGCACCGAAACTATATATTACAGGACCATTTAGAGAGATATTAGATTCACAAGGACTTTCGAAGATTATTATTTCCATAAGTCATTGTAAAGATTATGCTATGAGTACAGTTATTTTAAAGGGGTAATCTATGTATAGTTTAACGAGAGAAGCATCACAACATATCGATGCCTATTTACCACGTCATTTACATGTGCCTTTGGAATTGCTCATGGAAAATGCAGGACGAGGTATTGCCGATGCCTTGGTGGATGTAAAAGGAAATCGCTTTCACGAGGATCCATTTACGGGAATGGTTCTATTTGTATGTGGCGTAGGTAATAATGGTGCTGATGGACTTGTGGCGGCCCGTCATTTGATGGAACAAGGTATTCCCGTTTCTATTGCGCTAGTAGGCGATGAATCTCATGGTAGTGAATTATTTAACAAACAGCTTACCATGGTACAGGCCATGCAGATTGATATTGTCTCATTTGAAAGTTTTAATGATTGGTCTCGCGTTCACGTCGTTGTAGAAGGATTGATGGGGACAGGATTTCAAGGTGAATTAAGAGAACCTGTAATCTCTGTACTACATGATATTGATGTGGAGCGCAATCAGCATGGATTTTCTTTGTGGGCTATCGATGTGCCGGCTGGTGTTGATGCCACTACGGGGCAGGCTTCTGATTACACATTATTTTATGATACGACAGTAACCTTTGGATCCATTAAGGAGGGATTATTATTATATCCTGGAAAATCCTTGGCGGGTACTGTTATTATCGCACCCTGGGTGTGCCTTGGGAGTTAGCATTGGGATCAGAGGCACCATTTAACACATCCCATTATGTTTTGTATGACCGCTTGGCATCATTAGAACTCAGTGATCGTATGCCACAGTCACATAAAGGTGTTAATGGTAACGTTCTCATTATTGGCGGTTCAACCTCTATGATTGGAGCACCTATTATGAGTGGCGAGGCGGCAGTTCAAAGTGGTGCTGGCAAGGTTTCCTTAGCGGTTCCACAAAATGTACAATCTATTGTACAGTCTAAGTGCATACCAGAGGTAATGGTCTTGCCAATAGAGGAGAAGAACTCTATTAATTTAGAGACCTATGATGTAGTTGCTATTGGACCTGGTCTAGGCCGCACAGCGGAATCTAAAGAACTTGTTAATACGATTTAGAACAGCAAGTAGGACATATGGTTATCGATGCAGATGGCTTGTATGCTCTTGGTACAATAGGACATGTGTATACTCATGATGACAAGTCCATTACTTATGAGGCAGATATGCTGTTCAAGGACTGTATTATGACGCCTCATCTAGGTGAATTTAGTCGCCTTATCGACAAATCTATTTCATATATTGAGAAACATTATGTGGAATTAGCTATTCAATTTGCAACGGCCCATAATGTGGTTCTTGTATTAAAAGGCATTCCGAGTTTAATAGCATTTCCAACTGGCGAGATTTACATTAATGGACAGGGAAATTCCGGTATGGGCACAGGTGGAATGGGTGATAGTTTAACCGGTATTATTACGTCTTTTGTAGCGCAAGGATATTCGTTACAATCTTCAGCCTTATTAGGTGTATATGTACATAGTCGAAGTGCAGATATTCTATGCGAAGAAAAACCTTGGGGCTATACGCCAAGTGATGTAAGTCGGAATGTAGGCGTAGTATTACAGGAGTTACTGAAAGGATAGTAATATGAAAAGAATACAACAAATTCTAGTATTATTAATTACTCTTTTAGTGCCCCTGTTTGCCATAGCAGGATGTTCTTCTGGTGATGTATCAAAGGCGGCTACGGCAGTTTCATCATCGGTTCAATCTGGATACTCTATTGATACGCATCAAACAACGGCAGATGGTCACGTTGACATTTATATGCTCGATATTGGTCAAGGTGATGCAATACTAATTAAGGTAGACGACGAATATAGCATGATTGATACGGGCGATATTGAACATCGTGAAAATATTGTGGGACAATTGCAAAACATGGGTGTTACGAAGCTTAAAAATGTTATAATAACACACCCACATGCCGATCATATGGGAGGCTTTCTAGCGATTGCCAAATCAATGCCTATCGAACATGTATATGATGATGGCATTCCTGTGGATAATAATATGTATAAAACATATGAGAAGTGGATTGAGAAAAAGAACATTCAACGAACTACTTTAAAGAAGGGCAGTACTGTTGATTTTGGTCATGGTGCAGTATTTGTAGTTTATGCGCCATGGGATGAAACTTTAGTTGATAAAAAAGGACAACCAGATTTAAATAATAATTCTATTGTTGGTAAATTTATTTTTGGTAAGTTCTCTATGTTATTTACTGGTGATGCTGAACTACAAGAGGAGAAACGATTAATTAAGGAGCAAAATAGTAAGCTATTTGCTCGTATTTTAAAGGTTGGTCATCACGGTTCACGCACAAGCAGTTCTGAAGATTTTCTAAAATCTGTTAAACCAGAGAGTGCATTAATTTCTTCTGGGTTATATAATAAGTATGGTCATCCTCATGATGTAACATTGCGTCATTTGAATGAACACAATATCGCCATTTATCGTACAGATACGATGGGACGTATTCACATTAGTACGGATGGGAATGAATGGCAAATTTCTACAGAACGATGATAAATATGTGTAATCCGTATACATATCTTCATGTTTGTATGAAATAATCTATCTATAATCAATCATTATTTTATAGATAGATTCTAAGTATGAGTCGTAGCGTTTTGGGATGCTAGCTCATCACTATGGTTTGGACAAATAAATGTCAGTTAGATAGGAGTGAATGTATTGCGTAAACTATTTCTAATTTGCTTTGCTTTTCTCATGGCTCTACCGCTATTGTTAAGCCAAGCAAAGGCTGCTAATTTACAGGATGCTCGTTGGGTGACGAGAACTGATGCACCAGTACCGTATGTACGTATGGTTATGGATTTATCGGCTCCGGTAAAAGCAGCTGCATCTATCAGTAAAGATGGAAAAACGACAACGGTTACTTTAAAGAATACTAAGTTGAAAATGGCAAAAAGTAATATTATTATGGATTCGTCCATTGCTAGTTCAGCACAGCTTTCACAAGTAGGCAAAGACGTGGCAGTTACCATTAAAACTCCATCCGCTTTAGATACAAGTGATATAAAGGTATTTTCTTTGAAGAAGGATACAGTTAATCAAAAACCGTATCGAATCGTTGTAGATGTTCAGAAAAAAGGTGTGGCTCCAAAACCTGTCAATTATGGTAAGAAACCATCTCCTGCTACAGGAATTGCTGGTAGTAAAGGGTCTGGTAAATATTCTACATCTGGTGGATTAGCGGGTAAGGTTATTACGATTGACCCAGGTCATGGTGGGAGTGATCCAGGGGCTATTGGTCCAACTGGATACCAAGAGAAAAATGCAACGCTTCCAATTTCTAAGTATTTAAAATCTGCTTTAGAGGCTCGTGGTGCTAAAGTATACATGACGCGTACAACAGATGTCGATGTATATGGACCTAACGCGAGTGGTGTGGACGAATTAGGGGCACGTGTCAATATTGCTAATGCACATAATTCTGATGCTTTTGTAAGTATTCACATCAACTCCTTTAACAATCCAACTGTTGGTGGTATTGCTACTTATTACTATGCTAAGACTGGTAATGATGCTCGCTTAGCACAAAAGGTACAAAGCCAAATTGCTAATGTACCAGGCTTTAATGGTGACCGAGGCATCCAAGAAGGTAATTTGTATGTATTGAGACATTCAAATATGCCTGCAATTCTTGTAGAATTAGGTTTTATTTCTAATCCTAATGAAGAACGTGCATTAAAAAGCGATCAAACAGAACAAGATTTTGCAAATCGTATTGCTGTTGGTATTGCTAATTACTTTGGAGGCTAAGGATGAATATTCGAAATCAAATAACTGCGATTGCTTGTATAGGTATCCTTGCTTTTGCAGCGGGATGTACCCCAAACCAAATGACTAATACAGGTTCTACAAATGTAAGCCAATCTGTTAAGGTCAATAAAGATGCTGAAACATCTAAAGCGTCCAGTGAATCTGTAAAAATGGTGTTTTTCGTTCCTACAGAGGACGGGACGGGTGTAAAGCAACAATCCGTAGATATGTCAGCTGATAAGGTAACACCAAAGGCTGCATTACTGGCTATGTTAAAAGCGGATCGTCAACAAAAGTATCCCATTTTTGATAAGTCTATAGAGATTACTTCTGTTACTGTTAAAGACAGCATTGCCTCAGTAGAGGTAAATAAAGCCTTTGTTGCTGGTAAAGGTGGAGAGCTCACCGTTAAGTTGCAAATGGCTGCTATCGTAAATACATTGACTTCTTTTGACAATATCAATGGTGTGCTCTTTGTATGCGATGGTAAAAAGGTTCCAGTAGTTGGTTCCTTCGATACGAAGAATCCTATTAAACGGATGGAACAATTAATTAAAAAGTAAGCTTTAAATCGACTCCTTATGTAAAAGGAGTCGATTTTTTTTGCATTCCTATATGTGTTACAATACATATAGTATAAAAGATTAAAAAGGTGATATAGTGGAACTAAAAAATCTCGGTGAATTTAACTTCATACATAGTATTGAATCAGATACAATATATGACCCTAGTACAGTTGTTCAAGGTATTGGGGATGATTGTGCTGTATATAAGGTTACTGAAGGATATGAGCAACTGGTAAGTACTGATACGATGGTAGAAGGCGTTCATTTTAGCTTTCAGTATATGATGCCTTATGATGTTGGGTACCGTTTAATGACAGCAAATTTAAGTGATATAGCGGCTATGGGGGGAATACCACGCCAAGTTGTATTATCTGTTGCCTCACCGGGGCATATTGATACTCGGATCTTAGAAGAAATTTATAGAGGCGTTAAAGAGCAATGCCAACATTATCATGTAAATTTAATCGGTGGTGATACGGTTAGTATAGATGGCCCTATGGTATGGACTATCACCATTATAGGGGATATTCCTCAAGGTAAAGCGGTGCTTAGAAGTGGGGCCCAAGCAGGTGATGTAGTTGGTGTTACGAACTATATTGGTTATGCGGCCACTGGCCTTGGCTCATTATCCTATAATCTGGACGGGTATCCGATGACGCAGATTGGTCATCAAAGGCCAGAACCACAAATAGAGCTAGGTATTACATTACGCGAATTAGGTGTTCACAGCATGAATGATATTAGCGATGGTTTAAGTAGTGAACTTAATGAAATAGCAAAATCATCTCGAGTGTCAATTATCATAGATGAAACACTTATCCCTTTACATGAAGAAACATATAAACTAGCAGAAGCATTACAAACAAATCCAATTGATTATGCCTTGTTAGGCGGCGAAGATTTTCAGCTTGTATTTACGGCTCCGAAAGAACTTTCACAAGCACTGGAAAACCTGGGTTCTATTACATTGATTGGTGAAGTTATTGAAGGTGAACCGGTGGTGCAATCGGTGACGAAGGATAAAGAAATACGCTTATTAGAAGCGAAAGGATATAATCATTTTCATGAGTAAATATAAAGTTACATTAGAAACACATTCTGTGGCAGATACGCAATGTTTTGGCGAACGATTAGGACATTGGGTAAAACAGAATGGTAATCCACTGTGTATGGCATTAGTTGGCGATTTAGGTACTGGCAAGACGCATATGTCACAAGGCATTGCAAAGGGGCTTGGTGTTACAGAAAAAATTACAAGTCCCACATTTTCTTTAATGAATACGTATATGACCTTAGCCGGTGAAATATATCATTTTGATTTATATCGAATGGATGATGTTAGTGAACTAGAAAATATAGGCTTTTATGAATTTACAGAGAATCAAATCTCTATTGTTGAGTGGGCTGATAAATTTAGTGATGAATTACCGAAAGAAACACTATGGATTCGCATTGTGCCTATAGATGAACATTCTAGAGCAATTACATTAGAAAGTGATTTAATAGATCATGAAACATTAGTGGAAATAGGAGGTATATATGTGGTTGGGAATTGAAACGAGTTCAGTCGTTTCTAGTGTGGCTGTTATGAATGAAAGTCAGCTTATCGGCGAAATTACCATACAAGCTGGTTTGACCCACTCCGAGCAATTAGTACCTCATATTCAACCTTGTTAGAAATGACAAATATAAAGCATTCTGATTTAAAGGGGATTGTTGTGGTGAGTGGTCCTGGTTCCTTTACGGGGTTGCGAATTGGCATGGGGACAGCAAAGGCAATGGCTTATGCTTTGCGTATACCTTTATATGGCGTTATGACTATGGATGGCTTAGCACGTAATATCCCATATACTACAGATATGATTTGCACCGTAATAGATGCACAAAAAAAACATGTATATGCTGCTTTTTACACCTATGAAGGCAGTAAACTAACGATGATTGAAGAACCTTTTGTAGTGGAAGCAGCCGCTCTAGTTAATCGTTTACAGAGTCAACAGAAACGTGTTGTCTTTGTAGGTGACGGGATTAAACGTATTGCACCATTAGTTGAGGGTGATAGAAATTTAATCATTTCTGATCCTATTTATCGTATTCCTAGAGCTAGTTCTTTATTATTGAGTGCTCGCACCTTGATTGCAGACGGTGAAAGTTCAGACCCTATGACTATGGTGCCTCACTATATTCGAAGATCTGAAGCTGAAGTGTTGTGGGACGAAAAACATAAGGATAATCCATTGCGTTTGAAAGAAGAACCTACAGTAACGGTAATTGAAGCGGCAGGTGAAGAATAATATGATAGTGCGGAGAGCTACAATTGAGGATGGAAAGGAAATTTGCTATTGAAGCAGAATGCTTTTCTGTGCCGTGGAGTTTAGATTCTATTGAAACAGAATTATCTAATCAAGATAAGAAGCTTTACTATGTCATAGAGGATGTTGAGGGTGTCGTAGGTTATGCAGGGGCTTGGCTCGTTTATGATGAGGGTCAAATCACGAATATTGCTATTCGGCCATCTGCTAGGCGACAAGGTTATGGTGCTACATTAACGAGTGCATTAATAGAGGAATGTTTTAAAAGAGGCATGCATGAAATCTTTTTGGAGGTACGTGTGTCTAATTTGTCTGCTTTATCCTTATATCGTCAATTAAGATTTACTGTAAAAGGTATGCGTAAGGATTATTATTCAGAGCCCAAAGAAGATGCGTACATCATGTCCCTTGTTAAAGAGGAAGTAAAATGAGTGTATACACATTAGCATTAGAAAGTAGTTGTGATGAAACATCGGCAGCTGTACTTAAGGATGGTCGTACAGTACTTTCTAATGTCATATCAAGTCAGGTACCAATCCATCGAAAATTTGGTGGTGTAGTGCCAGAAATTGCATCCCGTCATCATATTGAACAGGTAATACCTGTGATTGACCAAGCTTTAGAGGATGCTAATGTAAAATTAGAGGATATCGATCATATAGGGGTTACCTATGGGCCTGGATTAGTAGGGGCTTTACTGGTCGGTGTGGCCGCTGCGAAAGGTCTATCTTTTGCTACAGGAATTCCGTTGGTGCCTGTTCATCATATGGAGGGTCATATTTTTGCTAATTTCTTAGCAAATCCCACACTAGAACCACCATTTTTAAGCCTTGTTGTTTCTGGTGGGCACACTATGTTAGTTCATGTGAAAGACTATGAAGAATTCCAGATTCTCGGGCAAACACGAGATGATGCGGCGGGAGAAGCCTTTGATAAAATTGCTCGTGTTATGGGATTCCCATATCCTGGAGGACCTCATATAGATGCTCTTGCGAAAGAGGGAAATCCCAATGCTATTGAGTTTCCAAAGGCGCTTAGTGAACCGGGAAATTTTGAATTTAGTTTTAGTGGTTTAAAATCGGCGGTTCTCAATTACTTAAATAGTAAATCACAAAAGGGGGAAGACATACATCAAGCTGATGTGGCGGCATCCTTTCAAAAGGCAATTGTAGATGTTCTTGTGGATAAGACAAAAGATGCAGCACATACATTGGGGGAAACAAACATAACAATTGCTGGTGGCGTATCAGCGAATCAAGGTTTGCAGGTAGCACTAGAAGCGATGTGTAAGGAAGAAGGTTTTACTTATTATAAGCCAGGTAAAATTCTATCCACTGATAATGCAGCCATGATTGGTTGTCGTGCTTATTATATGGCACAGGCCGGTAAGTTTTGTGATCTACACCTAAATGCTAAGCCAAGTGTTCCTATTGGTACTGTAGCTTGGGTAGAAGGTAAATAATATGACTGTACATATATATGATGAGTTAGTAAAGGAAACAAGCTTATCAAGTTTACAGGCCTCTTTATTGGTTCATATCAGTCATATGATTCGTTTTGGTCAATCTGTAAGTAAGCATAAAATCGTATTATTTACATATATTACGGATGATGCGCCTTGTGAAATGATGTGTATTTCCGAGGTGGCAGATTCATTAGTAACATCTCGTATACAAGGCTCTGATATGTGGAAAAAACTCATAAATACAGGTGAGTGTATTCAACAATCGACTCAGAATGGATTTGAGTATTTGTTTCCCATTGTCGATAATGGTGGTAAAACTATTGGTGGTATTTCTTTCACCTATACGGCGCCTACTAATGGAACAGAGGGTAAACGAGGTTTTATTGTAGCTGATACGATGCAGCGATTAATGTTGACTGCTACAGATGAACAAATTAAAGAGTATGAGCCTATATCGTATTTGGATGGGCTCATCATTTTTGACCAAAATGGAACTATTTTATATGGCAATGATACAGCATTACATTTAGCAGATATCGTTGGCGTTGATCGTCGTCTAGTAGGCACATCTATCTTTGGTAGTTCCTTAAAAATATCTGCTATTCATCGTGTGCTTACGGATAGAAATGACTTTGTATCAGAAGAAATTTATCATAATATGGTACTCAGACAGCATATGATTCCTATAGCTATGGGGCGTAATGAATGTCGTTGTTTTTTGATTCTTCACGATTGTACGCGTGAAAGTAAACAGCAACAAGAGTTACTTGTTAAGAACTCAATCATTAAAGAAATACATCATCGTGTAAAGAATAATTTGCAAACCGTAGCTGGCTTATTACGAATGGAAGCGAGACGCTCTAATTTGCCAGAGGTGAAAGCTGCATTACAAGAAGGCATTTCTCGAATAGAGAGTATGGCCTTAGTACATGATTTAGTATCTCACTATGATGAAGATTATATTTCTATACGATCCATATACGATGAGCTTTGTCGCTTGTTGCGTCAAAGCATGGTAGAGCGTTATCAACATGTAGAATTTCGTTATCATGGAGATGATTGTATTATTTCATCTCACCAAGCGAGCTATATTTCACTGGTATTTAATGAACTAATTTCCAATAGTATTATTCATGGATTAGCCGGTGAAAATGGTTTGATTTCCGTGGAAGTATCGAGGTTAGAGGACTCTATACGTATTGTCTTTACCGATTCAGGAAAAGGATTGCCATCAGATTTTAATATGGCTAAAAGCAAGCGTTTGGGCATGCAAATCATAAACAATCTGGTGACCCATGAATTAGAAGGTACTATGACGATTGAAAATGGTACTATAGGTGTTGTCGTAACAATTCATATTCATAAGGAGAATTGAATGCGTATTTTGATAGTCGATGATGAATCTCTTATACGAATGGATTTACGGGATATATTAGAGTCCGAACAACATGAAGTGGTGGGGGAAGCCTGCAATGGTGTAGAGGCTATTATGATGTGTAAGGACTTACAACCGGATGCGGTGTTAATGGATGTAAAAATGCCTGAGCTAGATGGCATAGAAGCGGCTCGCCAAATAGGATACAATCATTTGGCACCAGTAGTTCTTCTTACAAGTTATAGTCAACAGGATTTGGTGGCAAAGGCTCGTGAGTCTGGTGTATACGGATATCTTATAAAACCGGTTCGAGAGGAACAATTAATTCCTACATTAGAAAGTGGCACGAGGCCGCTTTTTAGATGAAGCAGAATCACGGCAACAAATGGCAGACCTAGAAAAGTCTCTGGAAGAACGTAAGTTGATTCAAAAGGCAACGGGTATCCTTATGAATCTATATAAGATTAGTGAGGATGAAGCCTACAATCGAATTAGAGTTTTAAGTATGAAAAAGAGAAGTTCTATAGCTGATATATGTAGATTATTAATTGATCAAACTGCAAAATAAACTAATAAGGACTACTGTAAGTGGAATAACTTATGGTAGTTCTTTTACGTTTTATATATGAATAAGTCTTTAAAAATCTAAATAGTCAAAAAATCAAAAATAATGCTTGCAATTATTTTACCATCGGTTATAATAATACATGTAATTAGCACTCGATGTTGTTGAGTGCTAACAAATAATGAATGATATATAAGGAGTGACATCATATGTTAAAACCATTAGCTGATCGCGTTATTATCCGTTTAGAAGCAAAAGAAGAAAAAACTAAAAGTGGTATTTTCCTTCCAGATACAGCAAAAGAAAAACCTCAAGAAGGTGTAGTTGTAGCTGTAGGTGATGGTAAAGTATATGACAATGGTCAACGTGTAGCTCCAGAGGTTAAAGTTGGCGACACTGTTATGTTTGCAAAATATGCTGGTAGCGAATTAGAAATTGATGGCGCTACTCACTTGATTATTAGCGAACGCGATATCTTAGCAGTATTATAATTGTTAATTTGTAGTCATAATGACTATAAAAACTAATGATACATTCTATATTGCCTAAGGGCACATATATTTCGTTACATTGGATAGTGATACTATCTAGGAGGTAATACATATGGCAAAAGAAATCTTGTTTAATGAAGAAGCTCGTCGCGCATTGGGTCGTGGCGTTGATCAATTGGCAAATGCTGTAAAAGTTACATTAGGACCAAAAGGCCGCAATGTTGTATTGGATAAAAAATTTGGTTCCCCAACAATCACAAATGATGGTGTAACTATTGCTCGTGATATCGAACTTCCAGATCCATTTGAAAACATGGGTGCTCAATTGGTAAAAGAAGTTGCGACTAAAACTAACGACGTAGCAGGTGATGGTACTACTACTGCAACTGTATTGGCACAAGCTATGATTCAAGAAGGTATGCGTAACGTAGCAGCTGGTGCTAATCCAATGATCTTGAAAAAAGGCATTGAAACAGCAGTTAAAACATTGGTAGAAGAAATCAAAAAACGCTCTATCAAAGTTTCTGGTAAAGCTGAAATCGCTCAAGTTGCTAGTGTATCCGCTGCTGATGAAGAAATCGGTGGCTTAATTGCAGAAGCTATGGAAAAAGTTGGTAACGACGGCGTTATTACTGTAGAAGAATCTAAAGGCTTGCAAACTGCATTAAATGTTGTAGAAGGTATGCAATTCGACCGTGGTTACATTTCCCCTTACATGGTAACTGACCCTGACCGCATGGAAGCTGTTATGGACAATCCATATATCTTGATTACTGATCGTAAAATCAGCGCTATTGCTGACATGTTGCCTACACTTGAAAGTGGTAAAAGTAGGTAAAGAACTTCTTATCATTGCTGAAGATGTAGAAGGCGAAGCATTGGCTACATTAGTAGTAAACCGTTTGCGTGGCACATTCAAAGCTGTTGCTGTTAAAGCTCCTGGCTTCGGTGACCGTCGTAAAGCTATGCTTGAAGATATTGCTATCTTGACTGGTGGTACTGTAATCACTGAAGATATGGGCCGTAAACTTGATTCCGTAGAGCTTACTGATCTTGGTACAGCTCGTCAAATTCGCATCACCAAAGACGAAACAACTATCATCGATGGTGTAGGCGATAAAGAAGTAATCGCTAAACGCGTTAGCCAAATTCGTGCACAAGTAGAAGAAACAACTTCCGAATTCGACCGTGAAAAATTACAAGAGCGCCTTGCTAAATTATCCGGTGGTGTTGCAGTTATCGAAGTAGGTGCTGCTACAGAAGTTGAAATGAAAGATAAAAAACTTCGCATCGAAGACGCATTGAATGCAACTCGCGCTGCAGTAGAAGAAGGTATCGTAGCTGGTGGTGGTACTACTTTCATCGATATCATTCCTGCATTGGATACATTGGAAGCTACTGGTGATGTTCAAACAGGTATCAACCTTGTAAAACGTGCTGTTGAAGAACCAGTTCGTCAAATTGCTTATAATGCTGGTCTTGAAGGTTCTGTTGTAGTAGAAAAAGTAAAAAATACTGATGCTGGCATTGGCTTCAACGCATTGACTGAAGAATATATTGACATGGTAAAAGCTGGTATCGTTGACCCAGCAAAAGTTACTCGTTCTGCTCTTCAAAACGCTGCATCTATCGCATCTCTTGTATTGACTACAGAAACTATCGTAGCTGATAAAGTAGAAGAAAATGCTGCAGTTCCTGCTATGCCTCCAATGGGCGGCATGGGCGGCATGATGTAATCAATCGCTAAAAATTAAAATTTAAGCATCATAATATTCCTAATGAATCAAGAATGGTTTATTCTCAGGTTCATTAGGAATATTTTTTATAGTATGAATGGTTTATATAGGTAGAGATAAATTGCTTTTGTATGTACATTGTGGTATAATTCTATAGAATTTGAATGAGTCTTAGTTTGACAGGTGTTGTTGTTCGGTTTATAATAATTACATCGAAAATTATCTATATACTGTAGAGGTGATACTATGTTGAACTTTTTATTTAAAAGTAAACCTAATTATATTAATTTTGGCTTATTATTCTATCGTTTAGCAATAGGCGCATCTATGTTCTACCATGGATATTTAAAATGGCTAGGTGGATCTCAAGGACTATATAATGTTGGGGCTATGTTAGCACCTCTTGGCGTAACTGGTGGTTATGAAATACTAGGAACTATAGCAGCTTTGCTGAAATGGTGGGTGGTATTCTCGTAGCACTTGGCCTATTTACGCGTATAGGTTCTTTAATGCTGATTGGTACATTGGCAACGGCTACACTCTTACATTTGAGCGGAAATTTCTTCGGTTGGGACTATCCATCTCAAATGGGCTTTGGTGCGATTATGTTGTTCTTTGCTGGGGCTGGTCGTTTTAGCTTAGATAAAGCTTTATTTAAATAATTAGGATATAGGCTCATCATTTTGATGGGTCTTTATTTATGTAGAGAGGGTATTATGAATACAAAAACTGTTCCGTTTACATCTGAACAATTAGAGGCAATTATAGCCCAATATCCAACACCATTTCATATCTATGATGAAGAAGGTATTGTAGACAATATGAAACGCTTTATTTCTGCTTTTTCTTGGAATAAAGGGTTTAAACAATACTTCGCTGTAAAAGCAACACCAAATCCATATATTATGCGTTTGTTACAAAATCTTGGTGTTGGTGCGGATTGCTCATCCTTGGCAGAGTTAATGCTCTGTGAAAAAGTAGGCATTACTGGCCACGATATTATGTTTACATCGAATGACACACCATATGTAGAATATAAAAAAGCACTAGAACTGGGTGCTATTATTAATCTTGATGATATTACACATATTGAATACTTAGAAAAGAATCACGGTTCTTTACCTGATACATTCTGTGTACGTTATAATCCAGGTTCCTTAAAAGAAGGTGGCAATACAATTATTGGTATTCCTGAAGAGGCCAAATATGGTATGACTCGCGACCAAGTATTTGAGGCCTATAAAATATTACAAGATAAAGGCGTAAAACACTTTGGGATTCATACGATGGTTGTATCTAATGAGCTTGATGTTGAAGGCTTGGTAGGGACCGCAGAAATTTGTTTTAACCTTGCTGTCGATATAAAAAAAGAACTCGGTATCACCGTAGATTTCATTGATCTTGGTGGTGGGGTAGGTGTGGCGTACAAACCAGAGCAAACACCTGTAGATTTTGAAGTATTAAGTAAACGTGTTCATGAAGTATATGATTCTATCCTCGTAGCCAATGGTCTTAATGACGTTGCTTTAGCTTATGAATGTGGCCGTATGGTAACAGGTCCGTTTGGTTATCTTGTTTCCACAGCTATTCATAAAAAGGATATTTATCGTCATTATATTGGTCTTGATTCTTGTATGGCTGATTTGATGCGCCCTGCATTGTATGGTTCTTATCATCACATCACTGTAATGGGGAAAGAAAATGCGCCTAAGGATCATGTATATGATGTTACTGGCTCTTTATGTGAAAACAACGATAAATTTGCTATCCAACGGGAATTACCTAAAATCGATATGGGGGATCGAATTATCATCCATGATACGGGCGCACATGGTCATTCCATGGGCTTCAACTATAATGGTAAATTACGATCTGCAGAGTTGCTATTACACAAAGATGGTTCTGTGACTCAAATTCGTCGTGCTGAAACATATGATGATTTGTTTAGTACCTTAGATTTTTCTAATCTGTAATTTAATATTGAGAATTAAAATAGATGAGAATGAATACCAATAAAAACATATCAATATATGTAATACTTGATATTCTTTTAATTCCTGTATATTTTAGTAGGAATATCTTGCTATCATTTAGAGAAGAATGTATAATGAGTATAGATTGTTATGCACATACTTGCTAAAGTGGCGAGATAATACGGCGGTGTCAGCTTTGTGCGTACCGCCGTTTTTCTATGTGAATATAAAGTTTTAATCTTAAATCAGTATTGCTGATACGAAGGAGTGAAATATTTTGGCTGAATTACTTCAGATAAAAGATTTAGAGGTGTCCGTAGAAGATAAAAAAATCCTTAAGGGCATTGATTTGACAATAAATAAAGGTGAAGTTCACGTTGTAATGGGTACAAATGGTGCTGGTAAGTCTACATTGGCAAATGCTATCATGGGTAACCCATTGTATACAGTTGATAAAGGTTCTATTGTATTTGACGGAAATGATATTACGGAAGATGCTGTAAATGATCGTGCAAAAGCGGGTATTTTCATGTCTTTCCAACATCCAATTTCTGTACCTGGTATTACAGTAGAAAACTTTATTCGTACGGCTAAATCCACTATTACAGGTGAAAATGTACGTGCCTTAGCTTTCAAAAAAGAATTGAAAGAAAAAATGGATGAATTATCCTTTGATACATCTTACGCACAACGTTATGTAAATGAAGGTTTCTCCGGTGGTGAACGCAAGAAAAATGAAATTCTTCAAATGGCCATTTTGAATCCTAAATTGGCAATTCTTGACGAAACTGACTCTGGTCTTGATGTCGATGCAGTTCGTATCGTTTCCGAAGGTGTTAATCGATTCCACAATGAAGACAACGCAGTATTAATCATTACTCACCACAATCAAATTTTACAAATTAAAACCTGATTTTGTACATGTTTTGATCAACGGTAAAATCGTTAAGACTGGTGATGCTTCTTTGGTTCGTGAAATTGAAGAAAAAGGTTACGACGCATACAAAGCATTAGCATAGGAGGCAACATGGAAGAAAGAAAGAAAACCCAAGTTGCGGATATGGACCGTGGCGTCTATGATATAAAGAATAATTTTGAATATTCCTATATTGCTGATGCTGGTTTAACAGAAGAAATTATCCGTGAAATTTGGGCTAATAAAAATGAACCTGAATGGATGCTTGACTTCCGTTTGAAATCCTTAGAGATTTATAATCGCATGGAAATTCCTAATTGGATTCCAGATATTTCTGGCTTAGATATGGAAAATATTTATACCTATGTTAAGCCAAAAGTAGATATGAAAGAAAATTGGGACGAAGTTCCTGAGGATATTAAGAGTACTTTTGATCGTCTTGGTATTCCTGAAGCAGAGAAAACATCTCTTGCTGGTGTAGGCGCTCAATACGACTCTGAAGTTGTATATCACAGTATACAAGAAGACCTTGTAAAACAAGGTGTTATTTATACAGATATCGAAACAGCTCTTCATGAGCATGAAGAAATTGTAAAAAAATATTGGATGACATTGATTCCACCTACTGATCACAAATGGGCTGCTCTTCATGGCGCCGTATGGTCTGGTGGTTCCTTTGTATATGTTCCGGCAGGTGTACAAGTGGATATTCCTTTGCAATCCTATTTCCGTTTGAATGCACCAGGTGCTGGCCAGTTCGAACACACTATGATCATTGTAGAAGAAGGTGCAAAGGTTCACTTTATCGAAGGTTGTTCTGCTCCTAAATATGATGTATCTAATCTTCATGCAGGCGCAGTTGAATTGTTCGTTAAAGATAATGCTACATTGCGTTATTCTACAATTGAAAACTGGTCTAAGAACATGTATAACCTCAATACAAAACGTTGTGTTGTAGGTAAGGGTGGTACTATCGAGTGGGTATCTGGTTCCTTTGGTTCTCGTGTATCTTGCTTGTATCCAATGAGTATTCTTAATGGTGAGGGCGCTCATGCTGAATTTACAGGCGTAACTTTCGCTGGGGAAGGTCAGTTCCTTGATACGGGCTGTAAGGTGGTTCATAATGCACCATATACAACAAGTAATGTAAATTCTAAATCTATCTCCAAATCTGGTGGTGCTGCTATTTACCGTGGCCTTTTGAAAATTGGTCCTAAAGCAGAACATGCAAAGCGACTGTATCTTGTGAATCTTTGATGTTAGATGAGATTTCTCAATCCGATACAATTCCAGCTATCATTGTAGAAAATGATAATGTCGATTTAGGTCATGAAGCTAAAATTGGTCGCATTTCCGATGAAGCTATTTTCTACCTTATGACGCGTGGTATTAGTGAAGAAGAAGCTCGTGCTATGCTTGTTCGTGGCTTCGTAGAACCAATTTCTAAAGAATTGCCATTGGAATACGCAGTAGAAATGAATAATCTAATCAATCTTGAATTAGAAGGTTCTATCGGTTAAGGAGGTACTATGAGCGAATTATTATTTAATGAACTTCCTAGACCTACCTTTAGATGGTTGCGTGTAAACCATACTCCAGCAAGTCTTTTGGGAGAATCTGAAGAAACTAAATCTGTATTGGTAAAAGGTAATGATTCGATTATAAGTGAATTACCAACTGGTACAGCTTTGATAAATCCAAATTATAAAGGTGCAAATGATATTGCATTAACACAATTAGTGAATAGTGCAGAAGGTTATGCTGTACATGTACCTGCTAATGCTAATGAAATAGTAGGTATTCGTATTGATGCAGGCGCACGTATTGCAAGTCGTTTCCAATTTATCGTAGAAGAAGGGGCAAACCTTGAGGTTCAATTCTTCTTAGATGGCGGTTTAGCAAATACAACAAATGTTCAATATTTCAATGAATATGATGTAAAAGCGAATGCTAAGGTTGTTGTTAAAAAAGTAAATCTTTTAGACGATACGATTCAACATATCGAACATCGCTATACTAAACTTGAAGATAATGCAGATGTTGAATATATCAATGTTGAAATTGGTGGTAAAGAAAACTTCTTGCATTATGAGCATGATTTACAAGGTCAATCTAGTAAAATCGTACATGATATTGCTTATTTAGGTAATAAAGAGCAAAAATTCGATATTGCTATGCTTATGAGTCATGGTGGTAAAAAATCCTTCAGTGATATCCATACTTTAGGTGCTTTGAGCGATACTGCAAAAAAATCCTTCCGTGGTACATTGGACTTCCTTCGTGGTGCTGTTGCCTCAGAAGGTGCTGAAGAAGACACATGTTTATTGTTAGATCCTACTGTTAAATCTATTTCTTTACCTTTATTATTATGTAAAGAAGATAATGTAGTGGGGAATCATGCCGCTAGTGCAGGACAAATTGATCAAAATAAATTGTTCTATCTCATGAGCCGTGGCTTTAGTGAGGTAGAAGCTAAACATATCATCGTAGAATCTATGATTCGTCCAATTATTGATAGAATTGGTGATGAAGTGATTGAGAAAGCCGCATTGACTGCAGTGCGTAATAAAATTTAAAGAGGAATTAGTATGAGACCTATTACAGAAGCATATAAAGATTTTCCTATTTTACAGAAGGAGCATAATGGGCATCGCTTGGTGTATTTAGATAGTGGTGCTACTACACAAATTCCTCAAATGGTAATCAGTCGCCTTACAGATCATATGCTTCATCATAATGGTAATCCGCATCGTGGATCTCATATTCTCGCTATTGAAGCATCTGAAGCTTATGAAAATGCTCGTGATCGCGTTGTGGAATTTATCAATGCTCGTGAACGAGAAGAGGTTATATTTACCCGTAATACAACTGAATCTATGAATCTCATTGCTCATAGTTATGGTGCTAATTTCTTTCAGAAGGCGATAAAATCGTTATAACTGTTGCAGAACATCATGCAAACCTTGTTACATGGCAATATGTGGCTGAGAAAACAGGTGCTACACTTGAGTATATGTACTTAGATGATTCTGGCCATTTGAAAGATGGTGAGATTGATAAAATTGATGAAAGCACTAAAATTGTGGCCTTTGCCCATGTGAGTAATGTACTTGGTATGGAATTTCCTGTGAAAGACCTAATTGCTAAGGCTCACTCCGTAGGTGCTGTTGTCGTTCTTGATGGTGCTCAATCTACGCCTCATATGAAGGTAGATGTACAGGCATTAGATTGTGATTTCTTTGTATTCTCCGGTCATAAAATGTGTGCATCACAAGGTATTGGTGTACTATATGGTAAACGTGCATTATTGGAAAAAATGCCACCATTCTTACTTGGTGGCGATATGATTGAATATGTAAAAGAACAATCTACTACATTTAATGAATTGCCATATAAATTTGAAGCTGGTACACCAAATGCTCATGGTGCAGTGTCCTTACATGCAGCGATTGATTATTTAGAATCTTTTGGTATGGATGCTATCGAGGCTCATGAAGAAAGTTTAGTATCTTATGTATTACCTAAGATGCTTGAAATTCCACATGTACAAGTACTAGGTAGTTCTAATCCAAGAGAGAAACATGGTGTTATTGCTTTCACCATCGATGACGTACATCCTCATGATGTGGCAACTATCTTGGATTCTAAAGGTATTTGTGTGCGTTCTGGTCATCACTGTGCACAACCATTGGGGGCATTCTTTAAGGTAGCTGCTTCAACACGCCTTAGCATGTACTTGTACACCCGTAAAGAAGATTTAGATGCATTCTTAGAAGTATTAAAGACTGTCCGTTCAGTAATGGGCTTTAAAGATTAGGAGACATTCATATGGAAATGGATCAATTGTATACGGAACTTATTTTGGAACATAACCAAGATAAACGTAATAAACGTGAATTAAGTGAGTTTACCGCTTCCGAGCACGGACACAATCCAAGTTGTGGTGATGACTTAACACTACAAATTGATGTGAAAGACGGTATCATTAAAGATGCTGCCTATACTGGTTCTGGCTGTGCAATCAGTCAAGCATCTGCATCTATGATGATTGATATTATCAAAGGTAAACCCGTAGAAGAAGCGTTGCGTTTAGTAGAATTATTTTTAGGTATGATTAAAAAAGACGTAACTGATGAATCTGAACTTGAAGATTTAGAAGATGCTATGGCTTTACAAAATATCTCTAATATGCCGGCTCGGGTAAAATGTGCAGTATTGGCATGGCATACATTAAAAGAGGCATTGAAGAAATAATTATGAATAAGACTATAATTTTTGATCTTGATGGTACTCTAACTGATTCTAAAGAAGGCATTTTAAAAAGTCTTGAGTTCGCTTTAGAAGCTTTTGGTTATGATATACCACCATATGAAACACAATTATTATTTCTTGGACCACCTATTGTAGATTCCTTACAACAGCATTGTGGGATGACTATAGAGCAAGCTGAAGAAGTATATAAGAAATTCGGTGAACGATACGGCACTATTGGTAAGTTTGAAAATCAATTATATCCAAATATTATTGATTTGTTAGCAAAGGTAAAAAATGAGCATTATACAGTTGCTTTGGCTACGGCTAAACCAGAAATATATGCTCGAGAAATTTTAGACCATTTCTCTATTACGCCATATTTTGATGTAATAGTTGGTGCTAATCATAAAGAAGGATTGATTCATAAGAAAGAGATTCTTCAAAAAGCGATTGACTTATGTGGCAATCCATTAACAGATGATACAGGGCGTCGTCTTGTATATATGGTAGGAGATAGAAAATACGATGTGGTATCAGGTAATGAATTAGGTTGTATTTCTATTGGTGTCACATATGGTTATGGTGCAGAAAAAGAATTAATCGAAGCCAATGCAGAGTATCTATGTGAAGATACCGATGATATCGTTATGACTTTAGATTTAGAGGAAATGCTTATTCGTAGATAGTCTATATCTTACATAGTCATACTATATAAAGATTCATAAATAAAAAGCTAGAGAGTTTTCTCTAGCTTTTTTCATAGTAAAAGGTCTTGTTCATTTTGAACCAGGCCTTTTGTATATTATTTTTTTAATCCGCTTTTTTTAGCTAATGATTTAATTACCTTAGCACTTTGTTTTTTTAGTTTACCACCTGTTTGTTTTAATTGGATACGTGTGCGGAATACACGACCTAATGTAGTGATCTTTGTTTTACGACGAGGTTTCATATCACGTTCGTTGCCAAAGTCACCACGTTGTACGGTAGTAGCTTTTACCTTTTCAGAGCCAAAGGACTGGCGTAAGGATTTCATAAATTTTGTAAGTGGAAGAGCACGATTGAAGGAGAATAAATCAACTGCTACATAGCCTAATTCTGGATAAGCATGCAATGTAAAATGAAATTGCTTTGCAATGGCTAATACGATAATTTCGTCATCCATAACTTGATAGTCTATTTCGTTTAATTCTACATCAGCTAATTCAAATGCAGCCGCTACGCTTTCCTGTACAGTTGCAGCGGAAGAGAGAGATTCTTCATTGCAAGAATATAAATCTAGTAATAATTGATGACCTAATGCATCTGCCATTGTAGCACCTTCTTTCGTATACATCATAATATATCTTAACTATTATACATTGAATTTATATATTAGTCCATTCATAGACGGATTTATGTATTCTTATAGATAGAATTAAATAAGTACTAGAGATAGTTATTTAGCGATTAGTCAAATAAAAGACTCAATATATTTGACTTATTGTTTGACAATGGTCAAATAGTCAAATATAATAAACTTATATTGAAAGAACAAAAAGACAAAGAGATAAAGAGGTGTTATTATGAGCGTTGTAGCTGATAAAATAGAAAAATTTATTCTTAATAAATTAAGAGAAGAACAAGAAAATTTAATTTTAAAACGAAATGAGTTGGCCGATGAGTTAGATTGTGCACCTTCACAGATTAGCTATGTATTGAGTACACGTTTTTCCAATGAACGTGGATTTGACGTTGAGTCAAGACGTGGCTTAGGTGGCTATATTTTAATTCGTAAATTAGAGCCAGAGTCATCTGATATGGTACCTGCTGTTACGACATATCATATTTATGAAGGACCTAATCGAGTAGAGCGTTTGATTGATTTACGTGATGTTGATCAATCTTTATTCCAACTTTTACAAGACAATAAAATGACAAAGCGTGAGGCTCAAATGATGCATAATGCATTTGCTAGTATTATTGAACATGTAGATTATGAATCTAGAAATGATGCCATAAGAAACCTATACGCTTCCATGATAGAGACATTACGGAAGGAGTGATGTAATATGAAATCAAACAATTACGGCATCAACTAGAAACGGCTATAGGCAATGAGAACTTATAGGAAGTAGCTCAATTAAAAGATAGAATCAAAGCACTAGAACGGTTCTACAATCAAAGCAGATATTGAAGGTAATCAAATTATTGTATCAACTTCTAAATAAAGAGAATAAATATCGTTTTCTGATAGACTGTTATATAAAATATAATGTCAAAATGGTATACTATTAGTGATAATAGTTGACCGTAGTATAAATTATGCACATAAGGTCATGAGTGAATTATCATTCATGACCTTTTTTACTCATGGGGGTTGTATGGCAAAGGTTAAAACCGTTTTCTTTTGTAATAATTGTGGCGCCGAATCTGCTAAGTGGATGGGCAAATGTCCTCAATGCGGTGAATGGAACACACTTGTGGAAGAAGTGGTAAAGGAAACAAAACATAGTCGTACGCCGACCGCACGTGGTGTTGGAAAAAATACAACAAAACCTGTAGCTTTACCGGATATAGAGATGTCTGCTGTGTCAAGAATTCCAACAACGTACAAGGAAATTGATCGAGTTCTTGGTGGAGGTATTGTTCCTGGTGCTTTAATGCTATTAGGTGGAGATCCTGGTATTGGTAAATCTACATTACTCTTACAAGTATCACAAACTGTGGCCGATACAGTTGGTACTGTATTGTATGCGTCTGGTGAAGAATCGCAATTACAACTAAAGTTACGAGCTGAGAGATTACATATTAATAGCAATCGTTTACATGTTATAGCCGATACCGATTTAGACCATATTCTTGAGGTCGCATTAGAACAAAATCCATCTTTATTGGTCATAGATTCAATTCAGACGATGTATACTGCTGATATTGAAGCGGCTCCAGGTAGTGTTAGTCAGGTTAGGGAATGTACATCTCGTTTATTGCGATTTTGTAAGGAACAAATATACCGACTATTATCATTGGGCATGTAACAAAGGAAGGCAATATTGCTGGTCCTCGTATGCTTGAACATATGGTGGACGTTGTGCTGTATTTTGAAGGCGAGCGTTCTTATCAGTTCCGTATTTTACGGGCCATTAAGAATCGTTTTGGATCAACTTCTGAAACAGGGATTTTTACGATGATTGAAGATGGTTTAACAGAGCTTGCTAATCCATCGGCAGCTTTATTAGCAGAGCGTTCTGATGATGAAAGTGGTAGTGCCGTCATGATTTATCTAGAAGGTGTACGGCCAATTTTAGTAGAGGTTCAAAGTTTAGTAGCTACTACTGCTTTTGGAATGCCAAGACGTACTGCTATAGGTTATGATTTAAACCGTTTAATTGTCTTATTAGCCGTATTGGAGAAACGATGTGGTTTTACACTTGGCAATAAGGATGTATACGTCAACGTTATAGGTGGTTTGAAGGTTAATGAACCAGCCTGTGATTTATCGATGGCGGTAGCTATTGTTTCTAATCTTAAAAATCGTGTGGTTCCTCATGATATGATTATTCTTGGTGAGGTGGGCTTGACTGGTAATGTACGAAGCATTCCTCGTATTGAACAACGGATTAATGAAGCGAAGAAATTAGGTTTTACAAAGTTTATAATTCCAGATGGAAATTATAAACAAATTAAACATAATGATGATTCTATTCAAGTTCGTGGCGTTACGTCTATTGCACAGGCTATGCGGCTCGTATTTCATAATAGTACATCATTCTATAATTCATAGAAGGCTAATTCATACAATATAAACTCTTATAGTATTAAAGGAGGTGTTGCCATGATTTATGGCATTTTACGGTATGTTATTGCCATCCTTATTGGGACGGCTGCATACGTAGGCATGGACAATTTAGCCCCTATTATTGATCCCTATTTAGTAACGCACTTTGCAAGTTTTGGTGATATGTCGCTAACAGTAGCGCGAATTGCTGTAGTTGTGGTGGGTACAATTTTAGGTATTATAATCGGCTATTTTGTGTCGTCTTTTATTTTAAAACAAGGTTTAGTTATTGCGAGACGATTGGAACGTGTATTGACCCATATTCCTAATCAAGAGTTAATTGCAGGCACCATTGGTTTATTATTTGGTCTTATTATTGCTAATTTAATTGGTGTAGCATTTAATCAAGTTCCTATTATAGGTCCGTATATTTCCATCATTTTGAGTGCCATTTTTGGTTATAGCGGGGTGCGATTAATGGCCCGAAAAGGACCTGAAATGTACTTGAATTATATGAGACAATGGAAACGTGGCGAACTAAGCACAAAAAAATCAAAAGGTTTTAAGGTGTTTGGTTCCAATAAGGCAAGCGATAATAATGGAAGCTCTAAACTACTTGATACATCTGTTATCATCGATGGGAGAATCAAGGACTTATGTGCTACAGGCTTCATTGAAGGTCCATTAGTGGTACCTCTATTTGTATTAAATGAATTGCAAATTATTTCTGACTCTGCAGATGCAATGAAACGAAACCGGGGTCGTCGTGGTTTAGATATTTTGAAAGAGATGCAAGATGCCAAGATGGTAACTATTGAAATTGTAGAGGATGATTACGATGACTTACAAGAGGTTGACTCAAAACTCATGCGTTTAGCCTTAGAAAAACAATGGAAACTAATGACTAACGATTTTAATCTAAACAAAGTTGCCCGTGTACAAGGAATTAAGGTTTTAAATCTAAATGAATTAGCTAATGTATTAAAGCCAGTCCTCATTGCCGGTGAATGGATTCGCGTTCAAGTGATGAAAGAAGGTAAAGAAGTACAACAAGGGGTGGCATACTTAGATGATGGTACTATGATCGTTGTTGAAGATGGTCGCCCTTATGTGGGACAAGAGGTAGAGGTTATGGTTACATCTATTTTACAAACAAGTGCAGGACGCATGATTTTTGCACGGGTTGATGGAGGTAAACATGAGTAAGGTTAGTTGTATCGTCCTTGCTGCTGGAGCCGGTCGTCGCATGGGTCATGAGGAGAATAAGATTTTTATAAAACTCGGTTCTAAATCAATAATTCAGTGGACGTTAAGTCATATTAATCAAGTTAAAGACATTGATGAAGTAATACTTGTTGTTGCTGATGGTGAAGCATCCTACATGAATCAACATATTGAATCATTACAACTTTCAAAATCGATACAAATAATTCAGGGGGGCAAAGAACGGCAAGATTCTGTATATGCAGGTTTGCAAGCTATTAGTGATGATACAGATATCATTCTCGTTCACGATGGGGCCCGTCCTTTGGCAAATCCCGACTTATTTGATTCCGTAATTAAAGGTGCTCGTATTCATGGTGCAGTAACCATTGGTGTACCATCTACAGATACTATTAAGCGTGTTGATATCGATGGACAGGTTTTAGAAACCTTGAATCGCAATGAGTTGATGAATATTCAAACGCCACAAGGTTTCCTAAAAGATATATTCAAAGAGGCTCAGGAAACGGCTAAGCGTGATGCTTATTTGGGGACGGATGATGTGTCCTTAGTTGAGTATATTGGCAAAGATGTGTATATTTTGGATGGTGATTATGAGAACATCAAGGTTACCACACCAAACGATATAGCGGTAGCTAAACGATATTTAGGAATCAAGGAGCAACGTATGCGTGTAGGTTATGGTTATGATATCCACCAACTAAAGGAAGGGCGTCCTTGCATTTGGGCGGTGTTCATATTGAATCACCCATTGGTCCAGACGGTCATTCCGATGCAGATGTATTGATTCATGCGTTGATGGATGCCTTACTTGGTGCTGCTGGTTTAAAGGATATCGGCTATTATTTTCCACCAGAAGATGATGCTTATAAAGGGATTTCTAGCATGATTTTATTAAAACATGTCAATTCCCTGTTGAAAGAACAAGGCTTAGAAGCCTATAATATAGATATTATGGTTATTTCTGAAACACCAAAATTAAAACCTCACATCGATACGATGAAGGCGAATTTACAGGCCGTTTTAGATATCCCATTAGATCGCATTAGTATTAAAGCTACTACCAATGAAATGCTGGGCGCTATCGGGCGTCGTGAAGGTATTGCAGCACAGGCGGTAGTTTCCGTATATGAAGGAGAGGTTTAATTATGAAGGTACGTTTTGCACCAAGTCCAACAGGTCCATTTCATATTGGCGGGGCTCGATCCGCTCTATTTAACTGGCTATTAGCACGTAAGGAAGAAGGCACATTTGTATTGCGCATTGAAGATACTGATTTGGCACGTTCCACACGTGAAAGTGAAGAAATATCAAAGCTTCTTTACAATGGCTTGGTATGAATTGGGATGAAGGTGTTGATGTAGGTGGTGAAAATGGCCCGTATCGTCAAACAGAACGTCTTGATTTATATAAAGAAGTAACACAACGTTTACTTGATGAAGATAAAGCTTATGAATGTTTCTGCTCCGCTGAAGAACTAGATGAAGTTCGTCAAGCTCAAATGGAACGCGGTGAAACACCTAAATACAATGGTCATTGCTGCCATTTATCAGAAGAAGAAAAAGAAAAATACCGTGCAGAAGGTAGAAAACCGACAATTCGCCTTCGTGTGCCATTGAATAAAACCTATGCATTCGATGATATGGTTCGTGGTCATGTGTCCTTCGAATCCAATGGTGTAGGTGATTTCGTTATCGTTAAATCTGATGGTATTCCTGTATATAACTTTGCCGTTGTTATGGACGACCACATGATGAAAATCACTCATGTAATTCGTGCAGAAGAACATTTATCTAACACACCACGCCAAATGGCTATCTACGAAGCCCTTGGCTGGGATGTGCCGGTTTTTGGTCACATCTCCTTGATTCTCGGTAAAGATTACAAGAAAATGTCCAAGCGTCATGGTGCTACATCTGTTGAACAATATAAACAATTGGGCTATTTACCAGAAGCACTTGTAAACTTCTTAGCACTTCTTGGATGGGCTCCAGAAGGGGAAGAGGAATTCTTCACACAAGATGAATTGATTCAAGCGTTCTCCATGGATCGTGTAGCAAAAAATCCAGCCGTATTTGATATCGATAAATTGAATCATATCAACTTCCATTACATGAAGAATTTGAGCGATGAAGAATTATTCCATCTTTGCTTACCTCATTTAAAAGAGGTTGGCCTTGCTCCAGATAGCATGAACCAACAAGATATCGATCGATTGACATTGCTATGCACTACATTCCGTGATCATATTAGCTATGGTGCTCAAATTAAGGACCATGTTGGTATGTTCATGGGTGAAACAGTATTCCTCGAAGAAGGTCATGAAGAAGAATTGCGTGCTGTATTGAACGAAGAAACTGCACCAACTGTTCTTAATGCGTTCCGCAATGCATTGGCAGAACTTGATGAGATTACACCAGAGGTCGTAAAAACAACTATTAAGGCCGTTATGAAAGAAACTGCTTTGAAGGGTAAATTTGTATTCATGCCAATTCGCGTGGCTTTAACAGGTCAAATGCATGGCCCAGATTTGAATAATATTGTTACCTTACTAGGTAAAGAGAAATGCTTACATAACTTAGACAATGTAAGTGCGCTAACTAAATAATCATTATATTATGTCTATTCAAAGGCTCTCACGATTTTGTTGTGAGAGCCTTTCTTGTATATATTCTATAGAACTTTACAGGTTCTATCTTCGCAGGCATTTGCAGAAAACATGATGATCAAGACAAATTAGAGTATGCTTAATTACCAATATTTCTAATCTGTCTACACTCGATATATTTGATAATTGCTATCAAACATATCGAGTGATAAAATCTCTATTCTCATAACTTAATATATGTTTCATACTGTTGCTATATGGGCGTATATATGGGGGAGAAGAATAGGGATTTCTTGTAATTATTGACATTCTTTAGCATTATTGGTAAAATTATTTCATATCTAAATAGAGGTTATACATTAACAGCAGAGATTGAAAGAAGTACTCTACGACTAACTTTTTAGCGAGAACCGATGGTGAAAGGGTTTAAGGATAGGTAGACGAAATGCATTCATGAGCTGGCATTCCGATTATAGGTAGGTTTGTCCGGTCACGCGCCGTTATGCGTTGAGTGGGTATTTTTGTGATACCTAACAGAGTGGAACCGCGGACCATCGTCTCTGTATGAGATGAGAGGTCTTTTTTTATTTTATAGGACATGGAGGCATCGGTAACGATGAGAGAAATTACAGTTTATAATACAATGACGCGCCAAAAAGAGGTGTTTACTCCAGTAACGCCAGGTGAAGCGAAGATGTATGTATGTGGCGTAACACCATATAATCATCCTCACATTGGCAATGCTCGTCCTTTCGTAACTTGGGACGTAATCCGTCGCTACATGAAGCATGTAGGATATAAAGTGACTTATGTACAAAATTTTACCGATGTAGATGATAAAATCATCAATACATCTAATGGTGAAGGCGTAGCGTGGGACGTAATTGCTAATCGCTATATTGATAGCTACTTTGAAGTCATGGATGCACTTGGTGTGGAGCGTGCTGACGTATATCCACGTGTATCTATACATATTCCTGATATCATTAAAATGATTGCAACCCTTATTGAAAAGGGCTATGCCTATGAGTTAGATGGCGACGTGTATTTCAGCGTTGAAAGATTCGAGCATTATGGTGAATTATCTGGCCGTACCTTAGATGATATGGAGGCTGGTGCCCGTATCGAAGTCGATGGCCGTAAAGAATCCTATGGACTTTGCGCTTTGGAAATCTGCCAAACCAGGCGAACCATTCTGGGAAAGTCCTTGGGGCAATGGTCGTCCGGGTTGGCATATTGAATGTTCCGCTATGAGCCAAAAATATTTAGGAGAAGAGTTTGATTTCCATGGTGGTGGCAGTGACTTAATATTCCCTCATCATGAAAATGAAATTGCTCAATCCGAAGGTTGTTCTGGACATCATCCATCTGTAAAATACTGGTTACATAATGGTTTTATTACTATTAATTCCGAAAAAATGTCTAAATCTTTGAATAATTTCTTCTTAGTGAAAGACATTTTAGAACAATATAGTCCAGATGCATTGCGTTATTTCTTATTAAGCACACATTATCGTAGCCCATTGGATTTCTCTGATGAACGATTAGAAGAAGCTAATAAATCCTTAGAACGTCTTAATACAGCTATTGAAAATTTATTATACCTTGAAAAATGTGAGCCTGGTTCTTGTGAAGATGCAGAACGTTTATTAGAACAGGCTAAAGTATATGAAGAAGAATTTGAAGCTGCAATGAGTGATGATTTCAACACTGCATTAGCTACATCTAGTATGTTTGGTCTTGCTAAGGAAATTAATATTTACTATCAAGTTGTAACAGGTAGAGAAGGTGTTGTTTGCCAAGATGCTATCGCAGAGGTAAAACGTATCTTCAAATTTATGACAGAGGTCATTGGCGTATTAGAAAAAGCTTGGGAAGGTAATACTGGTGCTGACGCAGCAGAATACGAACAATTGATGGATGTTATTCTCTCTGTTCGTCAAGCATGCCGTGAACAAAAGCAATGGGCTCTTGCGGATTGCATTCGTGATCGTTTAGCTGAAATTGGCATTACTATTGAGGATTCTCCAACAGGAGCACGGTGGAAAAAGCGTGAAATTTAAACAATTTCAATTCTTGAAACAAGAAGCCATTAAAAAATTAATACTTTTGGATACAGAGCATAGCTCTTTTGTACCTAAATCAGCATCTGAAGTGATAGCTTCAGATGCTGTCATGTTGGCATATATTGGTGATGCTGTTTATTCCATGTATATTAGACAACGTGTGGTAGAAATGAGTATTTCTAAGGTACAGGTTTTACATACTCTAGTTACCGAGTTTATTTGCGCAAAATCACAGTCTAAGGCATTTGAACAATTGGAATCGATTCTTACAGAAGATGAACAAACTATTGCTAGGCGAGCTCGCAATAGTAATGTGAATGTACCCTTAAAAGCAGCTCCGTTCGAGAATACCGAAATAGTACAGCCTTTGAAGCAGTCCTTGGGTTCTTATATGAATCAGGTCAGCAAGACCGCCTTAACGAGTTAATGCAAGAGGCCTATTCTATTACATTAAGAGGACTTTCACATGGATAATTATATTGTAGGCAGAAATGCCGTAAAAAGAAGCATTAAAAAGCAGGACGCTCAATACAACGGATTTTAGTTAGTGAAGATAAGGTTAAAACGGGTTTGTCAGATATTGTAGGCCTTGCAAAATCGAAGGGGGTTGAGATACGCCCTACGCCTATTAAGCAAATGAATCGCTATGAAACAGACGTACCACATCAAGGTGTAATTGCCTTTGTAAATGCGGTAGAGTTTAAAGAACTTGGCGAAGTGCTACAAGAATCTAATCAAGAGACCCCATTACTTATTCTGACAGATGGTGTAGAAGATCCCCATAACATGGGGGCTATTATTCGTACCGCTGAATGCGTGGGGGCTACAGCCGTATTGATTCCAAAACGCCATAATGCACCTATCAATGCTACAGTCGCTAAAACATCAGCTGGTGCAGTAGAGCAAATTCCACTCGTCCAAGTGGGCAATGTAGCTCAAACGATTAAACAGTTGCAAAAACAAGGCTTTTGGGTTCTTGGGGCGCATATGGAAGGTGACCGTACCTTATATGAAGCTGATTTAACAATACCTACAGTTCTTGTTATCGGAAATGAAGGCAAGGGAATTAGTCGCGTTGTAAAGGAAGCTTGTGATTTCCTAGTTACTATTCCTATGTATGGTAATTTGAATTCCTTAAATGCATCTGTAGCGGCAGCTATTCTTATGTATGAAGCAGTTCGTCAACGGACTATAAAGGCAAAATAGAGGTGCTCTATGTTAAAGGATATATTAATCGTTGATGGATATAATGTCATCTTCGCATGGCAAAGTTTAAAAAATTTGGCTAATGAATCCTTGGAACACGCACGTATGGAATTGCGTAATCTGTTACTAAACTATGGTAAATTTAAAGGTTATGAAGTCATTCTTGTTTTTGATGGTAAATATACTAAATCAATAGCGAGCATTGAAGAGATAACAAAAGGGTTTATAGAAGTTTATACTGATGATGGTGAAACGGCAGATTCCTTTATTGAACGAGAGGTATTCTTGCGTAAGGGCAAGTATACAAATGTGTATGTTGTAACATCTGATGGTGCCGAACAGAATCAAATATTAGGTTCTGGTGGCCTTAGGATACCTGCAAGAGAGTTGCAAAATGATGTGCGTCTTGCTAAACAAGAGGAACGATTACAATATACTCATAAGCATCACCGTGATCAAATGGTACTTAGAAGAAATGAAGTATATGACCATTTAGCTCCCGATGTGGCTGAAAAATTAGAAGCCATACGTAGAGGTACTAAATAAGTAGTACAGATAGACATAACGCAGTGATGAGAATTAGTTTCTAATTCATAAATATTGCAGAACATATATAATTCAAGTATAATAACATATATTGGTATTTCTACAATATGTGATTGTATGGAGGACCTATGAACAATATTCATATGCGCCAGTCCGATTACAATTTCAAGGAAATGACCGATGAGCAAGTTGTGGTCATAGCTCAACAAGAGCAAAATGAGTTTGCAATCGACTATATAGTCAATAAATATAAAAATTTTGTACGTGCCAAAGCGCGTACCTATTTTCTCGTAGGCGCCGATCGAGATGATATTATTCAAGAAGGCATGATTGGTCTGTATAAGGCTACTCGTGATTTTAGACATGATAAATTAGCCTCTTTCCGTGCCTTTGCAGAGTTATGTATTACAAGGCAAATTATTACGGCTATCAAATCTGCAACGCGTCAAAAGCACGCACCACTAAATTCTTATATTTCTTTAAATAAGCCTGTGTACACAGAAGAATCCGAACGGACCTTGTTAGAAATGCTTTCATCAGCACGCAATACAAATCCTGAGGAATTAATCATCAGTCAAGAGGAATTAGATGATATAGAGAAAAACATTGGTCATATTTAAGTGATTTAGAGTGGCAAGTGTTAGAAGGTTATTTAGACGGTAAATCATATCAAGAAATGGCAAATGGTACTGAGCGCAGTATCAAATCTATTGATAATGCTTTACAAAGGGTTAAACGTAAATTAGAGAAGTTTTTAGAGCATCGTGTATTAGATGTTTCTACACAGGAAGGATGACTATTGTGACAAATTTTTTAATGGTTTTAGAAATCATTGTGTCTGTATTATTGATTGTGGTTGTTATTGCTCAATCCAGTAAAAGTTCTGGTATGGGTGGTGCTGTATCTGGTACTGCTGATTCTTCATTCGGCGGTAAAGCACGTGGTTTAGACGGGTTTTTAGCTCGTTGCACAATCTTTTTAGGTATTATCTTTGCTGTGTTGAGCTTAGTTCTAGGGGCAATGATTAACCAATACTAATTTGAAAGCCTGCCTAGCAGGCTTTTCTTTTTTTAGTTTGAAATTTATACGAAATAATATATAAAGGAGGTGTTTGTATGAAGGAAAAGGTGTTAGCTTTTTATAAATCTATTTATCCCCATACATATCATATAGAGGATGCGGCTATGGATTGTCATATTAAGGGCGGTCGTGAATTAGATGCCTTTATGGATGCGGCTAAAGAGCTATTAAAAGAAGGCCGTCTAAGCTTTATCCGTAGAGATGTGTATGCGTTTAATAACGATACAGAAATCATTGAAGGCATTTACAAGGGGTATAGAAAATCTTTTGGCTTTGTTATAACGGCACCTAATGAAGAAGATGTATATATAGCTGAACAAAATAAGGGAACTGCTATGCACAATGATAAGGTTAGGGTACGCATTGTTGCATCTAGTGATTCACACCATAAACGTGAAGGCGTAGTGACTGAAGTCATAGAACGGGCTAATGAAACCGTTGTAGGCACCTATGACAGACAGCATTCCTTTGGATTTGTCATCCCTGATGATGAACGATTGGGAACAGACATTTACGTTGACTTACATGATACCTTAGATGCTCGTAGTGGTGCTAAGGTGCTTGTAAAAATTATCAAATGGCCAGAAGGCGATAAGAAACCAGAAGGTGTCATTACAGAAGTATTGGGCTATAAAGGTGACGTAGGCCTCGATATTAACTGTATTATGGCTAACTATAGTTTGCCATTTTCTTTTCCAGACGAGGTTGTGAAAGCGAGTCAACATATCAACACAACCATTACAGATGATCCTAAACGTTGGGATTTACGCGACGTGCCAATGGTTACCATCGATGGAGAAGATGCAAAGGACCTAGATGATGCCGTAAGTGGTCGTAAACTCGATAATGGTAACTATGAATTAGGTGTACATATTGCCGATGTAAGCCACTATGTAGTATCTCAAAAGCCAATTGATAGAGAGGCCTATAAACGAGGTACATCCGTATACTTAGTAGATCGTGTTATCCCTATGTTACCAGAAGTATTATCCAATGGTATTTGTAGCTTGAATGCTGGTGAAGACCGGTATGCTATGACCTGCATGATGGAAATCGATACAAATGGTAAGGTAGTAAACTATCGTATTCAACCGTCTATCATCCATGTGGATCGACGTTGTAGCTATAAAGAGGTTTATAAAGCATTAACAGCAGACATTGTGCCAGATGATCTAGTACCTCTTATGCCAATGCTTCGCGATTTATCTCAAATTGCAGATGTTTGAATGCTATGCGTCACCGTCGTGGTGCACTGGACTTTGATTTCCCAGAATATAAGGTATTATTAAATACGGATGGCACTCCGCTACGTATTGTAAAACGCGATCGTACATTAGCAGAACGCCTTATTGAAGAATGTATGCTTATCGCCAATGAAACGGTAGCCACACATTTAAAGAGAACTAATCGTACTAGTGTATATCGTATTCATGAAACACCAAGCGAAGAAAAAATGAGTATGTACCAAAAGGTGCTCAATTATTTAGGTCAAGATATTCGCTTGCGACTCGATGAATTGGAACCTCGTGTGTTCCAACAAATTCTCGATGCTGTTAAGGGAACTGATGTTGAACAAGTAGCACAAATCATGACATTGCGTTCCATGCAACAAGCTAAATATAGCATAGATAATGCAGGTCATTTTGGGTTGGCTTCGAAATGCTACACACACTTTACATCGCCTATTAGAAGATATCCAGATCTCATGGTACATCGCTTATTAAAAGCTGATATGGGATGGCCTGATGGATATGCAAACCGCGATACTAAAACAGAATTTTTAGAACGTGCTGCTGTGCATTCTTCAGAACGTGAACAAGTGGCTGTAGCTGCTGAGCGCGACACAGTCGATTTAAAGAAAACCCAATACATGGTTCCATTTATTGGCGAAGTCTTTGAAGGCAAGATTTCTAGCATTACGTCCTTTGGAATGTTCGTAGAACTAGATAATGGTATAGATGGACTTGTCCATATGAACATGATGACTGATGATTACTATTTTTACGATGAAGAGCATTTCTTGCTCGTCGGTAAACGTACTGGTCAAATCTATCATTTGGGTGATACAGTAACGGTTACACTGGTGAAAGCCGATGTAGAAAAGCGTCAAATCGACTTTGTTCTAGGCGAAGTAGACAATCTCATGAGAATTCAGGAAATAATGAAAAATTCTGAAGGCTATGTAGGTGCTAGGGAAAAGAAACCATTTGGGCGTTCTGGTATTTCAAAGCAATTAAAACGAAGAGGCAAGGGCCAAAGTAAATCTTCAAAAACTAGAGATAAACGTTCTAACATATCTGGTCCGAAAAAATCTAAAAAGGGTCGTAAAGATTCTAAGAAGAAAGTAAAAAAACGTAAACGATAAGAATATATGTTAAAAGTATTGTGAGGTGACTATGGCAAAGAAAGATGCTCCATCATTAATTGCTGATAACCGCAAGGCACGTCATGATTTTAATATTCATGAAACCTATGAGGCTGGTATCGCATTGACAGGAACAGAAATCAAATCGATTCGACAAGGTAAATTGAACCTTAAAGATAGCTTTATTCGTATTGATAAGGGGGAAATGCTTCTCTATGGGGTTCATATCAGCCCATATGAGCAAGGGAATCGCTTCAATCACGAACCTGAACGAACTCGTAAGCTATTAATGCATAAAGCAGAAATTAAAAAATTATTCCAACAAGTGAAAGAAAAGGGATTCTCTCTAATTCCTTTGAACTTTCATTTTAGTCGTGGATATGTAAAGGTAACCGTAGGCCTTGTGACAGGTAAAAAGTTATACGATAAACGCCAAGATATGGCGGAACGAGATGCAAAACGAGATATTGCTAAACGTTTGAAAGAACAACAAAAATACTGATATATAATAGGAGGATGTTTAGTGGAAGTTAATCAATACTTTTATAGTTTGGCAAAAATATCAGCTCAAAAAGCAGCTGAAAACGGAGTGCATGTAGATCCTAAATTTATATATACTCAATGGTACATTGAAACTGGTGGATTTACATCTCAACTACAAGCCACTCACCATAATTTAGGCGGTGTTACAGCATCAGATGGTAGTTGGAGACATTTACTGATTTTGTTGATTTTGCCAATTATTTTGGTAATTATCTAACCTATTATAGAGAGGATGGCATGACGAATGCTACATCTCTGTATTCGTATATCAATGCATTGTACAATGGCGGATATTTTACAGCAGATTTTAATTCCTATTATGGATCTGTATTACAAGTGTTTAATACAATCAATTTCTAAATATGGTTAAGGGACTGTTTTACAGTCCCTTATTTTTATGCATATTGTTAACTTAGTACAAAATATAAGTTGATAAAAATCACATATTTTCTTATAATGTAAACAAAGTGTGATTTATATAGTTGACAATGTAAGTACATGAAGAGGTGAATACTATGAGTCAAATTCGTCAAATCACAGAAATCGGTATTCTAACAGCGATGATAACAATTTTGGGTGCTATCAAGATTCCTAATCTTGTGCCTGGCATTGAGTTCCAGTTATCAGCGCCTCTAGCAGTGGCAATATGTGCAGCCTTTGGATTTAAAAAGTACATCATCAGCGGTTGTTTATCCAGCCTTATCGGATTAGCATTGGGGACACAAAATTTTCTAAGTGTTGCTATTGCTATGCAATTTAGATTAGTTGTAGGTTTCTTATTGTGGATTTGCAAAAATCATATGCTTGGCGTTATTTTAAGTGGTCCTATTGCTTCGACGGTAGCTCGATTAACTCTATCCGTCTATGTTGGTAAAGGAGCTCTTGCCATGGTTATGCTTGCTGTACCTGGTATGATTTTTACTGCTATCATGGCACCTATCATGACGGCCGTATTTAAAAAGGTTGTGTCAATGGCTATACATAGTGCACCACGAAAGGTCGTGCGATAATGGGATTGTATAGTATTCGTATGCGTGGCGCTGAAGGGGGACCACATGAAGAAGGAGGCCGCCATATATCTGGGGCTGAACGTATTGTAGATGAAGGTGATTTAGAATCGGTAGCGTCTGCTTTGATTCATCGTGCACTCCATCATAGTAAAGGTAAATCAGATTTTATAAATATTCGTATAGATGCGATTCACGATGAAGATATTATGTATGTTGATTGTATTACTATTGAAGAACATAAGAGTGAATCAGTACAAGAATCACATGAATTAGCTAAAGACTTACTACAATCTGTAGTGAATTATAAGGCCGTAGAACAGGCTTTCACGGAACTTGGACAATTACCAGGTAATATGCGTGGCGCTATTTTGCTGGATGCTAATACAGGCATGCGGTTAGACCAAGACCATATGCGCGGTGTTCGCGTAAGTCATATGGATGCATGTAGCACTGAAATAAGACCTATGAATGTACATATGCGTGAAGCTCTCGTACTGGCCACTAAGGTACAATCTTGTCCAGGGATTGTGGGCGAACTTTGTTGGTCCGACGATCCAGATTATACAGTAGGATATGTAGCTTGTAATGGTGTATATCATCGCATTCCTAATATGAAGGATATGGGGAACCCTATTGGAGGTCGTGTTTTTTTATTGATATAAATAGGCCTATTCATGAAATTGTTGATTATTTAGAGAATATAACAGTATTGGTACGGTGGTAATATGGATTATTATCAAAAACTTTAGGGCCCAGTTAGAAGCGAAAGAAAAAAAGAACAGAATAAAAAGAAGTATTAAGGTCTATGAGCCGATAGATGCTGTACGCGTTAAACGTAATAATCGAGAATTTATTATGATGGCGTCTAATAATTATTTAGGTCTTACCCATGATTTGCGTGTTCAACAAGCCGCTAAATATGCGGTTGAACAATATGGAACTGGTTCTGGTGGAGCCCGACTTACATCTGGTACATTCCCTTTGTTTAACGAACTGGAACTAGGTATTGCAGATTTTAAACATACAGAGCAAGCACTTGTATTTAACACTGGTTATATGGCTAATGTAGGGACGATTACGGCACTGATGAATAAAAATAGCATCATCATTAGCGATGAATTGAACCATGCCAGTATCATTGATGGGTGTCGTCTTAGTGGGGCTCGTATTGAACGGTATAATCACAAAGATATAGAGCATGCAGAGCATATTCTTAAGAATTATAAATCCTCTCATAAAATGATTATTACCGATGGTGTATTTAGTATGGATGGAGATATTGCACCATTGGATAAACTATATGAGTTAGGGAAAGAATACAATACTCTACTTATGGTTGATGATGCTCATTCTACAGGTGTATTAGGCAATGGCAGAGGTACAGCACATCATTTTGGACTTACCGATGTAGATGTACAACTTGGTACATTGAGTAAGGCGTTAGGTTCTGTTGGTGGTTATGTTGCGGGGCGCAAGGAATTAATTGAATATCTAGTTAATTACAGTCGAAGCTTTATATTCTCAACAGCATTATCACCTGCTGATATCGGAGCCGCCTTAGAAGCACTTACTATTGTTAAATGAACCACTAGTAGTGGAACAATTACATGAAAACACCGCATATATGGCCAATAAATTACAGTCAATGGGAATTGAATGTGATGATGAAACACCAATATTTCCAATTATTGTGGGGGATAATGAGAGGGCTTTATCGTTAGCCCATGAATTAGAGGCGAGGGGGATTATTATTACCGCTATACGTCCACCTACTGTTCCCGTTGGTGAAAGTAGACTCCGCATGACCGTCACAGCCGCTCATAGTCAAGAGCAACTTGATTATGTAGCCAATACTCTTAGGGGTTTACTCGTTGATATGAATATATGATAGGGTTGACATGAAGATGTAATAGGGGTATGATAATTAGACCAACAAACCCATGGGGATGTAAAGGTTTCGACAGGGGCGAGTGTGGTATAGATAGCGAGTCGGCGTTCCATTGGGCCGTTAAACGGTGGGAAAACATTTAAACGCAGAAGAAAATTTTGCATTAGCTGCATAAGCTACGTCCTTCATACTTGTGCCTACCAAGTGTGAATGGACGTCAAACCGTAGGCTGGCTTAATTTAGTCGTTCATATGAATTAGGCGAGACAACATGAACTGGAGTACTCTAGTTTGTCTGTGTGCGAAAGGTACTTGAGATGTAAATCATAGACTGCGCTCGGAGAAGTCTATATGGCAACGCTTTTGGACAGGAGTTCGACTCTCCTCATCTCCACCATATCAGATGTGTATATACCGATGAATATGTATCATATTAATTGATTCATATTCTCGGTATTTTTTTGTTTTGTTCACAAATTCTTACTTATGTCAAGAATCTATAGAGTGAAATTGCACACAATTAAACGAATAAAAAAATATAGATAAAATCTAGGTTTTATCAAGGTTTATAGTATATAGAAATCTTGACTATCGACTTGGAATCAAGTACAATATATTGAGATATTTATGAATTTGGATATTATAGATTTTTGTGTTATGAAAAAGGAGTACATGTAATGAAGTCTCGTTATTCACGCATGTTAGCAGTATTGGCGGTATCCGCATTACTGGTAGCAGGCTGTGGTAGTCAACAACAGCAAGCATCAGATATTGCCGTAAACTCTTATAAAGTGGTTTCGCAAAAATGCACAAGTGGACCAAACATTTACAGGTACAGTTGTAGCAGAGAACTCTGTAGCTGTTCATGCCCGTGTAACTGGTTATGTTGTTGAAAAATTTGTTAAGGGTGGAGACCAAGTTGTAGCGGGACAACCGCTATTTAGAATTGATTCTCGTCAATATGAGTCTAGTGTAGCAACAGCAGAAGCAAATGTGGCACAAGCAAATGCAAATTATCAAAATGCTGAGCTAGATTTGAATCGTTATGAAGTATTGGCAAATCAAGATGCGATTGCGCGTCAACGTGTTGATACACAACGCTCAGCGACTGAGCAAGCTAAGGCAGCATATGAAGCGCAACAAGCAGCATTGAAAATTGCACAAGATAACTTGGGTGATACTATCATCTATGCTCCATACTCTGGTACATTACGCATGGATGATGTCGATTTAGGTACATTTGTTAATGCTGGGTCCACTACATTGGTGACTATAGATTCTATCGATCCTATTTTTGTTGAATTCAGCATGACAGAACAAGAGTACTTAGACTTCATGAATACTCGTTCTGGTGATGAAAGTAGTGGTACTAACCTAAAATTACTCCTTGCTAATGGTGAGGAATATAAAAGTGGTGTAGGTGCTGTTGTACAAGCTGCAAGATCATTAGATAGTTCTACTGGTAAACTCGTATTGAAAGCTTCCTTCCCTAATCCAGATCATCTATTATTACCAAATATGTTTGCTACTATTGTTTCTCCTGGTGAAAAACTATCAAATGCAATTTTAATACCAACAAAATCAATCTTACAAATTATGGATAAAAACTTTGTTTACGTAATTGGTCAAGACGGTACAGTATCTCAAAAGGCTGTTGAACTTGGTGGTACGACTGGGGCTTTCACAATTGTTAAATCTGGTCTTGCTGATGGCGATCAAATCGTTGTAGATGGTTTGACTAAGGTTAAAAATGGTGCAAAGGTACAAGCTACAGAATTAACTAAATCCCAAATTGAAACAGCTAAACAATAGGAGGTAGGACGTGTCGAAATTTTTCATTAATCGACCTATCTTTGCCATTGTTATTGCCATCATGATTACATTGGCCGGCCTTATTTCAATGGTTAACCTTCCGATAGCTCGATATCCACAAATTTCTCCGCCATCAGTACAAGTTAGCACTGCGTACACAGGTGCTACTGCTCAAGTCGTAAATGATACTGTGGCTAGTGTTATTGAAACACAAATCGTTGGGGTTCAAGATTTAGACTTTATGACGTCTACAAGTTCCAGTAATGGTACCTATTCCTTGTCACTCCAATTTAATCAAGGCAGCGATGCCGATATGGATACGGTAAATACACAAAACCGTGTACAAGCAGCACTTGCACAATTGCCATCCGAGGTTCAACAAGTTGGTGTAACAACTACGAAATCATCCGGTGATATGGCATATATTTCTCCTTGAACTCTCCTAATGGTACATTTGATAGTACATTCCTTAAAAACTATGGTACTAACTATTTGATGGATGCCATTAAAGGGGTAAAAGGCGTTGGTTCTGTTCAAGAGTTTGGTTCCGACTACGCAATGCGCATATGGTTGGATCCTAGTAAGATGCAAAAATTAGGTATTACTCTTTCAGAGGTAACAGCTGCTATTAAGAGTCAAAACGTACAAGCTGCAGCTGGTACAGTTGGTAAGAACCCTACAAATGGGGAACAAGCATTCCAATATCCGATTAAAATTGATGGTCGTCTTGTAACAGAGCAACAATTTGGCAATATTGTTATCAAAAATTCTAATGGTACCGTATTACATTTAAAGGACATTGCTCGTATTGATGTAGGGGCTAAGGGTTATGATTTTACTCCGAAAGCTTCCTATCGTGATAAAAATGCAAAATCTGGTGAAGTTCTATTTGTTGAACATCGACCAACTGCTGGTTTTGCTGTTTCTTTACAAAATGATGCGAATGCGTTAGAAACGATTGCAAATGTTCAAAAAATCTTAGCAGAACAATCTAAATCGTTCCCACAAGATTTGGAATATCATGAAGTTGTAGATAATACTAAATTCGTACGTGCTTCTATTAATGAAGTAGAGCATACATTCTTTGAAGCATTAGTACTTGTTCTTATCGTCGTATACGTATTCTTACAATCTTGGCGATCTACATTGATTCCGATGATTGCGGTTCCTGTATCTCTACTCGGTACATTTGGTGCGTTTGTATTGTTGGACTTCTCTATCAATACATTGACTCTATTTGCCATGGTACTGGCCATCGGCCTTGTCGTCGATGATGCTATTGTAGTAGTAGAAGCTGTAGAGTATGAATTAAAATATAATGGCTTATCTCCAAAAGAGGCAGCTATAAAAGCAATGGAAAACGTACAAGGTCCAGTTATCGGTATTGCTTTTGTATTATCTGCCGTATTTATTCCAGTTGCCTTTATGGGTGGTATGACTGGTATATTGTATAAGCAATTTGCTTGACGATTGCTGTATCTGTAGCTATTTCTGCTATTGTGGCATTAGTGTTAACACCTGCACTTTGTGCGACGATGTTAAAACCACATGTACAAAAAGAACACGAAGACTTCGTTCACCGTCAACTTAATAAATTCAATCGCGGTCTTGAACGCTTTAGTGATTGGTATGGTAAAGTATTAGCTCGTTTGAGTCATCGTTTGAGCTTAACTGTTATAACACTATTTGTCTTTGCAGCTGGTACAGGTATTGTATTCCATTTCTTGCCTACAAGTTTCGTACCTGCAGAAGATAGTGGATATTTCTTAATTGCAGTAAATGAACCACCAGGTGCAACGTCTGCTCGTACTGTAGAAACTCTTGATAAAATCAAAGATTTCTTAGAACAGACACCGGGTATTAAAGATAATGTAGAGCAAGTATTTACCGTTTCTGGTTTTGACCTTTTAGGTGGCGGTCAAAAATCTAGTGCTGGGGCTTCCTTTGCGGTATTGAAAGATTGGGATCAACGTAAGTCTTCTGATCAATCTGTTAATGCCATGGTTGGTGCTGTATTTGGCTTTGCTGCTAAAAATATTCCAGAAGCGAGTGTGGTAGCATTGAATCCTCCATCTATTCCTGGTCTTGGTAATACTGGTGGTTTTACAATGTATATCATCAATAAATCTGGTGATAGTGCAGAGGTAATGGCTGAACGGGCACAAGCTTTTATTGCAGAAGCTCGTACTAACCCAGCTATCCGAACAGTGTATACTACATTTGATACTGCTACACCTTCTTTGCAGTTCCAAATTAATCGAGAAAAAGCAGCTAAAGACGGTGTTGCTTTGCCTGATATTTTTACTGCTTTACAAGGCTTCTATGGTAGTATCCAAGTTAACGATTATACATCATATGGTAAAAACTATAAGGTTATTGTTCAAGCAGATGACGCATTCCGTCAAAATGCAGATAACTTGAATATGCTAGCAGTTCGTAATAGCAAGGGACAAATGGTTTCCGTTGCTAACTATATTACGAAAGAAAAAACTGGCACACCATCATCTATTACGCGTTTCGATAATGCCATGGCTGTCCAAATTGGTGGTTCTGCCGCTAATGGTTACTCCTCTGGTGATGCCATCCAAGCATTGAAAAATGCAGCTGCTAAAACATTGCCACAAGGGTATACATATGATTGGGGCGGCCAAACACGTGAAGAGTTAAAAGCCGGCTCTCAAACACTCCTAATTCTAGGTCTTGGTTTGACATTTGTATTCTTAATTCTTGCTGCATTGTATGAATCCTGGAAGGTTCCATTTGCCGTACTATTCTCTGTACCATCTGGTATGATTGGTGCTGCATTAGTACCATTCTTGTTGAATTTTACTGGTCGATTCCAATTAGCAAATGATATTTACATGCAAATCGGTTTATTGACCTTGGTAGGTTTGGCGGCGAAGAACGCCATTCTGATTATCGAGTATGCGAAGATTCGTGTAGATGAACGCGGTATGGATATCGTCGATGCGGCTATCGAAGCAGCTAAGATTCGTTTGCGTCCAATTTTGATGACATCCTTTGCCTTCATCTTTGGTGTATTGCCATTGGCAATTTCCACTGGTGCCGGTTCTGGTGCTCGTACATCAATGGGTATCACAGTAGTAGCAGGTATGACAACTGCTACGTTCTTTGGTATCTTTATCATTCCAATGCTTTTCATCATTATCGAAAAGATTGGTCCTGGATTCTTTACGAAACGTAATAAGAATCACTAAATCCAAATTTCATAACACAAATAAAACGGCTCTCTGTCAAATGTTGGGGTGTTCACCCTACGAGTCTTTTTTGGCACCAATCATATGTATGGTTGGTGCCATTCTTTTTGCTCAAAAGTAGAATACGTACTCTAAATCTACCAAAGTGGCGAAGTCCATAGCTTATTCGTTTTAATACTTTAATTTTGTTGTTAGTTCCTTCTGTGTATCCATTAGAATATGGAAGTAAGAATGCATTAGTTAATTGAGTCATCCATGCAGGAAATGATGTAAAGAAGTTATTAAATTCTTTCAAACCAGATGCTTTCACTAATTCTAACCAATGGGATAAATGTGCAGCTATTCCTTGTTTACCATAGGTTAAAAAGATTTTTCTAAAAGATAGTTTTAAAGCATATGCTTTCCGTATATCTTCAGAAATTCGAAGTATTTCACAGAGCTTAATGTGTTCAGCTTCCGTTAAATGATCTGGATGTTTCATTAGCACACGTCGATTCTGTTTTAACATACGTGAATAAGCAGCCAGTTTATGTTGCTCACGTTTTCTAACTCGCTCTACCGCCCAATCCACAAGTCGACACACATGGTATCGATCACAGATAATATGCGCATGTGGAAATAGCGCCTCCATGATGCGTTTAAACTGTATGGACATATCCATTACAATAAACTTAACTTGTACGCGATCTTTATGTTTAAATGATGCAAAATAGCGGATTAATGCTTGCGTATCACGTTTCGGTAAAATGTCTAATATTTCATGTGTATCTGGATTGGTTAAATTGACTTGGTATTGATGACCTTCCGCATTTCCTTTGAATTCATCAATACCTATAACAGTAGGTAATGTTTTAGGCTTAGGTATAGTAATCATAGAGCAATAGCGTAATACTGTAGTAATAGATGTATCACACTCGTTAGCGATAGCAGTATAGGTTACACTTTCAGTAAGTTTATCAAATAACAAATTAATATTGGTTATACTTAGTTGCATATGTTTTCGTACAAATGGATTGGTCTCGGAAAAAGAGTGCTTACAATGAGGGCAAATATATCGACGTTGTCTATATTTCCAATTAATGGTCCTCGTTGTACTTTTCCAAATTTTATCGTACGTATGCGGTAATCTTTAATACGCTCTGTAGTTTCTCCGCATTTTGGGCAAATATGTGGTGTTACCGGTACTTCTATGTCAAAAATAAATGTTCCGTCCAATTCGTAGCTATTTGTAATATATTCTTGTTTTACATTATGTAAAAATTCAGTATAATCAGTAGTAGGCATATAAGCTCACATCCTTTCTTTAGGACTTTGACACTTTTATTGTAAAGCATGTGAGCCTTATATGCTTATTTTTTGCAAAAAAATAATGTTGGAAGTGACACCGTAGTGGTGTCACCCCAACATTTATTATAGAGCCAATAAAACACGCTTATAACATAGCTTATAGGCGTGTTTTTTTAGATGTTTTGTGGTATAATATGATAGTT
>BNJT01000100.1_pt1 | contig 151610 bp, 201 predicted proteins | sample 8540491 | NCBI WGS metagenome assembly BNJT01 (sample SAMD00202455, study PRJDB9452) | human saliva metagenome | host: Homo sapiens
CGCGCGAGCAGGCGTCGACGACCTGGCTGTAGCGTCCCAGGGACATGAGCACCTGCAGCCGGTGGAGGTGCAGCTCGAGCAGATGAATGCCGGCCAGGTCGTGAGCGTGGAGCCGCCCCAGGAGGGCCTCGATGGTCTCCAGGGAGGCCTGAGGATCGCCGTCGTCCTCCTGCTGGGCGGCCAGGCAGCGGGTCGCCGCCCAGGCGACCCAGGGGTCGGCGTCGCCGGTCAGCTCGGGCCACTGCTCGTCGCTGGCACGCAGGAAGCGCCTGACCCGGCTGAACGGTCCCTCTCCGTCGAAGGAGGCCGGCAGCAGGGAGCGGACCTGTGCGGGCACGTGGCTCAGGAGCCCGAAGAGGGTGACGCACAGGGCCAGGACGCTCAGGCCTGCCTCATTGCCGCGTGAGTCCTGGGCGGGTTGGACAGCGGAAGCGATGAGGCGCGCACCGTAGTCGGCGATGCGCTCATAGCTCCAGGTGACGCTCCACAGGCGCATGAGGGCGGCACCGATGAGGCAGATGGCGTCGCGCAGCTCCGCCGGCAGGTGATCCGTGCCGTGGCCGTCGGCCTGTGCCAGGAGTCGGTCGAGCTGTTGAAGGATGACGGCCTCATCGTGGGCGACCTGCCGGAAGAGGCGGTCGTGGCGGCGCGCCTCAGGGTGACGGGCGTCGCCGAAGTCGCCGGCGTCCACGGGAAAACGGATCTGGGAGCACAGGGTCCACCGCCCACTGGCGCAGGGGCCGCGCGGGCCTCGGCCTCGTCGCCGGAGGCGGACAGCTGCGCCAGAGCGAAGTCGCGGACGGTGACGAGCATGTGGAAGCGGGGCAGGCCGTGGTCGCGCACCACGAGCAGGGAGTGGGAGACCAGGGCGTCGAGGAGGTCGGCGGCCTGCGCGCCGATGAGCGCCTCCGCGGGCAGGAGGGTGAAGCCGTCGGGGAGCAGGGCCAGCCGAGCCAGGGCGCGGCGTTCGGCGGCGTCGAGCAGGTTCCAGGACCAGTCGATGACCGCTGTCAGGGTGCGCTGACGGGCGGGGGCGTCACGGGCGGCGGTGAGCAGATCGGGTCTGCCGGGCAGTCGCTCGGCGATCTGGCCGACCGACAGGCTGCGGGTGCGCGCGGCGGCCAACTCGATGGCCAAGGGGATGCCCTCCAACCGGCTCAGGAGCTCGCCTAAGTCGTCATCGTCGATGACCTGGCCGGGGCGAGCGGCCAGAGCGCGGGCGCGGAAGAGCTTGGCGGAGGAGGCAGCATTGAGAGCCTCGAGGCGGTGGACGTGCTCCGCGGCCAGGTCGAGGGGGCGGCGCGAGGTCGCCAGGACGCGCAGGTCGGGGCAGGCGACCAGGAGCGGCCCGATGAGGTCGGCCGCCTCGCCGGCCAGGTGCTCGCAGTTGTCCAGCACCAGGACGGTTCCGGGCTGGGAGAGGGCGGCGGTCAGATCGCGGTGTGGGTCACCGTTGACGACTGCGGGGCCTCCGACGGCGTCGAGCACGACCTTGGCCAGATCGGCTCCGGGTGACACCTCGGCGAGGGCGACGACGTAGACGGCGGGGTCGGCGGCTGCGGGCCGCCACCACCTGGGCCAGGGTGGTCTTGCCGACCCCGCCGGGGCCGGTGAGCGTCACCAGACGGTGGGTGCTCAGGGCCTTGAGAACACCGGTCACGTCCGCCTCGCGCCCCATGAAGTGCTCGGGCTCGGGCTGTAGGCCGTGGTGCACGGGGCTCTCGGCGGCCAGGACGGCCTCGTGGGCGGCGCGCGTGGCCGGACCGGGCACGGCTCCCAGCTCACGCAGCCGACGGCGGTAGTGCTCGTGAGATCTCCAGGGCCGCAGCCGGTGAGGCGTACCCAGGACTCGGCGCGCATGAGGGGCGGCCAGGGACGGTCTCGTCGCCGCCGTCGCGCTGGGAGGCCTCACGCAGCAGATCCGCGGCCCGCTCGTACTCGCCGGTGGCCTCCAGGGCGAGCCCCCGGTCGCGGCGGGCCCCCTCGGTCAGGGCTGCAGCCCGCTCTCGCAAGAGGGCCACAGGGGCGGCTCCTGCTCCACCGTTGTCATCGACCTCGTCGGGAACGGGCACCTGGGGCAGTCGGTCGGTGAGATCGAGGACCTGCTCCCACTGGCCGGCGGCGGCGCAGGCTCGGGCACGCTCCGCCCGATACGACAGGTCCCGGACATCAGCCTCCGCCTCCGCCAGCTCCAGTCGGTAGCCATCGCCGCTGCGCTCGACGACGCCCTCCCCCACGACGGCACGCAGCCGGGAGACGACGACGTGCAGGGCCCGCAGCGGCCGGGCCGGGGCGTCGTCGGGCCACGGGGCCTCAATGAGGGCGCCGTCGCTCACCCTGGCGTCCTGGCTGCCGGCGAGCACGGCGAGCAGGTCAAGGCTCCTTCCGCTCAGGGGCCGGCCTTGCCAGGTCGGCGGCTCCGTCAGGAGAGCCAGGCGGTACGAGGAGGTCACGGGTCCATTCTCACCCATCACCGTGAGGCGGTGCTCCACACGCCGGGGCCGGTCGCGACGCCGGCCACCGTACTGGTGGCGGCGGCTGCGACCAGCCCCGGGGAGGAAACCGCCGTCAGCTCACAGGCTGAGGTTGCTCTTGACGGTGTCGGCCAGGGAGCGGGCCACGCGGTCGGCCTCCTCCTGGGTGGCGGCCTCGACCATGACGCGCACGAGCGGCTCGGTGCCCGAGGGGCGCAGCAGGACCCGGCCGGTCTCGCCCAGGTCCTTCTCCGCGGAGGCCACGGCGTCCTGCACGGCCTTGTTGGTGCTGGCGGCGCCCTTGTCGACATTCTTGACGTTGATGAGGGTCTGGGGCAGGGCGGGTGACGACGCTGGCGAGCTCGGCCAGCGTCTTGCCGGTGCGCTTGACCCGCGCGGCCACGTGCAGGGAGGTGAGCACGCCGTCACCGGTGGTGGCGTGGACGGTGTCGATGACGTGCCCGGACTGCTCGCCGCCCAGGGTGTAGCCGCCCTGGAGCATCCGCTCGAGCACGTGGCGGTCGCCCACGCCGGTCTGGACGGTGCGGATGCCGTGCTCACGCATGGCCAGGATGAGGCCGAGGTTGCTCGCGACGGTCACGACAGGCGTGTCGGAGCCGAGGTGCCGTCGGCCTTCATGCCGATGGCGAGCATGCCCGTGATCTGGTCGCCGTCGACGAGCTTGCCGTCGGCGTCCACGGCCAGGGCAGCGGTCGGCGTCGCCGTCGTAGGCCACACCATGTCCGCCCCGACCGCCGTGACGTAGTTCTGCAGCTGCTCGGGGTGGGTGGAGCCGCAGTTGTCGTTGATGTTGAGGCCGTCCGGAGAGGCGTTGATGACGATGACCTCGGCGCCGGCGGCCCGCAGCGCGGCCGGGCCGACGACGGAGGCGGCGCCGTTGGAGGCGTCGACGACGATGCGCAGGCCGGACAGGGTCAGTGGCGACGGAGTCGACGAGGTGGTTGATGTAGTTCTGGTCGGCCACGGTCTCCCCCTTGATGACGCGGCCGACGTCGGCGCCGGTGGGACGGTCGTCGACCGTGCCCAGGAGGGCCTCGATCTCGTCCTCGACGGCGTCGGCGAGCTTGTAGCCGCCGCGGGCGATGAACTTGATGCCGTTGTCCGGGAAGGGGTTGTGGGATGCGGAGATCATGACGCCCAGCTCGATGTCCTGGGTGGCCGTCAGGTGAGCGATCGCCGGGGGTGGGCGGGACGCCCACGCGGGTGACGTCGATGCCGGAGGAGGCCAGGCCCGCGCTGATGGCGTGGTCGAGGAACTCTCCGGAGGCGCGGGTGTCGCGGCCCACGATGGCGCGGGGGCGGCCGCTGCGGGAGCGCCGGGTGGCGGCCGTGTCCTTGGTCAGGACGCGGGCCGCGGCCTCACCGAGCTGTACGGCCAGGGTGGGCGTGAGCAGGTCGTTGGCCAGGCCGCGTACGCCGTCGGTTCCGAAGAGACGAGCCATGGAAATCCTCCTGAAGGGTGACGAAACAGCACCATCCTGCCACGGGGCGCCGAACATCGGGGCCCAACCTTCGGCCAGCGCACAGGGTCTGATGTCCTGCGCCGACCCCGGCCCGGCGGCTCGCGCCCGAGATCGCGCCCCTCACCGCCGCGCCTCGGACGTCTGTCGGCCGCCTACCGACTGATGCGCCGCCGCCCGGGAGGCTCCCCACCACCCCTGACACATGACGACGGCGGCCGCCCCGGGAAGGGGACGACCGCCGTCGTAGCGGAAGGGAGGCCCGGCCGGCTCGGCCAGGACCTGACCCGATCAGCGCTTGGAGTACTGGGGGGCGCGGCGGGCCTTGTGCAGACCGGCCTTCTTGCGCTCCACGATGCGCGAGTCGCGAGTGAGGAAACCGGCCTTCTTCAGGGTGGCGCGGTTGGCCTCACGGTCGATCTCGTTGAGGGCGCGGGCGATGCCCAGACGCAGGGCGCCGGCCTGGCCGGAGACGCCACCGCCGTTGATGCGGGCGACGACGTCGAAGCGGCCCTCGAGGTCCAGGATGGTGAAGGGGCGCGCACGAGCTGCTGGTGCAGCTTGTTGGGGAAGTAGTCCTCCAGGGAGCGGCCGTTGAGCGTCCACTGGCCGGTGCCGGGAACGAGGCGCACGCGAGCGACGGCCTCCTTGCGGCGACCCAGGCCGGAGCCGGGGGCGGTGATGGACTCGGCCGCGACCCGGAGCGGACTCCTCGGTCTCGGTGGTGTAGCTGGAGGGGCGTTCTCCTCGTCCAGCGCGTCAATGTCGACGAGTGGTCTCAGCCACGATATGTCCTTTGCTTGTCGCGGGGTGCCGAGCGCTGGAGCGCTTACTGGGCGACCTGGGTGATTTCGAACGTCTTCGGGCTCTGGGAGGCGTGGGTGCTCGGCACCCGCGTAGACCCTGAGCTTCTTGAGCTGGGCGCGACCGAGCTTGGTGTGGGGAACCATGCCCTTGATGGCCTTCTCGACGGCGCGCTCAGGGCGGGTGGCCAGCAGCTCGCGGTAGGAGACGGCGGTCAGGCCACCCGGGTGGCCTGAGTGGCGGTAGGCGAACTTCTTGTCAGCCTTGCCGTTGGTGAGAGCCACCTTGTCGGCATTGATGATGACGACGTAGTCGCCGCAGTCCTCGTTGGGGGCGAACTGGGGCTTGTGCTTCCCACGGAGCAGGGTGGCGGCCTGGGCCGCGAGTCGACCCAGGACGACGTCGGTGGCGTCGATGACGTACCAGTTCTTCTCGACGTCGCCGGGCTTCGGTGTGTACGTGCGCACGGGCGTTGCCTTCGTTTCTCTTGGCGAGTGGGCACGCCGAAGCGCGGTGAAGCGTTCGCGGTTCGGCGAGACCACCATGGTCAGGTGGTGGTCGGAGCACAGGCGATCCGGGGCGAGTGGGACGGCACCGCGGACACGCACACGTGTGCTGCACGACGATTGCCAACAGTACCGGGCACCCCGCGGAAGGGTCAAAAGGTGCGGCTTCCCAGTTCCGTGAATCGCACCACGCGGCCGGGCGGGCTCCTGGCCGCCGATCAGCAGCTCAGACGCCGGGTGGTGCGGGCCCGCTCGGCCTGGGCGGCGAGCTCGTCGTCGGCCGGGTAGGGTGACCTCCTCCAGGGTCAGCCCGTGCGGCGGGGCGACGGGGGGCGGCGCTCTGGCGTGTGCGGGCGTCCAGGAGCTCGCGCGGCCAGGTGACCGGCTTGCGTCCCTGCCCGACGGCCAGGCCCGCCCCCACCAGGGGAGCGGACCATGGAGTGGCAGAAGGCGTCGGCGACGACGCTCAGGGTCCTGAGCCCCGCGTCCGGCCCTGCGTCCGGCCCGGCCCCGACCCGGCGCCACTGCAGGGTGCGCAGGGTGCGGATGGTCGTGGCGCCCTCGCGGGGCTTGCAGTAGGACGGAAGTCGTGCTCGCCGAGGCAGGGCACGGGCCGAGGCGTCCATGGCCTTGACGTCGAGCGCATCGGGCAGCCACAGGGACGGTGGCGCGCCGGGCGGGGTCGCGCGGGGCGGCGGCGTCGGCGATCCGGCAGGTGTAGCGGCGGCTCAGGGCGCCGAAGCGGGCGTCGAAGGCCTCCGGCACGGTGCGCCCCGGTGACGACGACGTCGCCGGCCCCGCGCGGCGTGCGGGCCAGGCTCTCCTGGGCCTCGCGGGCCAGGACGCCCGCCACCCGGGTGAGCAGGGGCGGCCTCGGGGAGGCGCTGGGAGCGTCCGGGCAGGGCGGCCCAGGCCTCGGGGCTCACATCGAGGTGGGCCACCTGTGCGGCGGCGTGGACGCCGGCGTCGGTGCGTCCGGCCACGGTGAGGCGGACGGGCTCCACGCAGCACGGTGGCCAGGGCCGAGGTGAGGGACCCCCTCGACGGTACGCAGCCCGGGCTGGGCGGCCCACCCGGAGAAGAAGGTGCCGTCGTAGGCCAGGTCGAGGGCGGATGCGTGGCATGCCCCCATTGAAACCGCACCGTCTTCGCGCTTCCACTAGGCTCGCGGCCGTGAGCACAACGACTCTGTCCGTGGACTGCGGAGGCGGCGGCATCAAGGCCTCGGTGCTGGACTGCGAGGGCAACATCATCTCCCGCGCCGTGCGCACCCCGACCCCCTACCCGCTGCCGCCGGAGAAGCTGGTGGAGACCATCACCTCGCTGGCCTCCCAGCTGCCGGGCGCGGACCGGGTGACGGTGGGGATGCCGGGCATGATCCGCCACGGGGTCGTCGTCGCCACGCCGCACTACATCACCAAGGACGGCCCGCGTTCCAAGGTGCTGCCCGACCTGGTGGAGGCCTGGGGCCGCTTCGACATGGGTGCCGCCGTCTCCCGGGCCCTGGGCATCCCCTCCCTGGTCCTCAACGACGCCGAGGTCGCCGGGGCCGGCGTCGTCACGGGCCACGGCCTGGAGATGATCGTGACCCTGGGCACGGGCCTGGGCAACGCCGTCTTCGACAACGGGGTCCTGGCCCCGCACGTGGAGGTCTCTCAGGGGCCGGTGCGCTGGGGACTGACGTACGACGACTACATCGGTGAGCACGAGCGCCTGCGCCTGGGCGACGCGCACTGGTCGCGCCGGGTGCGCCGCGTCGTCGACGCCCTGCGTCCCATGTACCTGTGGGACCGCCTCTACCTGGGCGGCGGTAACTCGCGGCGGATCACGGCGGCCCAGCTGGCCAAGATCGGCGACGACGTCGTCGTGGTCCCCAACGAGGCCGGCATGACCGGGGGCGCCCGCTGTTGGGACATGGCCCGCCCCTAATTCCCGTTACTCCGTCCGTCGCCGGAGCCCTCCCTGGAGCGGGCTCAGTCGAGCCGGCCTCCCTCGAGGCACTCGACGCCGTCCACGCCGTCGAGCCCGGAGAGGGCCTCGATGAGGTTGACGGCGGGGCGCTGACCGTGGAAGCGCATGACGGCGTTCATGGTGCGCCCGTGCTCGCCGCGGGTCACCTCGGTCTCCTCCAGGGTGGCGGTGAAGCCCGATGCGGTGGCGACCTGGAGGATCTCGGGCATGATGGCGCTGCCGATCTCGTAGTCGATGCGCACGGTCACCTCGCCGCGGCGACGCTGCAGGGCGTGAGGTGAGGGGCCCCAGGAACAGGACGACGATGTAGTCCAGCGCGACCGCCGTGGCCGCCAGGGGGATCATGCCCGCCCCGCAGGCCATGCCGATGGCGGCGCTGAGCCAGACGGTGGCGGCGGTGGTCAGGCCCCGGACGGTGTCGTTGTTGACGAAGATGACCCCGGCTCCCAGGAAGCCGATACCGGAGACGATCTGCGCGGCCACGCGGCTGGGGTCCACCGCGACATCCGAGCCGGTGATCGGGGCGAAGCCGTAGGCGGACACCAGGGTGAACAGGCACGAGCCCAGTCCCACCAGGACGTGCGTCTTGACGCCGGCGTCCTTGTGGCGCAGGTGGCGCTCGGCGCCCAGCGTCAGGCACAGGACGAAGGTGGCGAGCATCGCGACGACCTGAACCCCACGTGGTTCAGGCTGAACAGCGTGTCCACACCGACTCCCTTCCGTGTCGTCACCGTACCTGTCCTGCCGGCAGCCGCCGGCACCCTGCCAGCCCGCTGCCAGCACAGCGCCGATTCTAAAGGAGCCCCTGGCAGGGCGCGCCTTTGGTGATGTCTCCCCATCGCGGCAGCGCTCAGGCACCGTTTGGCGTGAGCACACCATCTTCCCCCACCCCTGTTCCTGAGGCTTGTCAGACGTGTTGCCCTCCCCTGCGCCGCCCCGAGGGGCTGCTCGCGCCGGTCGGCTGCTGGAGCTCAGTGAGCGCCTGGCAGAGTCGGGCCGTCGGGGGGAGGCTCTGGATGCAGCACGGGAGGCCTGCCAGGTTCTCCGGAGCCTGGCCCAGCTCAACCCGGACGTCTACCTGCCCGATCTGGCAGAAGGGCTGTTCGTCATGGCGGACCGCCTGCGCGATGCCCGTCGCATGCGTGAGGGCGTTGCGGCCTCACAGGAGACGGTCCGGATCCGACGGCGCCTGACCCGATACGACTACGACGCCCACGCCTCCGGCCTGGCGCAGGCTCTGTGCCGCCTCGCCGTCGACATGAGCGCTTCCGGCGATCTGCGTGACGCCCTGGCCAGCGCTCAGGAGTCCGTGGACCTCTACCAGGGCCTGCGCCGGGATGACCCCTTCGGCGACGAGACCGGGTTGGCTCAGGCTCTGGTCGCACTCGCCTGCTGCCTGAGTGAGTCCGGTCGGCCGAGCGCCGCCTTCGTCACCGCCCAGCAGGCCCTCACCGTCCGACGGCGTCTGGTCCGGGCTGATCCGGATGTGCACACGCGCCGGCTCGCGGCGGACCTGGCCCGTCTGGCTCCCAGACTGCGCACGGTGGGCTATGTCGATGAGGCCCTCGCGCTGGCCCGGGAGGCCGTGGGTCTCTACCACCGCCTCGACGAGGAGGAGATCGGTTCCTGCACCGGCGATCTTGCCGGAGCTCTGGAGGTGCTGGCCGCCTGTGGGGCCGCCGTCGGGCGCCGAACCGAGGCCCTGGAGGCGGCCGAGGAGGCCGCTGCACTCTACCGGGGACTGGCCCGCCGCACGCCGACGCTCTACTCGCCGAAGGCCGCCCACGCCCTGGGGACACTGGCTCGGCGCCTGAGCGACGTGGGACGGCACCGTGAGGCACTCACCACGGTCGAGGAGGCAGTCAACCTCGCTCGTGCTCTGGCACACAACGCCCCTGACACTCACCTGCCCGACCTGGCCGACGCCCTCACGGTCCAGGCCGCCTGCCTGCGTGATGGCGGCAGCCTGAACCGCGCTCTGGCTTCGGCACGGGAGGCGGTCAGTATTCGACGCGCTCTGGAGCACAGCCGCCCCAGCACTGAGACCCCAGCCTTGGCTGAGTCTCTGTACGTCCTCGCCGTCTACCTGTACACGGCCGGGCAGCTGCAGGAGTCCTTCGCGATGGCCTGGGAGGCCATCGACATCTACCGGCAGCTGGTCCGCACCAACCCGGCCCCTCATACCGCCGACCTGGCTCGGGCGCTCAACATCCTCACCTTGAACCTCAGCCGGGCCGGGCGTGCGCACGAGGCCCTGGCTGCGGTACAGGAGGCAGTCACCTTCTACCGGAGCCTGGCCCAGGTCGATCCGGCCGCCTACAAGCCGGACCTGGCGGCCTGCCTGCACAACCTAGCCACGTGCCTGAGTGACGTCGGGGACCGCTCCGCCGCCTTGGCCGCGATCCGGGAGACGGCGGCCATCCGCCGAGAACTGGCCGAGCGCGACCCGGCGACGCACGCCCCGGCGCTGGCCCCGTGCCTGCACCGACTCACCAAACGCCTGGCCGAGGCCGGTCACCGGGGCGAGTCCCTGCAAACCGCACGTGAGGCGGTCGCCGCCTACCGGAGCCTGGTCCGCAGGCGCCCGGAGGACTTCGGCCAAGGGCTCGCCGGCGCGCTGCGGACCTATGCGTCAGTCCTCGAGTGGGCGGGCAGGAGGCCGACGCTGCCCGCATCCGCCAGGAGAGCGAGGCCATGACAGAGGACAAGGCCTTGGAGGACTCCATCAGGGGATTCTGAGGAGCGGTACCGGCCCGGCAGTGCCGCGGTGCGGGCACGGAGAGCGCGAAGCCGGGCGGATCGGGGACTGCGTTCTGCGCCCAGGACGTACTTCTCCCCACACGACTGCGGCCCGCCCCCAGTGATCTGGAGGACATCGCAGTTCTCGTCAAAGAAGTACGTCCTCGATCACGATGTCCGACGCACACGGTCCCGATCTACCGGCCTGCCCAGAGCTTCCCGCTTGCCTCGTCAGCCCCACCCCATCGCGGGATACCTGGGTGGTCATCGTCTACTGGTGCGGGGAGTCAACACGGGCAAACCGCATTCTCTTCCGGTGCGTGCCAGGCCCCGGCCGGTGATGACGCCACCCGACACCATCCGCCAGCACACACAGGGAGGGCCGGTCACCATCAGGTGACCGGCCCTCCCTGAGTTTCTCACTCAGAGCGTCAGCTCCGGCTCACTCTCGACCTTCTGGGCGGCGGCGCCGCCTGCGGGGCGAAGCCCGCGGCCTCGGCGTCCTCGGCGCTGGCGAGACCAGACCTCGGCGACCGTGGCGTCGTACCAGCGCGAGCCGGGAACGTGGTACTTCATGGAGTCCTCGTTGCCCTTGACCAGGTGGTCGTCGTCGGGAGCGTCAGTGGCGCCCTCCTCAAGACGGACCGCGCCGGCGTACTCGGCCTTGTCAGCCTTCTCAGCCTTGTCGGCCTTCTCCTCAGCCTTCTCGGTCGTGGCCTTCTTCTCGGCCTTGTCCTCGTCGGCGACGGCCTTCTGGGCGGCCTTCTTGGCGGTGGCGACCGCGTCCTCCACGATCTCCTTGCGGGCAACCGGCTCCAGCACCAGGGAGATGACCGCCATGGGGGCGTTGTCGCCCTTGCGAGGGGTCGTCTTGATGATGCGGGTGTAACCGCCCTCGCGGCCCTCGAACTTGGGGGCAAGCTCCTCAAAGAGACGGTAGACGGCGTACTTGTCCGTCACCTTCTTCAGCACGGTACGGCGGGCGTGCAGGTCACCGCGCTTGCCCTTGGTAATGAGCTTCTCGACGTAGGGACGCAGGCGACGAGCGCGAGCCTCCGTGGTCTTGATCGACTCGTGAACGATGAGCTGCGTAGCCAGGTTGGCGAGCAGGTGACGCTCGTGCTGGGCGCTGCCGCCCAGACGGGGACCCTTAGTGGGGCGAGGCATGGTTGTCTCCTAGGGTGAATAACGAGCCGGCTCAGGCCTGGGTCTCGTCGCTGAACGTGGGGTTGGCGTAGTCGTCGTCCGAGACGTAGTCGACCGGGGAGCCCTTGAGGGAGAGCCCCAGCTCGGCCAGCTTGTCCTTGATCTCGGAGATGGACTTGGCGCCGAAGTTACGGATGTCGAGCAGGTCGGCCTCGCTGCGCGAGACAGAGCTCACCGACGGTGTGGATGCCCTCGCGCTTGAGGGCGTTGGAGGAGCAGGCCTGCAGGTCGAGTCTCGTCGATCATGAGGCCAGGTCCTGCTGGAAGGCCTCGTCGATCGGCGAGGGGCCGACCTCGATGCCCTCGGCCTCGACGTTGAGCTCACGGGCCAGGCCGAAGAGCTCCACGAGCGTCTTACCGGCGGAGGCCAGGGCGTCACGCGGGGTGATGGAGGACTTGGTCTCGACGTCGACGATGAGACGGTCGAAGTCGGTGCGCTGCTCCACACGGGTGGCCTCGACGGAGTAGGAGACCTTCTTGACCGGCGAGTAGATCAGAGTCCACCGGGATGCGGGAGATCTCCGCGTTGGGGTCCTTGTTCTGGTTGGCGGAGACGTAGCCGCGGCCGCGCTCGACCGTCAGCTCGATCTCCAGCTTGCCCTTCTCGTTGAGAGTGGCGATGACCAGATCGGGGTTGTGGATCTCGACGCCGGCCGGCGGGGTGATGTCACCGGCGGTGACCTCGCTCGGACCGGACTTGCGCAGGTACATGACGACCGGCTCGTCGTTCTCCGAGGACAGGACGATCTCGCTTGATGTTGAGGATGATCTGGGCGACATCCTCCCTTGACCCCCGGGGATCGTGCGGAACTCGTGGGGCACCCCGTCGATGCGGACGCTGGTCACGGCCGCCCCGGGATGGAGGACGGCAGTGTGCGGCGCAGGGGTTGCCGAGCGTGTGGCCGAAGCCGGGCTCGAGGGGCTCGAGCACGAAGCGCGAGCGGCGATCCTCGACCACGACCTCCTCGGTGAGCGTGGGTCGCTGTGCAATGAGCACGTGGTTTTCCTTTCGTCGCGGCGCCCGCCATATGACGCCGTTCCTCATGCGGTGGAGCAGCCGGCCCGACCGGGCCGGCCCTACTCCGCGATCCCGCCGTGGGGGGCGGAACGTGGTGAGACGACGACGCAGCAACCGGCTGCGCCGTCGTCCCTTAAAGCTCAGACGCGACGGCGCTTGGGCGGGCGGCAGCCGTTGAAGGCCTGGGGGTGACGTCGGTGATCGAGCCGACCTCGAGGCCGGCGGCCTGGAGGAGCGGATCGCGGCTCTCGCGGCCGGAGCCGGGACCCTTGACGAAGACGTCAACCTTCTTCATGCCGTGCTCCTGGGCGCGCCGGGCGGCGGCCTCGGCGGCGAGCTGGGCGGCGTGAGGGGTCGACTTGCGCGAGCCCTTGAAGCCGACCTGGCCGGAGGAGCACCAGGCGATGACGGCGCCCTGCGGGTCCGTCAGCGAGACGATGGTGTTGTTGAAGGTGGACTTGATGTAGGCGTGACCGTGGGTAACGTTCTTGCGGTCCTTGCGGCGCGTCTTGCGCGCGGCGGCGCGGGTCTTGGGAGGCATTCTTCCTTCTTCGTGATGAGGTCGTCACTGCGCCCTGCGCTGGGCGGGCGCGAGCTGCTGCTTACTGGCCTTCTTCTTACCGGCCACGGTGCGCTTGGGGCCCTTGCGGGTACGCGCGTTGGTCTTGGTGCGCTGACCGTGCACCGGCAGGTGGCGGCGGTGGCGCAGGCCCTGGTAGCAGCCGATCTCGATCTTGCGGCGGATGTCCGCCTGAACCTCACGACGCAGGTCACCCTCAACCTGGTAGTTGCCGTCGATGTGGGTGCGGAGCTTGACCAGCTCCTCCTCGGTGAGGTCCTTGACGCGGGTGTCGGGGTTGACGCCCGTCGCCCTTCAGGGGTCTCGTCCGCGCGGGTGCGTCCGATCCGAAGATGTAGGTGAGTGCGATCTCGACTCGCTTCTCGCGAGGCAGGTCGACACCGGAAATGCGTGCCACGGTGTGGTTCTCCTGTGTGCTCGGAGGTCGTCACCCATCTCCCCCACCTCGCCTGGTGGCCCCGGCCTCCGAGAACCGGGGTTGCGGACCCGCGGTGCGGTGCGCTGGGATGGGTGCTGGAAAGGGCCGTCCAGCTTACTGGGCGGCCCGGCGCCGGGACTCAGCCCTGACGCTGCTTGTGCCGCGGGTTCTCGCAGATGACCATGACGCGGCCGTGGCGACGAATCACCTTGCAGCTGTCACAGATCTTCTTGACGCTCGGCTTGACCTTCGATGATGTTCCTCCGCCGGCTCTAAGAGCCGACATGTCACTGTACCGGTAGACGATTCGGCCGCGGGACAGGTCGTAGGGGCTCAGCTCCACGACCACCCGGTCCTCGGGGAGGATGCGGATGTGGTGCTGCCGCATCTTTCCGGAGATGTGCGCGAGCACGACGTGCCCGTTGCTCAGCTCCACCCGGAACATCGCGTTCGGAAGGGCCTCGACGACCGATCCCTCGACCTCGATGACTCCGTCCTTCTTAGCCATGTTCCTCCATCGGTGCTTTCTCGCTCGAGTTCACCCCGACGACGTTGCCGCCGGGCAGCCGCGGTCGCCGCTGCGCAAGCCCACCGCAGGCGGGTCCCCGTTGCCAGGGTCGTGAATGCGGCATGAGGGCATGCGTCATCGACGGACGCGCGTCCAGCGGATAACTGACGGCAGACGGCCCGGGCTCCACCATGCCAGATGGCGCGATCACGCGGTGTTTCCTGACACACCGTAGGCGCATGCGTCGTCGAGAACGCACCCCCGCAGCAGTCCCCGCCTCAGCGTCTCAGCCCAGCACCTTGGGCTCGATGCCGTGAGGGGCCAGGCCCTCGCGCCGCCGTCGGGCGCGGTGAGGACCCACACGCCTCCGGGGACGATGGCCACGGTGTGCTCCCACTGGGCGGCGTGGGAGCCGTCCCGGGTGACGACGGTCCAGCCGTCGTCGAGCTCACGGGTGGCCGGGCTGCCGGCGGTGAGCATGGGCTCGATGGCCAGCACCATGCCGGGGCGCAGGCGGGGGCCGCGCCGTTTGACGGAGTAGTTGAGGACGTCGGGGGCCATGTGCATGCTCGTGCCGATGCCGTGGCCCACGTACTCCTGAAGGATCCCCAGCTCGTGCCCCTCCCGCTCGGCCACATCCGCGACAACGGCCTCGACGGCGTCGCCGACCGCATTGAGGCACAGCTGGCGTCCGCGCCCCTTCCCCGCTGCGGCGCGGGCGACGGCCGCGATGGCCTCCCACAGGGCCTGGCGGGTGGTGGTGTCCACGAGCCGGTCGGTCTCGCTCAGGTAGGTCCCGCCGACGACAGTGGTGAAGGCGGCGTCGCCGTGCCACTGGGTGCCGTCCTCGTCGACGATGTAGGCGCCGCAGTCGAAGGTGACCAGGTCGCCGTCGGCCAGAACCCGCTCACCGGGGATACCGTGGACAACCTCCTCGTTGACGGAGATGCACACGGTGGCCGGGTAGTCGTAGTAGCCCAGGAAGTTGGAGTGGGCGCCGGCGGCCTTGATGACCCCGGCCGAGACGGCGTCGAGCTCGGCGGTGGTGATGCCGGCGCGCACCGCCTCGCGCAGGGCGGCGTGGATGTCGGCGACGACGAGGCCCGGCCCGGCGCATGAGGCGGACCTGCTCCGGCGTCTTGATCTGGATCTGTTCACGTGAGCACGGGTGCCTCCTGGGTCGTGTGAAGCGGGCTGGGCCTGGGGCGGTTCCAGCTCCCCGTCAGGGACGGGGACGGGCCGGAGCATGCACAGGCGGGTCGTCCGCCTGAGCAGACGACCCGCCGGTGAGCGTGGGATTCAGGAGCCGGTGATGCCGCGGGAGGCGAGGGCCTCCATGATGCGGCCGGTGACGACGTCGATCTCGCCCATGCCGTCGACCTGAACGAGCAGGTCGCGCTCGGCGTAGAGCCCGGCCAGCGGCGCCGTGGACTCGGCGTAGACCTCGAGGCGGCGGCGGATGACGGGCTCGGTGTCGTCAGCGCGCCCTGCTCACCGGCCCGTTTGAGCAGGCGGGCAACGACGGCCTCGGCGTCGGCGGTGATCTCGACGACGACGTCGAGGGCCAGGCCCGAGGCCTTCAGCATGAGTCGAGCTCGCCGACCTGCGCGGTGGTGCGCGGGTAGCCGTCCAGGAGGAATCCGTTCTCGCAGTCGGCCTGGGCGATGCGGTCAGCCACCATGGCGTTGGTGATGGAGTCGGGGACGTACTCGCCCTTGTCCATGTAGGCCTTGGCCTGGTGCCGAGCTCGGTGGCGCCGGCGACGTTGGCGCGGAAGATGTCTCCGGTGGAGATGGCCGGGATGCCCAGGCGCTCGGCGATCCGGGCAGCCTGGGTGCCCCTACCACGCTCCGGGGGACCGAGAAGAACCATACGTGCGCTCTTGGCAAAAGAACCCTTCGTGAGTGACGCTGCTGCAGCTGGGAGTTGACTTCCTTGACGGTCTGAGGCCCACACCCACCATGATGGGGATAGTGGTTCCACCGAAGGGCAGGTGCTGAGCCAGGTCCAGCCAGATGACGGCGAGCGTCGGAATGAGGGGCGAGGACCACCAGGTAGATGGAACCGGCCGTCGTGATGCGGTTGATGACGTAGGACAGGTAGCGCACGGTGGGCTCACCGGCGCGGATGCCGGGGATGAAGCCGCCGTAGCGCTTCATGTTGTCCGCGATCTCCTCGGCGTCGAAGGTGATGGCCGTGTAGAAGAGGCGAAGGAGGATGAGGACACCGTAGGCGGTCAGGTAGATCGGGCTCGTCTGCTGCAGGTTCGTCATGATCCACTGCACCCACTTGCTCGTCTGGTTGCCGAAGCCGGCGACGAGCTGGGGCATGGCCAGGATCGAGGAGGCGAAGATGACGGGGATGACGCCGGCGGTGTTGATCTTGACCGGGATGTAGGTGGTCGAGCCGCCGTACTGGCGCCGCCCGATCATCCGCTTGGCGTACTGCGGGGATGCGCCGCTGGGCCTGCTCGATGTACACGACCGCGAGTGGCCAGGAGGACGACAGCCACGATGATGGCGAAGTTGGCCGCGCCGTTGTTGCCCTCCGGCGATGGAGAGCATGTTGGAGGGAACTGGGCACGATGGAGGTGAAGATGAGCAGCGACATGCCGTTGCCGATGCCGCGCTCGGTGATGAGCTCACCCAGCCACATGATGAGGCCGGTGCCGGCAGTCATGGTGATGATGATGAGCAGCGGGGTGACGATCGAGTCGCCGGCGATGATGTGCTGGGCCCGGGCGCACCCCTGGAAGAGCTGACCGCTCTTGGCCGTGGCCACGATGGTGCTGGACTGCAGCAGCCCCAGGCCGATGGTGAGGTAGCGGGTGTACTCGGTGAGTTTGGCGGTGCCGCCTGCCCCTCCTTGTGGAGCTCCTCGAAACGGGGGATGACGACCCGCAGGAGCTGGATGATGATGGAGGCGGTGATGTAGGGCATGATGCCCAGCGCGAAGACGCTCAGCTGGAGCAGCGCACCACCGGAGAAGACGTTGACGAGGCTGAGGAGGTTCTGGTCCTTGCCGGCCTCCCCGATGCAGTACTTGGCGTTGGCCAGGTTGACGCCGGGCGCCGGCAGGATCGACCCGAGCCGGAACAGGGCCATGATGCCGAGGGTGAAGAGCAGCTTCGCCCTGAGGTCTGGCGTTCTGAACGCCTGAGTGAACGCGCTGAGCACTCGATCTCCTGTGGACTCGGGGGTGGGTTCGGCCTTGCGGGCAGCAAGGCGGAGCGCAGGGGAACTGCGCCCGGCCCAGACTACCCCGCCGAGCTCGCCACCTGGGCGCTGAGATGGGCTTGCAACGTGGCTGGGGTGCGGGTTTTCTCACGTCTCGTCCCGGTGCGGTGGCCCGGGGTGATCCAAGGCACCCGGCCGCAGGTGCGCAGGAGCCGTCGCGCGGTGCGACGCCCGCGCATAGCAGACCCCAGCGGCCCAGGTTTCCCTGGACCGCCGGGGGTCTGTGATGTCGCTTCTCGTCAGGGCCGCGCCGTCCGGGTGTCACCCGTGTCGGGCTCGGCCCGACGACGTTCAGCGCGTGGCGATGGTGCCGCCGGCGGCCCTCGATCTTCTCCTTGGCGGAGCCGGACCAGGCGTCGACCGTGAGCGTCAGGGCCACGGTGACGTCGCCGCCGCCGAGAACCTTGACGAGCTGGTTCTTGCGAGACCGCGCCCTTGGCGACGAGGTCCTCCACGGTCACCGTGCCGCCCTCGGGGAACAGCTCGGCGATGCGGCCGACGTTCACGGGCTGGAACTCGACCCGGTTGGGGTTGCGGAAGCCGCGCAGCTTGGGGAAGACGCATGTGCAGCGGCATCTGGCCACCCTCGAAACCAGGGACGGACCTGGTAACGAGCCTTGGTGCCCCTTGGTACCGCGACCGGCGGTCTTACCCCTGGACGCCTCACCACGACCCACACGGGTCTTGGCCTTCTTGGCGCCGGGGGCGGGACGCAGGTGGTGCAGCTTGACGACGCGCACCTTCTCCTCCTGCGTGTTCTCGGTGTCAGCCATCTCAGACCTCCTCAACGGTGACCAGGTGGTGCACCGTGGCAATCAGGCCGCGCACGCTGGGGCTGTCCTCGCGCACGACGGACTGGCGGATCTTGCGCAGACCCAGGGTCTTGAGGGACTCGCGCTGGCGGTGGGTGCCCCCGATGCCAGAGCGGACCTGAGTGACCTTGAGCTGCTTGGTCATCTGCTTCGATGCGGACTCAGCCATCACGCACCCACTCCTTCAGCGGCCTTCTCGGCCTCCTGCTTCTCAGCCTGAGCGCGCTTGTCGGCCTCGCCCTCGGCGCGGGCCCGCAGCATGGACTGCGGGGCGACGTCCTCAGGGGCAGGCCACGGCGAGCCGCAGCGGCCTCAGGCTGCTCCAGCTGCCGAGGGGCGTCCACCGTGGCGTGCACGATGTTGATCGCGTTGGAGGGCCCAGCGACTTGGACGGGATGTCGTGGACACCGGCGCAGTCCAGCACGGCGCGCACCGGACCGCCGGCGATAACACCGGTACCGGGGACGCCGGGCGCAGGAGGACGACTCCGGCGGAGTCCTCACCCTGGACCAGGTGCGGGATGGTGCGGCGGATCATCAGGGACGTGGAAGAAGTTCTTCTTCGCGATCTCGACGGCCTTGGCGATGGCGGAGGGAACTTCCTTCGCCTTGCCGTAGCCCACGCCGACGGTGCCCTCACCGTCACCGACGACCACGAGGGCCGTGAAGGTGAAGCGGCGGCCGCCCTTGACGACCTTGGACGCGCGGTTGATGGTGACGACGCGCTCGATGTACTTGTCGTCGTTGCCGCGACCACGGTCGCGGCGGTCGTTGTTGCGGTCGCGGCGGCCGCGGCCCCTCGCCCCGGCGCTCGTCGTTCTCGCGCTGGGCCGAGCCGTCGGACGACGCGGACCTGTCTCGCTGCGGTGCAGCCATCAGATGTTCCTCTGCTTTCTCGTCGTCTTAGTGCTCACAGCTTCAGGCCGCCCTCACGGGCGCCCTCGGCGACGGCCGCGACACGGCCGTGGTAGCTTGTTGCCGCCGCGGTCGGACACGACTGCCTCGATGCCCAGCGCCTTGGCCCGCTCGGCGATGAGCTCGCCGACCTTGTGGGCGGCGCCCACCTTGTGGCCCCTCGACGCCCTTGGCGGCCTCCTCCAGGGTGGAGGCGGCGCACAGGGTGTGGCCGATGGTGTCGTCCACGACCTGAGCCACCATGTGGCGGTTGGACAGGGTGACCACCAGGCGGGGACGCTCAGGGCGTGCCGGAGATGTGCTTGCGCACGCGCTGGTGACGGATCTTGCGGGCGATGGCGCGGGGGTTGCCCTTGCCCCTCTTGATCGAGGTAAGCCATGGTCGCTTACCAGCCTTTCCGACCTTGCGCGCACGTTTCTCGCCGGCGTAGCGCACGCCCTTGCCCTTGTAGGGCTCCGGCGGGATCGGATCTTGCGGATGTTCGCCGCGACCTCGCCGACCTGCTCCTTTGGAGATACCGGAGACGGTGATCTTCAGGTTGCCGTCGACCGTGAAGGTGATGCCCTCGGGGGGCTCAACGGTCACGGTGTGGGAGAAGCCGAGGAGGCTCGATGCCCTGGCCCTTGGCGGCGACGCGGTAACCGGTGCCGACGATCTCGAGCTGCTTGGAGTAGCCCTCGGTGACGCCGATCACCATGTTGTTGATGAGGGTGCGCGACAGTCCGTGCAGCGAGCGCGAGCGGCGCTCGTCGTCGGGGCGCGTGACCAGGGATGGAGCCGTCCTCCTGGCGGGTGACGCTCAGGGGCTCGCTGATCGTGCGTGACAGGGTGCCCTTGGGGCCCCTTGACCGTCACGTCCTGGCCGTCGATGGTGACGTCCACTCCGGCAGGAACCGGAACGGGGAGCCGTCAATACGAGACATGGTTTTCCTCCGTTCCTTCTCTTCACCAGACGTAGGCGAGGACTTCGCCGCCCACGCCACGCGACTCGGCCTGCTTGTCGGTCAGGAGGCCGGAGGAGGTGGACAGGATCGCCACTCCCAGGCCGCCGAGGACCTTGGGCAGGTTGGTGGACTTGGCGTAGACGCGCAGGCCGGGCTTGGAGATCCGGCGCAGGCCCTGGATGGCCCGCTGGCGGTTCGCTCCGTACTTGAGGCTCAGCGTGAGCGTCTTGCCGACCTCGGCGTCCGTGACCTCGTAGCCGGCGATGCTAGCCCTCGGCCTTGAGCATCTCAGCGATGTTCACCTTGAGCTTGCTCGACAGCATCGACACGGTGTCGTGGTAGGCGCTGTTTGCGTTGCGCAGACGGGTCAACATGTCTGCGATGGGGTCTGTCATTGTCATGGTGGGCCTTGGCCCTTCCTCGTCGTGGTTTCCTCAGCGGACCTGCGACGTAAGTTCTTACCAGCTGGACTTGCTCACGCCCGGGAGCTCGCCGCGAAGGGCCATCTCACGCAGGCAGATACGGCACAGGCCGAACTTGCGGTAGACCGAGTGCGGGCGGCCGCAGCGCGCTGGCAGCGCGTGTAGGCACGGACACCGAACTTGGGCTTGCGGTTCGCCTTCTCAATCAGTGCGGTCTTCGCCATCTCACTTCTCCTTGAAGGGGAAGCCGAGCTGCTTGAGCAGCGAGCGGGCCTCCTCGTCGGTCTTGGCCGTGGTCACCACGGTGATGTCCATGCCGCGGACGCGGTCGATCTGGTCCTGGTCGATCTCGTGGAAGACAGCCTGCTCGGTCAGACCGAAGGTGTAGTTGCCGTTCCCGTCGAACTGCTTGGGGCTCAGACCGCGGAAGTCGCGGATGCAGGGCAGCGAGATCGAGACCAGACGGTCCAGGAACTCCCACATGCGGTCGCCGCGCAGCGTGGGTGCGCGCCGATCGGCATGCCCTCACGCAGCTTGAACTGCGCGATGGACTTGCGGGCCCGGGTGACCTGGGGCTTCTGGCCGGTGATGGCGGCGAGGTCGCGCACGGCGCCCTCGATCATCTCTGGAGTCGTGGGCGGCCTCGCCCACACCCATGTTGACGACGACTTTGACGACGCGCCCGACCTCCATCACGTTGCCGTGCTGGAACTCCTTGAGCAGGGCGGGGGCGCACCTCCTCGGTGTACTTCGTCTTGAGACGGGGGTGGTCTTCTCAGCCATGGTCACAGGTCCTCCCCGCTCTTCTTGGCGCTAACGCACGCGGACGGTGCGCTTGCGGCCGTCGGGACGCACGCCCTCCTCGACGCGGAAGCCCACGCGGGTGCGCTTCTTCGTCTTTGGGGTCGACGAGGCATGACGTTGGAGGCGTGGATGGGCGCCTCAACGGTCTCGATGCCGCCGGTGCGGGCGCCCTGCTGGGACTGCCCCACCTTGGTGTGTGGTCACGCGCTGGACGCCCTCGACGATGACACGGTCAGTGCCCTTGAGGACCTCCAGAACGCGGCCGGTCTTGCCCTTGTCCTTACCGGCGATGACGATGACCTGGTCGCCCTTCTTGATGCGTGCCATGTTCAGATCACCTCCGGGGCGAGCGAGACGATGCGCATGAACTTCTTATCGCGAAGCTCACGGCCGACAGGGGCCGAAGATGCGCGTACCGCGCGGCTCCCCCATCGTTCTTGAGGATGACGGCGGCGTTCTCGTCGAAGCGGATGTATGAGCCGTCGGGACGACGACGCTCCTTGCGGGCGCACGACGACGGCCTTGACGACCTCGCCCCCTTCTTCACGTTGCCGCCGGGGAATGGCGTCCTTGACGGTGGCGACGATCGTGTCGCCGATACCCGCATAGCGCCGACCCGATCCACCGAGAACACGGATGCAAAGGATCTCCTTGGCACCGGTGTTGTCGGCGACCTTCAGTCGCGACTCCTGCTGGATCATTGAGTGTTCTCCTGTCGTCGAGCCGGTTCTCAGGGAAGCTCCTGAGCCTGGCCGAACGTTCTTCTGGTCTTGCACACGTCTCCCCCGGCCGCAGGCCACGATGCTGACCCAGGGATAGGGGATTCCCGCGGTACGTTGTCCCGACAGACACAGGCGCATACTGCACGAGGTCTCGCCGGGCGCACCGAGGGCGCGCGCAACTCCATTAGCCTAGTCCAGCCGCCGCATCACGCGGAACCTGAGACGACCAGCCCGCCCTGTGCCTTTGCTCACCGGCTTTTCCCGGACCTCCGACGCCGACGCTCGAAGCACCCGGTCGGCCCATCGACCCCTGGTCGAGGACGTACCTGCCCACCGAGGACTGCGTTGTCCTCCAGACGACTGGGGCGCGACCGTCGCCCTGTGGAGGCAAGGACGTCCCCGTCGCACACCGCAGTCCCCGATCCGCCTACTTGACTGTCGGCCGTGGTCCGACGTCGGCTCAGCCCACTGGCGACCTGCACCGGGCTCGATTCCCGCGGTGGGCGCCCGACGACCACCACCCGGGACGCCCGGCGGGCGGCGGTGTCCATGGTGCTGACATCAACTCTGCATCAGCGCTCCACGCCGGGAACAGACCAGTATTCCAACGATTCCCGCTGGGCACACTGATGGCGGGACCGTCAATGATCAGCGCTGTGGACACTGGACCGCCTACAGCATCGGCTCGGCGGGATTCTCGCGGCACGGCCCGACACCTCACCCCGGGTCCGACATCGACGCCGCGCCGCAAGGCTGCTGATGTCCCGTGGGACGGTCGGTCATCCACAAGAACCCGGTGTCAGAACAACGCCGACGCCGCAGCCTCCCGGGAGGGATGCTGCGGCGTCGGTGGCTGTCTCGACGTCGTCGAGGGCGGCGTTCAGCCGAGGTCACTTGGCGCCTCGAGGATCTCCAGGAGGCGGAAGTGCTTGGTGGCGCTCAGCGGGCGGGTCTCCATGATGGAGACGAGATCGCCGACACCGGCCTCGTTGTTCTCGTCGTGGACCTTGACCTTCTTGGAGCGACGGAGGACCTTGCCGTACAGGGAGTGCTTGTAGCGCTCCTCGACGAGGACGACGACCGTCTTGTCCATCTTGTCGGAGACGACGTAGCACGACGCACCTTGCGCTGGGGGCGCTCGGTGGACTGCTCGACGTTCTCAGTGCTGGTCTGCTCGCTCACTTGGACTCCTCCGTGCTCGGGGCGGTGCGAATACCGAGCTCACGCTCGCACTGCGATCGTGTAGATGCGGGCGATGTCGCGACGCACAGCCTTGAGACGTCCGTGGTCCTCGAGGCTGGCCGGTCGCCGAGGCGAACCGGAGGTTGAACAGCTCGGCCTTGGCCTTGGAGAGCTCCTCGGAGGGCGCTCGTTGTCCATGCCGTCGAGGTCGGCGGGGGTCAGGCCCTTGGAACCGATTGCCATCAGACGTCACCACCCTCACGAGTCACGAAACGGGTCTTCATCGGAAGCTTGTGCTGTGCGCGGCGCATGGCCTCGCGGGCGAGGGCCTCGTCGACACCGCCGAGCTCGAACAGGATGCGTCCGGGCTTGACGTTGGCGATCCACCACTCAGGTGCCTGACCGGAACCCATACGGGTCTCGGCGGGCTTCTTGGTCAGGGGGCGGTCCGGGAAGATGTTGATCCACCTTGCCGCCACGCTTGATGTGGCGGGTCGCTGGCGATACGGGCCGCCTCGATCTGGCGGTTGGTGATGTAGGCGGGCTCGAGGCCTGGATACCGTACTCACCGAAGGCGATCTGGTTGCCGCCCTTGGAAAGGCCCGTGCGGTGCGGGCGGTGCTGCTTGCGGAACTTGGTCCGGCGGGGGATGAGCACGGCTCAGGCCTCCGTTCCCTGGTCTGCAGCAGCGGTCTCGGCGAGCCGGCGTCTGCTCGGCTGCCTGCTGCTGCTCGGTGTTCTGACGCGAACCGCGCTCACCGCGGTCGCCACGACGGCCGCCGCGGCGCTCGCCCCGGCCCCGGCCACGGGGCCGGACTCGGCCTGCTGGCGGGCGAACTCGCGCTCGGTGATGTCGCCCTTGCAGATCCACACCTTGACGCCGAGGCGGCCGAAGGTGGTCTTGGCCTCGTAGAAGCCGTAGTCGATGTTCGCGCGCAGGGTGTGCGGCAGCGCGCCCCTCGCAGTAGAACTCGCTGCGGCTCATCTCGGCGCCGCCCAGGCAGCCGGAGCACTGCACCCGGATGCCCTGGCCCCGGCGCGCATCGCGGACTGCATGCCTGCGCATAGCGCGACGGAAGGACACACGGGAGGCGAGCTGCTCGGCAATCCCCTGGGCGACCAGCTGGGCGTCAGGTCAGGGCTCTTGACCTCGAGGATGTTGAGCTGGACCTGCTTGCCGGTCAGCTTCTCGAGCTGACCGCGCAGGCGCTCGGCCTCGGCCCCACGGCGACCGATGACGATGCCGGGACGGGCGGTGTGCAGGTCGACGCGCACGCGGTCACGGGTGCGCTCGATGTCGACCTTGGAGATTCCGGCCCGCTCCATGCCGTCCTCCATGAGGCGGCGGATCTTGACATCCTCCTCCACGAAGTCGCGGTAACGCTGACCGGGCTTGGTGGAGTCGGCGAACTCAGCGCGAGCGGTGGTCCGTGGTGATGCCCAGGCGGAACCCGGTCAGGGTTGACCTTCTGCCCCATTACCGGGCTCCTTCCTTCGTTGCGACGTCGGACTTGTCCCCGACGATGACGGTGATGTGGCTGGTCCGCTTGAGGGATCCTGCTGGCCCGGCCCTGCGCACGGGGACGGAACCGCTTCAGGGTGGGACCCTCGTCGGCGAACGCCTCGATGATGAACAGGTCGTTCTCGTCGAAACGCTCACCGTCACGCTCAGCCTTGAACCGGGCGTTGGCGATTGCGGACTCGAGGACCTTGCGCACCGGCACCGCAGCGGCCTGCGGGGCGAATCGGAGCACGTTGACGGCCTCGACGGCGCGCTTGCCGCGGACGACGTCACGACCCGGCGCGCCTTCATCGGCGTGCAGCGCACGTACTTGGCCTGCGCCTTGGCTTCCATGTTCTCTGCCTCTCAAACTTTCCGACGTCCGTCAGCGACGCGACTTGCGGTCGTCCTTGACGTGCCCGCGGAAGGTGCGGGTCGGAGCGAACTCACCGAGCTTGTGGCCCACCATGGACTCGGTAACGAAGACCGGCACGTGCTTGCGACCGTCGTGGACGGCGAAGGTGTGCCCCAGGAAGTCCGGCGTGATGACCGAACGGCGGGACCAGGTCTTAATGACGTTCTTGGTGCCCTTCTCGTTCTGAGCGTCCACCTTCTTGAGGAGGTGGTCGTCGACGAAGGACCCTTCTTCGAGACTACGCGGCATGATTCAGGCTCCTATCAGCGCTTCTTGCCGGTCCGACGACGACGCACGATGAGGGCGGTCGCTGGACTTATTGGGACGGCGGGTGCGGCCCTCAGGGCTTGCCCCACGGCGAGACAGGGGTGACGACCACCGGAGGTCTGACCCTCACCACCACCGTGCGGGTGGTCCACCGAGTTCATGACGACACCGCGGACGGTCGGGCGCACGCCCTTCCAGCGCATACGGCCGGCCTTGCCCCAGTTGATGTTGGACTGCTCGGCGTTGCCGACCTCGCCGATGGTGGCGCGGCAGGCGGCCTCCACGTTGCGGATCTCCCGGAGGGCATGCGCAGCTGCGCGTACTTGCCCTCGCCCTGGCGGCCCAGCTGGACGGAGGTGCCGGCGCTGCGAGCGATCTTGGCCCCGCCACCGGGACGCAGCTCGACCGCGTGGACGACCGTACCGGTGGGGATGTGACGCAGCTGCAGGTTGTTGCCGGGCTTGATGTCGGCGCTGGGGCCGGCCTCGACGACGTCGCCCTGACGGAGCTTGTTCGGGGCGATGATGTAGCGCTTCTCGCCGTCCATGTGAGTGCAGCAGGGGCGATGCGCGCGGTGCGGTTGGGGTCGTACTCGATGTGAGCGACCTTGGCGGGCACGCCGTCCTTGTCGTGACGACGGAAGTCGATGAGACGGTAGGCGCGCTTGTGGCCACCACCCCTTGTGGCGGGTGGTGATACGACCGGAGGAGTTGCGTCCACCGGACTTGCTCAGCGGGCGCACCAGCGACTTCTCGGGCGTGCTGCGCGTGATCTCCACGAAGTCGGCCACGGAGGGCCGCGACGACCCGGGGTCGTGGGCTTGTCCCTACGGATTCCCATATCGATCCTTTACCTTCCGTGGCGCACTAGGCCACATCACCGAAGATGTCGATGGTCCCCTCGCGCGGGGTGGCGATCGCACGGCGGGTGTCCTTGGACTTGCCGATCCCGGTGCGGGTGCGGTGCGTCTTGCCCTTGCGGTTGATGGTGTTCACCGAGGAGACCTTGACATCGAAGATGGCCTCAACAGCCTGCTTGATCTCGGTCTTGTTGGATCCCGGCGCCACGATGAGACGTGTACTGGCCACGGTCCATGCAGGGCGTAGGACTTCTCGGAGACCACCGGCGCGATGATGACGTCGCGGGGGTTCTTGGACTTCTCGAGGCTCACTTGGACTCCTCCTCACCCTTGCCCAGGAACGCGTCCAGGCCAGAGGCCGTGAAGACGACGTCGTCGGACTTGAGGACGTCGTAGGGTGTTGAGCTGGTCGGCCCACAGGACGTGCGCCTCGGGGGCGTTGCGCAGGCTGAGCCTGGACAGGTCGTCCTGACGGTCCACAATCACCAGGGGCCTTGCGGTCGGTGAGGTTGCGCAGCGCGACCAGAGCGTTCTTGGTGGAGGGCACCGTGGTGAGTGACGAACTCGGTGATGACGTGGACGCGGCCGTTGCGGGCGCGGTCGGACGAGGAGCGCTGCGCAGGGCGGCGGCCTTCATCTTCTTGGGGGTCCGCTGGGTGTAGTCGCGCGGCTGCGGGCCGTGGACGGTGCCACCGCCGACGAACTGCGGGGCGCGGGTCGAGCCCTGGCGGGCGCGGCCGGTGCCCTTCTGGCGGTAGGGCTTGCGGCCACCGCCGCGGACGTCGCCGCGGGTCTTGGTGGCGTGGGTGCCCTGGCGGGCCGCGGCCAGCTGGCCGACGACCACCTGGTGCATGAGCGGAATGTTGAGGGGGCGTCGAAGACCTCGGCGGGCAGCTCGACGCTGCCGGTCTTCTTGCCCGCGGAGTCGACGACGTCGACGGTGAGTGCCTCAGTCATGGTCTCAGGCTCCCTTCACGGCGGTGCGGACGACGACGACCGAGCCCTTGGGGCCGGGGATCGCGCCGTTGACGAGCAGAACGCCCTTGTCAACGTCGATGCCGCGGATCTTGAGGTTCTGGACGGTGCGGCGCGCGTGGCCCATACGACCGGCCATGCGCAGGCCCTTGAAGATGCGCCCGGGGGTGGCGCAGGCGCCGATGGAGCCGGGCTTGCGGTGGTTGCGGTGAGCACCGTGGGAGGCGCCCACACCGGCGAAGCCGTGGCGCTTCATGACACCGGCGAACCCCTTACCCTTGGAGGTCCCGGTGACGTCGACCAGCTGGCCGACCTCGAAGGTGTCAGCGGTCAGCTCCTGGCCGGGGGTGAACTCCGACGCCAGGGAAGTGCGGATCTCCGCCACGTGGCGGCGGGGCTCGACCCCGGCCTTGGCGAAGTGGCCGGCGAGCGGCTGGTGACCTTGCTGGCGTCGATGTCGCCGAAGGCGAGCTGAACGGCCTCGTAGCCATCGGTCTCGATGGTGCGGACCTGGGTCACGACGTTGGTGTCGACCCGGACGACGGTCACAGGGCGCAGGACCCCGTTCTCGTCCCAGATCTGCGTCATGCCGAGCTTGGTGCCGAGCAGCGCCTTGGCAGGCGCGGCGGCAGCCAGCGTGTTAAGCGTTGTCATGGCGAGTCCTCAGAGCTTGATCTCGATGTTGACGTCAGCGGGCGGGTCGAGACGCATGAGCGAGTCGACGGCCTTGGGCGTCAGGGTCGACGATGTCGATCAGCCGCTTGTGCGTGCGCATCTCGAAGTGCTCGCGGCTGTCGCTTGCACTTGTGCGGCGACCGGATCACGCAGAACACGTTCTTCTCGGTCGGCAGCGGCACCGGGCCCACGACCGTCGCGCCAGCGCGGGTCACGACGTCGACGATCTTGCGCGCCGAGAGTCAATGACCTCGTGGTCGTGGGACTTGAGCCGGATGCGGATCTTCTGTCCCGCCATGGCGCCTAACCTCTCTTGTACTTGCTTCTGGCCGGTCCACGCGCTCGGGCGTGTCGCTTCAGGACGCGCGCCGCTCCCGTGATGGGGAGGCGGTGAACCGGTCTGGACACCGGAAACCCGTTCAGGAGGAACGGGTCCGTCAGTATGAATCAGGGGTGATCCCGGGGCGGCACAACCAGGGGCACGCATGCGCACGCCCTTGGCCGGCCGGATTACGTTATCAGGGCCCGCACGGGCAGCGGAACCCAGGATCGGGCCTAGAGGCTGTGAGTCCGCCCACTGGCCCCCGCGCTCGGGCGTGTCGCGTCCAGCACCAGGGATCTCCGCGGTGTCGATGAGCTCCTGGTTATCCCATTGTCCCGACGGCGCCGACAGCGACGCGATCTCCTCCAGGAGCGCCAGGTTCTCCATCTCGGAGGGCTGGGGAGGGACCGGAAGGTCGGTGAACCACCGTTGGGGCTCGACACCGGCGTCGTCATCCATCCAGATCCGCATCTGCTCCGCCCAGGTCTGGGGGCGCGGCTCCTCCTGCGCGGCACGGGCCCTGGCCAGCGCCCGCTCCTTGGCCCGCGCCGCCGCGTAGCCCGAGCGCCACAGGTACAGCCCGATGACGATGAGCCCCGCGGCCAGACCCACGGCCCACCAGGGGAAGTGGGGAACGTCAGGGGCGCTTGCCCGCCGCCGCGAGGTCCTTGGCAGGGGTCGGGTAGATGCGCTCGCCGGTCAGCAGGATGCGGTGGGTGTTGATGCCCAGGGGCGTGCAGGTCACCAGGGTGAGCAGGTCCTTGCCCTCCTCAACGCGCAGAGCCTCGGTCTCCTCGGGCTCGACGACCTTGGTGCTGGTGACCCGGTAGGTGAGGACCTCTCCGAAGACCTCGACGATGAGGCTGTCACCGGTCTTGACCTTGTCCAGGTTGGTGAACATGGTGGCCTCGGCCAGGCCGCGGTGCCCGGTGATGACCGAGCGGGTCCCCTCTCCCCCGACCGGCAACGAGGTGCCCTCCAGGTGCCCCAGGCCCTTGAGCAGGGTGTCGTCGGCCGTGCCGTGGTAGACGGGCAGGTCCAGGGAGATGGAGGGGATCTTCAGCCGGGCCATGAGGCCCTCGTTATTCGCCTTGAGGATGTTGGCGTACTGCAGGGAGCTGTCCTTGCTGGAGCCGGCGCCGGTGGGGACGTGGTTGTTGGCCTCCAGGACCGCTCCGGCCGAGAGCGCGTCGTTGTAGGCGTGCGCCTGCTCGACCTGGGTCTTGGCGTCGGGACGGGCCCCATCGACCTGGGCGGAGTAGTCGGCAGTCACCTTCGACTGGTTGTACTGGGCGACCCAGGAGGCCGCCGTCGGATAGGTCAGCAGGCCCATGCCCACCAGCGCCATGATGGAGGTGACCAGGGCGGAGACCGACAGGCGCCAGGCGCGGGGGCGGCGGTGCTTCTGGAGGCTCGAGGCGCGGGTGCGCGGAGTCCGGGCGGTGCGGGATGTGCGTGCTTTGCGAGAGATCATGGGGGCCTCGTGCGCTTCCAGGGTCGGGTGGACGGGGTGGGGATGGTGCGGGTTCGCACATGGCGGTGCAGGCGCTCGACGGATCGGGGTCCGTCGAGTGCCTGCACCGGTGCCGCTCGGGCCACCACCTCACGATCGCAACAGGTTCGGAATCCGATCACGACGTGGGTGAGGTAGTGCTCTTGCGGTCGTGGCTGTCGGCCGGGGCTCGCGGCCCCAGCCGACAGCCAGTGTCATCAGAGCGCGAGGTTCGCGTTCTGCTTGCGCTCGCGGTAGCGGGCCACGAGGACGGAGCCGACGGCGATCATCAGCAGGGACGCGCCGGAGGCGGTCAGGATGAGCATGCCGTTGGCACCGGTCAGGGGCAGGCCCGGAACCGACTGCTTGGTGTTCTCGATGGTGACGTTGTCCGTGGTCTCCTCACCGACCTTGACCTTGACGGCGGTCACGGCGGCGTCACCGGCGGGCAGGACGTAGCCGGCGGGCGCCTTGGTCTCAACCAGGACGTAGCAGCGCTCCTGGGCATCCTTCTGGTTGTCACGGTCTGCACCATCGATGGAGTCGGAGATGAACAGGCCCTTGATGTCGATAGCGCCCTGGGCGTCCGTAGTCAGCGTGGTCTGGCCGTTGATGGCGATGGGGTCGCCTTCCTTGTCCTTGGTGCAGGTACCGGCGTAGGCGTCCTTGGCCTTGTACAGCTGGAACTGCGCGCCCTGGAGGCCGGCCTTGGTCTGGCCCTGCTGGTGGGTGTCCACCTTCTTGATGCTCAGGTCGCCCCAGCGGGAGGTCACATCCTCAGAGGTCGGCGGGTTCTCAGGGTCCGTCGGGGGCGTCACGGGCGTCGGGGGCTGCTCGGCGTAAACAGTGTCACTGATGACCTGAGCCCGGTTCGTGATGGTGCCGTTGCCGGCCTTGGTCACCTTGCCCTGGAAGACGGCGGACACCTTCTTGCCGGGGGCGGCCTTGATCTTCTTCAGACCCTCGGCGGTGAAGGTGACGGTCACGGTCTGCCCATTGGTCGCCACCTGGTAGTCGGTGGGCTGCAGGGGTCGCGCCCTCGAGGGAGACCTCGGTGGCGGTCACCTCCGACAGGCGCTCGTCCAGGGTGTCCTTGAACTGGAAGTACTTGTAGAAGGACTTGGCGTCGAGAGTCGGCGCCGTCGAGCTGACCGGGAACTTGATGAGGGAGCCCACACCGTAGCCGTTGAGCTTCTGCGCCTGGATGGTCTTGTCGACGTCAATGGCCTCGTTCTTGGGGTAGACGTTGACGTCGTAGATCCACTGGCCGTCAGCACCCGCAGCGGTGTTCGGGTGAGGAATCGTCACCACGAAGGGCTTGGCCTTCTGGACGATGTCGCCCGGGGTCGTGGTCTCGCACACGAGGTAGGCCTGAACCGGCATCTCCGTGATCGTGGCGAGGCCCTCGCTGTTGGTGGCCGGGGAGGCCATGCCCTTACCGAACGTGTGCGTCCCCAGCGTGGGGGCGGCGGGGTTGGTGCAGGCGCTGTCCGGCACGCCGGTCCTGGCCAGGTCGCTGATCGTGTCCCAGCCGGCGGGGTCCTTCAGGTTGATATCGGTGATCGGGTAGGCGGTGAAGACGACGCCCTCGACGGCCGGGCCCTTGTCATCGGCGTTCTGCTCAGTACCGGTGGGGGTACCGATGTCCTTGCCGCCGCCGGTGAGGTGCTTGTGGATGGCCAGGGAGCCCTTCACCTCAGTCTTGATGTTGCCGTAGTTAGGCGTTTCCGTAGCCACGGCCGAAGGGGCCAGGCCGAGGAAGGCCAGGGTGAGGACACCGGCTGCGGCAGCAGCCCGACGCCCCAGCGTGCTGGCGTTGTGCTTCATGGGTTGGGATTTCCTTTCACTGTGCGCCGCGGGAGATGCGAACGCGTGGCAGAGGTATGGATAGGGAGTTCTTCTCCGGTGGACGGCTCCGTCTTGCCCGACGGATTCACCGGCGCCTCCGACCTTTCATGCGTGGGTCGGTGGGCGGATCAGTCGAGGTTGCAGTGACGGCGCCTCCTGAGGAGTCCGGTGGAGATCGCCAGAGCGGAGACGACCGCTCCTGCGATCAGGAAGATGTGCGCACCGCGTCCGCCTGTCAGGGGCAGGCGGGGGGTGGCCGCCTTCTCGTTGGTGAAGGCCTTCGAGAAGGAGTACTGGAGGGCATTGGGCTTGATGGCGAAGCTGCGACTCGTCGTGTCAAGCCGGTATCCCGCGGGAGCCCGCTTCTCCACCAGGGAGTAGGAGCGCGTGTCCCAGGGCAGGCCGGTCACGGTGAAGGAACCGGCCGCGGGGTCCGTGTCGGCGTAGGGGCCGCCCGGGCACCGTCCCCTGCCACCAGCGATGACGCAGTCGGTGACGGTGGTTCTGGCCGGGACTCCGGGGCCGCTGAGCGTCCACTCCGAGCCGCCCAGGGCATGTCCGCTCGTGTCCTGCTTCTTCCAGGACACGGCTCCGGTCAGACGCTGGTTGGCCACGGCCCCCTGGTGACACCCGTGGTGTCCTTGAGCCCGGCCTTGAGGTTGGCGCCGGAGACGTCGTTGAAGGCCAGGGTCCTGTCCAGACGCTGGTAGCCGCTGGGGGCGGTCTTCTCGGCGATGGAGTAGCTCCCCCACGCCAGTCCGCTCACCTCGAAGGCTCCCGGAGCCGGGATTGGTATCCCGGTAGGCGCCGGTGCGGCAGCCCGCCGCCTGGCAGTCCTCGACGACGGTGCCGGCGGGGACGCCGGGACCGGTCAGGGTCCAGGTGGTACCGCCCAGGGGTGTCTGACCGTCCTGGTCGACCTTGGTCCAGGACAGCGCTCCGGGCTTGGTCGTGTTGGTCACCGAGCAGGGTGATGCGATCAGTACCCTGCACTTGGATCTTGGATCCTGTCAGTCGCGATCCGCTCCAGCTGCCGCGCGTCCCAGGGGTCTGGGTGCACTGCCATGCGCTTGCCTCGTACCCCGGCGCCTGGGGGTTCGTGGAGGACTCGCTGAGTGCGTACTGTCCAGGACGCACCGCCTTGATCCCGGTGTCAACGTTACCGGTCACCTGCAGGGATGCCGTCCCGCCGTTGCCCTGCTGAGCCTTGAGGGTCCACTGGTCGGCCCCGAGGGCCTTGACCTGCCCGGTGTAGGGGGCCTGGACGTTCTTCACGAGCCGGATCGTGGGGACGCGCACCGCGATCCGGTAGTCCTCCACCTCGCCGCCCATCGTGCTGCCGGTGGGCTTGAGGTTCACTCCTGCCTCAGCTGTCCTCACCCGTAGGTAGGTGTGGGGCTGGGATCCGGCCTCCCCGTCGATGCTGCGCACGACGTCCTCGGGGACGGTCCACCGCAGTGTGGCATTACCCCAGCCGTCACAGGTGGTTTGACCGCTCTTCTCGGTGGCGTCGAAGACGCCGTTGTGGTTCCAGTCGATCCAGCCGGCCACCGCTCCCCGGCCGCCGCAGCGGACGTTGGTGGAGTACTGCTGTCCCGGGGCGGTCTCAATGCCTGAGGCGGGGATGGAGACACCGTCCTCGTCGTTGCCGTACCAGCCGTCGTTGTCGTCGCCGTCGGCCCCGTCGCTGAAGCGCTGCTGGGACTCGGCGTCAGTACCCGAGCCCAGGTAGGGTCCGGTGGGCTGCATGCGGGTGGTGTTGATGAGGGCGGCCACCGAACAGGTCATAGCCGTTGCGGTTCGTGACCTCACCACCATCCCACCTGGGCTGCAGGAGGGCGGAGGCGCTGCCGTAGGAGACCGGCGCGTCACCGAAGTCGGTGACCAGGACCAGCCCCAGGGCGACGGCGGAGTAGCCCGATCCCTGCATGGTGATGGTGGCGCTGGTGGCCCCTTCCATGAACATGGAGACCGCGGGCCCACCGATGCCGTTGGGCTTGGAGTAACCTCCGCCGTTCTGATAGACGCACTCCTGCGCCGTATTGTCCAGCCTCAGGGTGCGGTTCCCGTTGGAGAAGGACGCGCGGGTCGTGACCGGTCGCCCGGTGCCTCCTCTGGTGTCCGTGCAGTTACTGGAGCGCCCGCCGTCCAGGAGGCGCCAGGTGACTCGTTGATTGCTGGGCACCTCGGCCTGGATCCACTCGCCGTCGAAGGGCTCATTGGTGCTGCCAGGGTTTGGAGGCCTCCGCGTCGGCGAAGACCAGGCCGTTGAGGGCCACCGGTGTGGAGCTGCCGTCGGGGGCCTGGAGAGCAGCGGAGCAGGAGACGTCGAAGCTGATGCGTGAGTATCCGCCCGTGGGCGTGCGGTTGGCCCGGCGGTCGTTCTTGTCCCTGCCGTCCCAGGTCTTGTCCCCGTTGTAGGCGTAGCCGTTGGCCAGTCCGATGACCATTTGGTTGTGGTTGGTGTAGTTGTCCGGGTACTTCAGGCCGTTGTGCCACTCCGAGCTGCCGTCGCTCCAGCCCCCGGCGCCACCGGTGTTGTAGAGGTTGTCGAGGATGTCACCGGCCCAGGTGCCCGGAATCGTGGCGACCAGCGGGCCGCGGGCAAGATCGTCGGGAAAGCCCTTCTGGTGACCCAGGTGTTTGAGATTGGACAGATTACAGGTGGTGACCAGATATCCGGCCTCGCCCAGGTCGCGGTAGTTGGTGAAGGTCCTGCGCTGCCCGTAGTCGAGCACGGGAACATTCGGCTTGGTCTGGCCGGCGAAGTTCTGGTCGTAGTCCGCCCACTGGAGCCACTGGATGGTGTCCCGGTACCAGCTGGTGCCGCCCTGCGCGAAGACCGCCGGAAGCGCGTCGGCGGGGAGCCCGCTCGGGGCCGCCCCGGCAGAAGGCTGCTCGGTGCCCACGAGCGCCGCAGCGACGCAGGTGAGTGCCGCAGCGCCGGCGACGAGCTTGCGCAGGCGAGGCTTGATGGCACGACGAGACAGCAAAGGGAACACTCCAATTCATGAGGAACCAACAGCGATGGGACCGCCTTCTCTTAGGCGTCGACTCCATGCCCTTGGCAACAGGGATTAACTTAGTTGACGTAGTCGGGCAATACAGGATCGGTGACGGATCTGAAATCGTCCGTTATGGCATTGCGACACCATTCATTACATCGGAATCACGAACACGAGGAAATAGTGTCATTCATATTTCTATTCATGCTGACGGTCGGCTGCGCCCTTTCCCGTCATGAGACACGAAAAAGACCTCCCCGGTCAGAGCAGATGCTCTGACCGGGGAGGTCTGGTGCTACGCGGAGGCGCGGAGCGTCAGTGGGTCACTTGATGACCTTGGTGACGCGGCCGGAGCCGACGGTGCGGCCACCCTCACGGATGGCGAAGCCGAGGCCCTCCTCCATGGCGATGGGCTGGATGAGCTGGACGGTCATCTCGGTGGTGTCGCCGGGCATGACCATCTCGGTGCCCTCGGGGAGGGTGATGACACCGGTGACGTCCGTGGTACGGAAGTAGAACTGCGGACGGTAGTTCGAGTAGAAGGGGTTGTGGCGGCCGCCCTCGTCCTTGGTGAGGATGTAGACGTGGCCCTCGAACTCGGTGTGCGGGGTGATGGAGCCGGGCTTGCAGACGACCTGACCGCGCTCGACGTCCTCGCGACGGGTGCCGCGCAGGAGCAGACCGCAGTTCTCGCCGGCCCAGGCCTCGTCCATCTGCTTGTGGAACATCTCGATACCGGTGACCGTGGTCTTCTGGGCCTCGCGGATACCGAGGATCTCGACCTCGGAGTTGATCGGGAGCTTGCCGCGCTCCACACGACCGGTGACGACGGTGCCGCGACCGGTGATGGTGAAAGACGTCCTCGATGGGCATGAGGAAGGGCTTGTCCATGTCACGCTCGGGGGTGGGGATGAAGTCATCCACCGCGTCCATGAGCTCCTTGATCTTGCCGGCCCACTCGGCGTCGCCCTCGAGGGCCTTGAGAGCGGAGACGCGGATGACGGGAGCCTCGTCGCCGTCGTAGTCCTGGGAGGACAGCAGCTCGCGCACCTCCATCTCAACCAGGTCGAGGAGCTCCTCGTCGTCCACCATGTCGGACTTGTTGAGGGCCACGAGGAGGGCGGGGACGCCCACCTGGCGGGCGAGCAGGACGTGCTCGCGGGTCTGGGCCATCGGGCCGTCGGTGGCGGCGACCACGAGGATCGCGCCATCCATCTGGGCGGCACCGGTGATCATGTTCTTGATGTAGTCGGCGTGCCCGGGGGCGTCGACGTGCGCGTAGTGGCGCTTGTCGGTCTCGTACTCGACGTGCGCGATGTTGATGGTGATACCGCGCTGACGCTCCTCAGGAGCCTTGTCGATCTCGTCGAAGGGGGTGAAGGGGTTCAGCTCGGGGTACTCGTCGTGCAGAACCTTGGAGATCGCAGCGGTCAGCGTCGTCTTACCGTGGTCGACGTGACCGATCGTTCCGATGTTGACGTGCGGCTTGGTCCGCTCGAACTTGGCCTTGGCCACTGGTGTCCTCCTGGGACTCGGGTAGTTCTCTTCGTCGGGATTCGACTAGCACACATGCTAGCCGCCCGGGCGTCGAGAGTCTCTACTGGTGGATGTTGGAAATCTTACTGAACTGGGTCCCGGTCGGCACCCGAGGGGCGCCGTCGGGCCGGGGTCCGCCGCGGTTGCGTGCAGCCGGTGCGGACCCCGGTAGGCAGGGCGTCAGGCGCCCTTGACCTTGGCGATGATCTCGTCGGCGACGTTCTTGGGAACCTCGGCGTACGAGTCGAAGGTCATGGAGTACACGGCACGTCCCTGCGTCTTGGAGCGCAGGTCACCGACGTAGCCGAACATCTCCGACAGGGGCACGTTGGCGCGGATGACCTTGACGCCGACGGCGTCCTCCATCGAGGCGATCATGCCGCGACGGGAGTTGAGGTCACCGATGACGTCACCCATGTACTCCTCGGGAGTACGGACCTCGACGGCCATGACGGGCTCGAGGAGGACCGGCGAGGCCTTCTTGGCACCCTCCTTGAACGCCATGGAGCCGGCGATCTTGAAGGCCATCTCAGAGGAGTCGACCTCGTGGTAGGCGCCGTCGATGAGGGTGGCCTTGATGTCCACCATCGGGTAGCCCGCCAGGACACCGGTGAGCATGGCGTCCTGAACCCCGGCGTCCACGCTGGGGATGTACTCGCGGGGCACGCGGCCACCGGTGACGGCGTTGGCGAACTCGTAGTGCGCCTTCTCGCCGTCGGCGGTCTCGGCGGCCTCGTCGACCACGAGCGGCTCGAAGCTCATCTGCACCTTGGCGAACTGGCCGGAGCCACCCGTCTGCTTCTTGTGGGTGTACTCGACCTTGTCCACCTTCTTGCGGATGGTCTCGCGGTAGGCGACCTGCAGGGGCACCCACGTTGGCCTCGACCTTGAACTCGCGGCGCATGCGGTCCACGAACACGTCCAGGTGGAGCTCGCCCATACCGCCGATGACGGTCTGGCCGGTCTCCTCGTCGAGGGAGACGGTGAAGGTGGGGTCCTCCTCGGAGAGCTTCTGGATGGCCACACCCAGCTTCTCCTGGTCGCCCTTGGTCTTGGGCTCGATGGCCACGTGGATGACCGGGGCCGGGAAGGTCATGGACTCCAGGACGATCGGCGAGCCCTGGGCGCACAGGGTGTCACCGGTGGTGACGTCCTTGAGGCCGATGAAGGCGTAGATGTGGCCGGCGTGGGCCTCCTCCACCGGGTTCTCCTTGTTGGAGTGCATCTGGAAGAGCTTGCCGATGCGCTCCTTCTTGCCCTTGGTGGCGTTGAGGACCATCTCGCCCTGGGAGACCTTGCCGGAGTAGACGCGCACGTAGACGAGCTTGCCGTAGAAGGGGTGGGTGGCCACCTTGAAGGCCAGGGCGGAGAAGGGGGCCTTCTCGTCGGCCGGACGGGTGAGCACCTCCTCCTCGTTACCGACGGCGTGGCCCTCGACGTCGGGGACGTCGAGCGGGAGGGCAGGTAGTCCAGGACGGCGTCGAGCACGGGCTGGATGCCCTTGTTCTTGAAGGCGGACCCGGCCAGGGACCGGGAAGGCCTCGCCGGCCACGGTGAGCTTGCGGATGCCGGACTTGAGCTCGGCGATGCTGAGCTCCTCGCCCTCGAGGTACTTCTCCATGAGGGCGTCGTCGGCCTCGGCGACCGTCTCGACCAGCTGGGCGCGCAGCTCCTCGGCCTTGGCGACCAGCTCGGAGGGGATCTCCTCGTACTCGACGACGGAGCCGCGGGTCTCCTTGCCGTCGGCGTCCTTCTCGGGGAAGCGGATGGCCCGCATCTCCAGGACGTCGACGAGGCCGGAGAACTCGTTCTCGGCGCCGATCGGGAAGTTGAGGGACGATCGGGGTGGCGTGGAGGCGGTCACGGATGGTCTGGACGGAGAAGTCGAAGTCCGCGCCCAGCTTGTCCATCTTGTTGATGTAGCAGATGCGCGGGACGTTGTACTTGTCCGCCTGGCGCCACACCGTCTCCGACTGCGGCTCCACACCCTCCTTGCCGTCGAAGACCGCGACGGCGCCGTCGAGCACGCGCAGGGAGCGCTCGACCTCGACCGTGAAGTCCACGTGGCCGGGGGTGTCGATGATGTTGATCTGGTTGTTCTTCCAGAAGCAGGGTGGTGGCCGCGGAGGTGATGGTGATACCGCGCTCCTGCTCCTGCTCCATCCAGTCCATCGTCGAGGCGCCGTCGTGCGTCTCGCCGATCTTGTAGTTGATGCCCGTGTAGAACAGGATGCGCTCTGTCACGGTGGTCTTACCGGCATCGATGTGGGCCATGATGCCGATGTTGCGGACCTTGGTGAGGTCTGTCAGCACGTCAAGTGCCACTGGTGGTGTCCTTCGTTCGTGTGGGGTACGGAGCTGATTCCGGCACTACCAGCGGTAGTGGGCGAAGGCCTTGTTGGACTCGGCCATGCGGTGCATGTCCTCACGGCGCTTGACCGCGGCGCCCAGGCCGTTGGAGGCGTCGAGAATCTCGTTCATGAGACGCTCGGTCATGGTGTTCTCGCGGCGCTGGCGGGAGAAGTCCACGAGCCAGCGCAGCGCCAGGGTGGTGGCGCGGCCGGGGCGGACCTCGACGGGCACCTGGTAGGTGGCGCCACCGACGCGACGGGAGCGGACCTCCAGGGCGGGGCGGATGTTGTCCAGAGCGCGCTTGAGGACCGAGACCGGGTCCTGGTCCGTCTTGGAGCGCACGCCCTCCAGGGCGCCGTAGACGATCCGCTCGGCGGTGGACTTCTTGCCGTCCAGCAGAACGCGGTTGACGAGCTGGGTGACGACCGGCGAGCCGTAGACGGGGTCGACGACGAGCGGGCGCTTGGGTGCGGGACCCTTACGAGGCATTACTTCTTCTCCTTCTTGGCGCCGTACTTGGAACGTGCCTGCTGGCGCCCCTTGACACCCTGGGTGTCGAGGGCACCGCGCACGATGTGGTAGCGGACACCGGGAAGGTCCTTCACACGACCACCGCGCACGAGCACGATGGAGTGCTCCTGGAGGTTGTGGCCCTCACCGGGGATGTAGGCCGTGACCTCGATACCGGTGGACAGGCGCACACGGGCGACCTTACGAAGGGCGGAGTTCGGCTTCTTAGGGGGTCGTGGTGTACACGCGGGTGCACACGCCACGGCGCTGCGGACTGGCCTTGAGCGCCGGCGTCTTGGACGCGGAGCGCTTCGTCGAGCGGCCCTTACGGACCAGCTGCTGAATGGTAGGCACTACTGATTCTCCATGGGGACGTGAGTCTGTATCTGGCTGCTGCCTGCGTGCCGGGCCGCTCCCCATTGGTGGCTCGACGGCGCACGTCACCGCGGAGAGGGCCGGCCCGCCGGGATCGGGGCGAGCCCGATGACGACGTCCGGAGCCCCGCAGTCAGGGGCCCGTCGGTTCCCGCCGCGGCAGACCCGCGTCACGATGTCGCACTTGAGCCGAGCAGACCTGAGGCCTGGACGAAGCCGACGTCGCTGGGAACGGAATGGAGATGCGGTGACCCGTCTGCGGGCACCGTCGGCCAGGCTACCCGTTCGCCGCGTCAGGGCGCCAGGGCGGAGGGCGAGGTGAGGGCGTGGTCCTGGACACGCCGAATTCGAACCGTACCGCTGACCTCACCCCACGACGATGGGGCGAACGCCCCTGACGTTACTCAAGCCGCCCCTCCTACCATCACTAAGCATGAGCACGACGACACCCACCTGGTCAACCGTTCCGGTAGGCGCCCTCCCCCGCCTCACCGTGGATGGGCAGGACACCGGACTGGCGCTGTGGACCGCACGCACCCGGCGCGAGCGCAACATCGGCCTGCTGGGCACCGACTCGATCGACGGGGCCCTGTGGATCACTCGTTGCAACTGGGTGCACTGCTTCCGCATGCGTCACACGATCGACGTCGTCTACGTGGGGCGCCGAGGGAAGGTCGTCGCAGTGACAACGATGCCGCCCAACCGGATGGGAATGCCCCGGCTGCTCGCGACGGCCGTCGTCGAGATGCGGCAGGGAGACGCCTCTCGCCTGGGAATCCGCAGGGGCAGCATCCTGGCCGCAGCTCCCACCGATCCGCCCCCACGAGTCGATCCCGCTTCCACGGGAGTCCAGAACACCATGCTCGGCTCGACTCACTGAAAGGCCTCCCATGTCCCCCCAACCTTGGCTGCTCGGCACCGTGGCGCTCGTCTCCGTCGTGCTCATCGCCGGCCCCGTCTCGGCATGGACGAGGCGCTACGTGCACGAGCCCCTCAACGACGAGGACAAGTCTGACGCCGGCGCGCGTTCCGCAGCGGTCACCTCAGAAGACGCCGCGGATGGCGCCACAGCCAGCACAGGAGGCACCACCGAGCCACTCTCAGAAGCCTCAGAGCCTCCCGCCCCGCTTGAGTATCCGACACTCAAGCATCCCGGCCTCCTCGGCACGGTGCCACAAGGACTACTGGCTCTGGCTCTATGCCTCCTGTGCGCCTGGTGGGGCAGCCGGATAGGTACTACCGCCGCGACGCTCATCGCCATCCCTGTCTACGCGCTGCTCGGATGCGCCGGAAGCGTCGACGCCGTGGCACACCTGCTCCCCAACCGCCTGCTGGGCGCCACGACCGCCTGGCTGACCGCATGCGGAGTGGTCGCCGTCGTCCTGAGATCCCGACAGGGCGCGTACCGCCCTCACCGCGGCACTGTGCGCACTGGCAGTGGGGAGCGTCAGCCTGGCCCTGGCGTATCTCCGCACCGGCCTGGGACTGGGAGACGTCAAGCTCGGCGCGGTGATCGGTCTCTGGCTGGGGTGGCTCGACCCCTGGATGCTCGCCTTCGGACTGTGCATCGGAGTTTTCCTGGGCGGAATCGCCGCATTGTTCCTGCTCATCACCCGCCGGGCCTCTCGCAAGGACCCCATGGCCTACGGCCCGTACCTCATCGCAGGAGCCCTGCTCACCTGGCCGCTGGCGATCGTTTGACACAAGGAGGGGAGTCACACCACATGGTGAGAACTACACAAAGCCACCGGCACCTCCTCGTGGTACGGTCATAATGCGTTACCACTTTGTAACCTTTGGGCGTGGTGCGGACCACCATTGAGAATTCCGCCGCCCCTTCGCCCGACTTCCCGTCCCATCGACTCCGTCCCTTACGGGGCAAGACAACGTAAGGCCTCTCATGCTAGTGCTCACCGGCTCCCGGTCCCACCCGGACGCGACCAAGGACTGGGATATGGGCCAGGCCGCCGCGATCCTGCAGCAGGTGGGCCAAGGACCGGCCCTACTGCTGTGCCGCACCGGGGAGGATGAGCACGCGGCTCGCACCGTTCGAGGGATACTCAAGCGCAAGGACCTCGGCATCCTGGCAGTGAATGAGCCAGAGACCCGTTTCCGCGCCCTGGGCTACTGCCTTCTACAGCTTCACTCTCGGGTCTACGGTCAGGCACAGGTCGTGGTCGACGCGTTGCGGCCGGCACTGCGCACCAGAGTGGCCCTCAGCTCCGTCAGCAAGCTCACCAACCCATCGCCGACGATCGGGCAGCACCTCCAGTCGATGGTGCCGGGCTCTCGTTTCACCTTGGACCTGGGCGAGGCACAAGGCCGTGTCACCAAGGTCAAGAATGTTGTCTGGGACAAACCGCCTCAGGGAAGTCTGGCGATCTGGGCAGCCGACGACGAGCAGAACCGCGTCACGGGCGCCCTGGCATCCCTGGGGCTTCACCGGGAACCCCTCCTCCCCATGTCCCACACCTGGCCAGCCAAGTCATGGGCGGAGATGACCATGCTCATCACCGACCCCGGCCCCGCTTGTCTCTCAGGCGCTGGCACCCCTCGCCCAGACCTACTGCCCCTACTGCGGTCAGATGGCCGTCCCACAGGGCTGTCTCCTGTGCGGCACGTGGCCCAACGTGCCCTGTGCAGCCGCCCCGCACTTCCGCCCCCCACCCAGTCAAAGGAGTCCAGATGAATCCGCGTCAACGGCGAGGCGTCCTGCTCATCCTCGTCACGGTCCTCGGAGCAGTGGTCACCTTCGTAGCCATGTTCAGCTACGTCCAGTCAATCTCTTCTCAAGTCGGCCCGATGACGACCGTTCTCAAGCTGTCGCAGCAGGTGACCGAGCTCAAGGAGGTCACTGCGGCTGACGTGGTCACCGAGCAGGTTCCCAAGCGATGGGTTCCCGAAGACGCCATCCATGACGTCAATGACCTCAAGGGCAAGGTGGCAGCAGCCACCCTGAACAAGGGCGCGGTGCTGCAGACCAGCATGCTTCAGGATCCTCCGCAGCTGACAGAGGGATATCGAGAGGTGTCGATCATGATCGACGCCGAGACCGGCGTCGCCGGCAAGGTCACCCCGGGCTCCCGCGTCGACATCGTCTCCACGGTGGAGGACCCCAACACCAAGGCACAGAAGTCGGAGATCATCATTCAGAACGCGCTCATCACCGAGGTCGGCGTGACCACGAAGGTCCAGGACAAGGACGAGAACGGGAACTTCTCCGAGGAGAAGGACAGTGTCCCGGTGACCTTCTCACTGACGCCTGAGCAGTCCCTCAAGCTCGCCTACGCCGAGAGCTTCTCGAAGAAGGTCCGCCTCCTGCTGCGCCGCGACGGCGACCAGGGCACCGCCCAGACCCCGGAGTACTCCGCCAATCCCGGAACCCCTGCTCAAGGAGCGAACTGATGCAGTACCTAGTGACCGATCATGAGGAGACCCGTCAGCAGGTACTGGCAGCGATGTCCGAGGCCGAGGGGCTTGGCGAGGTTCGTACCGTCGCCTCGCCCGAGAAGCTCAGAGAGCTTCTGGAACCGGAGGTCACATCGTGCATCCTGGTCGATGAGGCCCTGGAGGGCGGATCGCCCCTGCCCATCATTCAAGAGCTCTCCCGCACCTACCCCCTCATTCCCGTTGTCCTGCTGAGCCGGGCCCGTACCTCCGAGAGCGTTGTGGCAGCGATGGACGCCGGAGCACGGACCGTGCTGGCGCTGCCCTTGTCCCTCGAGGAGATCTCCAACCGCCTGCTGCCGGTTCTGGCATGGTCGCGGGCGGTTCGCAGCGAGGCCTCTAGCCGGGAGGAGATCACTGCACGTCGCCAGGGCACGATCACCGCCGTCGTCGGCGCCAAGGGCGGCGTGGGGACCCTCAACCGTCGCGCTCATGGCTGCCGCTCAGCCTCGCTCAGGGCGCTCGCACCTGCCTGGTGGATCTCGACGTCCGCGGTGGCGATCTCGCCGCCATGACCGGGATCTCGGTGCGACGTTCCATCACCGACCTGGCCGACATCGCTGCGGAGGTCAGCGCCCGGGAGATCTCCGAGGTCATGTACCCCTCCCCGGTGGGATCGCCCTCCCTGCCCGCCCCGGAACAAGGCGAGACCGGTGAGATGCTGACGGAATCGGCCACACGTCAGATCCTCACCATGCTGCGCTACCAGTTCGACCACGTGGTCCTGGACTGCGGCAACCGGCTTGACGACATCCTGGCCATGGGACTCGACTCCGCGGACCGGCCTCATCGTCACAACCCCCGACGCTCCGGCCCTGCGCTCGGTACGCAGGCTGAGCGATGCGCTCGACCGCCTCGATATCGCCCGTGGACGCCCCTTCGGCCTGGTGGTCAACCTGACCAGCCGGCAACGTGAGATCCAGCCGGCCACCGCAGCGAAGATGACGGGAGTGGCACTGGCCGCCAGCATTCCCGATCTGACGGCGCAGATCGAGATGGCCGTCAATTCCAACACTCTGCTGACATCACGAGTGCCGGCCATGGCTAAAGCCGCACAGTCCATCGCCGGCGCCATCACGGCCGGAACGGCGCCCGGCCCCGGCAGCGCTCCCGATCAGAGCGCGACGGCCGGCTCAACCAAGGCCGCGCGACGAGGCCGCAAACACCGCCGCTCGCAACGGGGCCAGATCACGGTGGAGTTCCCGGTGGTCTTCGCTCTGGCAACCGTTGCGATTCTGCTGTGCATCCAGGCACTCAGCCTTGGAATCTCTTACATGTATGCCACCCATGCCGCCAATGAGGCGGCCCACGCCCTATGCCATCGGGAAGAGCCCGGGTCAGGTGCAGCACGAGGTCACCAGCCGCCTGCCCAACAGCTACGCCGCACGTACCAAGGTGACACGTTCCGGAGCGGACAGGGTCACCGTCACGCTTCCGGTCCTCTCCGTTGTCGATATGAATACCTCCGCAAGCGCCGGAATCGTCTGGGAGAAGTAATGAGTACTACGACCACGGCTACAACCCTCCGCCCTGCCCGTCTCACCTCATCCCTGAAGCGGCTGATCCGTCGCCTGCGTCATGAGGAGCGAGGTGTCCTGATATTGAGCTCATCGGCTTCGTGCCGATTCTGGTCCTGGTCACCATGTTCCTCGTTCAAGGCTTTCTCGCCGTCTCCACAGTAACCTCCGTCAGCGCCGCCGCTCGAGACGGCGCACGCGCAGCCATGCTGGGCCGCTCCCCGAGCAGGCCGCGCATGAGGCACTACCCGACTGGGTACGCCTGGAATCCGTGTCGGATGGTTGCGGTTCCGGGCACTGTGTCCAGGTCACCGCTCGGGTGCCGATCGGTATCCCAGCCATCACCACTGAGCACCTCACCGTGACTCGTACGGCCTACTTCCCCTGAGGGCTGAGATGGCACTACGAGATCGAGTTGCCCAGCCCCAGGGAGGAAAACGCCAGAGCGCCGGCAGCAGAGAGGACCTGGTGGCGCTCTACCGAACCCGCCTGCTCAATGAGATCGACCTTGAAGAGGTTGCCGGACTGGAGCTGGCCCAGCAGCGCGCCCGCCTGGAGCGGGTACTCTCGCGACTTCTGTCCCTCGAGGGCCCCGTCATGTCTCCACGCGAGCGGGCCTGGCTCATCAAGCGTGTGATCGACGATGCCGTTGGGTTGGGAGTGCTCGAGCCCCTCATCGCAGATCATTCCGTCACCGAGATCATGGTCAACGGCCCGGAGGACGTCTTCATCGAGCGATCCGGACGAATCGAGCGGGTGCCCACCCGCTTCACCTCCGAGGCCGAGCTGTACCAGCTCATTGACCGCATCGTCTCCTCGGTCAACCGCCGGGTGGACGAGTCCAGTCCGATGGTCGACGCACGCCTGCCCGGAGGAGAGCGTGTCAACGTCATCATCCCACCCTTGGCGCTCGACGGGCCGACCATCACCATTCGACGGTTCCCTCAGCCCTTCCGCCTTCCGGATCTCGTCGCTCGCAACAGCCCTGCCGCAGCAGGCCGCCGACCTTCTGGGCGCCCTGGTGGCCGCTCGGTTCAATATTCTTGTCTCCGGCGGAACCGGTTCCGGCAAAACCACCTTCCTCAACGCGCTGTCCGGGATGATCTCCGATCGCGAGCGGATCATCACCATTGAGGATGCGGCCGAGCTGTCCCTTCAGCAGCCCCACGTGGTCCGGTTGGAGGCGCGGCCGGCCAATACCGAGGGAGCAGGCCAGGTAACGATTCGTGATCTCGTGAAAAACTCACTGCGTATGCGCCCCGATCGCATCATTGTTGGCGAGGTCCGTGGCGGCGAAACGCTCTGACATGCTCCAGGCGATGAACACCGGTCACGAGGGCTCGCTGACCACAGTGCACGCCAACTCCGCCACTGATGCGCTGAGTCGCCTGGAGACGCTGTCCTCCATGTCCGATGTCACGCTCCCAGTCGAGACCGTCAGAGATCAGATCAATGGCGCCATCGACGTCATTATCCAGCTGGAACGCGACTCCACCGGCGTGAGACGGGTCAGCACCATTGAGGCAGTGACATCCCGTCACCGCGAGAATTACGCGACCTCACTCATGATGCGTTACGTTCATGCCGCCCAGCGCGATCAAGGACACTTCGAGTTCCACGGCATTTCACGGGCCATGGCGGACAGGATTCAACAGCACGGCCTGCAGCTCCCAGCGGGGCTCCTTGTGGGGGAGACAGCATCATGAGCAATGTCCTTCTCATCTACATCTGTGGAGCCGTCACCCTCATCATTGGAAGTGCTGCGCTCATCACCTTGTCCACCAATGCGGGGCGTACCGCCGAGCTCGCACAAGGTGTCGGTGCCGCAGACATCACTCAGCGAGGAACCGCTGGAAGCGCTCTTCTCGCCCTCCTTCGTAGACTCCCTTTCAGCAAGCCGCTACGGCGGCGGCTCTCCAGCGCCGGGTTGAGCTGGGATGTAGCCATCACCGAGCTGGCGCTCATCACCGCGACCATCGCAACGTTTTCCCTGACACGCCCGTTGATCGGACAGATCGCCAGCGGCATCCTAGCAGCGCTCATTCCCATCGTGTTCTTCCGATGGTTGCATCGACGCAGAACTCAACGAGTGGAGCGATTCATCGCCCAGCTCCCAGAACTCTCCCGCATTCTATCCAATGGAACATCCGCCGGAATGTCCGTGGAAAGATCTCTTATCCTGGCGGCCCATGAGATGTCCGAACCGGCGAGCGTGGAGCTCAAGCGAACCACCTCTCAGCTCGCACTCGGATGGTCTTTAGACGGAGCTCTCTCCGAACTCGCTCGACGGATGCCCTCCGCGAGCTCAATGTCCTCGTGCGCACCATCATCATCCAGTCGACAGCTGGCGGTGCGCTCGCCAGCGCCCTGCACGACATCGCCCTAGCCCTAGAGGACCGCAAACAACTACACCGCGAAGTCCGGACCGCCATCATTGGATCGGCATTCAGCGCCTACCTCGTACCATTAATCGGACTCGCAGCCATTATCTTCATGAACATCATGAAGCCCGGCGTTCTAGACGACATGGCATCATCCTTTATCGGACGCCTCATCCTGCTCGCGGCTTTAATCTGCTTCGGATTAGGGGCACTGTTGATGAAACTCGTTTCACGCGTGGAGGTATGAAGTGCTACCTTTAATCTTCTCCTCAACAGCGGCTTTAGTTGTACTCATTGCTGCTTACGGCCTCCACCTCGTTAGAGATGATGGCACCAGCCAGCTTGGCCTGCACGTCGACATTGAAAACAACACCCAGCAAGTTAGTGCATTTGTCAAGCTCATCGACACCCTCGGCATTAAAACCCAGAAGTTCCTTCGCAAGATCTACGGCGCCACCCACTTAAGGTCTCTTGATCGCCGCCTAAAAAATGCAGGAAACCCGGAGGGACTCTCCCTCGATCTTTTCATTCAACGAGAAGCGGGGTTTATCACCCTCAGCATTCTCCTTTTTGCGATATTCACGCTTATCGGACAGCCTCTTCTGGGAATCGTCTTCGGCATAGTGTTTTCTGGATGGATGTACTTGTGGCTGCTCCTGGCGGTACGTAAACGGCAGGCATCCATTGACCGCGACCTGCCCGACTTCCTCGACGTTCTTGCTATTACAGTGCGCTCAGGCATGTCATTTCGAAGTTCCTTGGAACGCGTCTGTGATCATTTCGAGGGTCCGATAGCCGAAGAAATGCGTAAGGCCCTTCATGAAATGAGGCTCGGAGTGTCACGCCGAGACGCCTTCACAGCCATCAAGGAGCGCTGCCGATCCGATAATGTCGACAACTTCGTCGCCGCACTACTTCAGTCTGAAGAACTGGGAACCCCAATCGGTGAAGCACTCACTTGATCGTCAGGGAGATTCGACGCGAACGAGCGCAGCAGATTCGACGTGCCGCCGCCAAGGCTCAGCCCAAGGTGTCGCTCGTCGCTACCACCACCATGGTGCCAGGCGCCATGATTCTTATGCTTGGCGGCATGGTATACGCCAATCGAGACATGTTTATCAGGCTGTTTGGGGGGTGACGTGTTGACATTTACTCGCCACGCTTCGCAGCTTCCCGACCATTCCGTTCAACAACAAACCCTATTCAGCGCTGTTGTTCTAATTTGCGACATACGTCTAGGCATATTATTAGCCTGTGAACTTGGAATCACCACCTCCGACAACGAACGACAGTTAATGATTATCCCGCTGCTCGGCATAGCTGTCAACTGGGTGACGTTAAGGTTGTTTCGTAACCGTTCATCCTTGATTGTCAACTCTTGGTCGTTCTCATGCACTGATCTCATAGTCACATACATCATCATCACTGCACTCCCAGCATCGTTCTCCGGAGGCCTTCACCTCTCACTCGCTTACATCCTCGTTTCATCCGTTCTCATCGGACTAGTCAACCAAACGCTTTGGACATCGTTTTGGAGTTCAGGCGTCGTACTGTCGCTTGCCCTTCTTAAGTTTCAACACACTGAACTCTCCACAGTAGTGGCAGCCACGATGGTCGTGGGCATATTCGCCAGCACCCTCTTAGGAAATCGATTGAACCGACAGTTCACGGAAATCAGTCGTCTTTCCACCGAAGTCGCCTCCGCGCGAGCGGAGGAACGTGCACTAGCAGAGCGACTCACCATCGCTCGGGACCTACACGACTCGCTCGCAAAAAGCGTTCACGGTATTCGCATGCTTGCCGAAACCTTGGACAGTTCCCTCACCTCCGAGCATCACCCAAATGCTCCACTCAGTCACACACTCTTCGAGTCGGCGGATGAAGCGAGCAGAGAAGCGCGACTCGTCCTCGACGGTCTACGCTCAGGTGGCGATGAGGACATCATCGGCGCACTCATAGAAGAAGCAAACAGATGGGGGGCGCGCACAGGCCTATCGGTCTCTGTCGACCGCACTGGATCGAACACCCCTCTGCCCTGTTCAACTGAGGCAATGTGGCAGCTTCAGCGTATTCTGGGTGAAATTTTGACCAACATCGAAAAACATGCTCATGCCACGTCAGTCGACCTCCTCATATTCCACGACGACAATTGCTTCGGCCTGGATGTCCGAGATGATGGTATCGGCCTCGACAAGGACTTCAAAAACCTTCATCGAGAAGGGCACTATGGGCTGGCCGGACTGAAAGAACGCTCCGAAACACTGAACGGTGCTTTTACTGTAGATTCACGTTCCGAATCGACTCACGGGACTCATGTTCGACTTCGCGTACCTATCGCCTCACTTCACAGCACTACGAACAAGGAGAAGATCATATGAAGGTGATGGTTGTCGACGATAATGTCATCGTCCGACTCGGACTCCGCTCGGTACTCAACCGTATTGATGCCGTTGATGAGGTCATCGAAGCGAACGACGCTTTTTCCGCGCTCGAGGCGAGTCAGATACATTCCCCCGACATCATCTTGCTTGACGTCTCTATGCCTCCCGGGCGCAGCGGACTTGATATCCTTCCCGAGCTTGCCAGTGACGCATCGGTCATCATGCTCACCTCGAATCGTGACCCGAGCAGTATCCGCCGGGCACTCGACGCCGGTGCGCGGGGCTATCTGGTCCATGGCCAGTTGGGCATCAACGAGGTGGCCGGAGCTATCGAGACCTGCCGCAGTGGCGGCTTGGTGCTCGGTAGAGAAGCGGCTGACGTCATGCTGAACCCTTCCACACAAGACGTGCCCAATCCCTTGCGAGACCAGGTTTCCGACAGGAGGCCGAGATCTTGGATCTTGCCGCAACCGGTATGTCCAACACTCAGATCGCCCGGCAACTTTTTGTCTGAGAGAACCGTCAAAAATTACCTCAACAGCGCCTACCCCAAGATTCAGGTCCATAGCCGCGCCGAGGCGATCGCCGCCTGGATGTCACCTTCTCCCACCCACCGGTAGGCCACAGGACAGGGCGCACGCCCCTACCCGGTGGGGCACGCGGCCCCTACCTTAGATATCGTCAAACACGTGAGGCACCGGAATGACGGCGCCAACCAGCAATGGAGGTCATCATGAACAACAACGCACTGCTCCGCCTTCAGGTCCGTCTCCAGCAGGCCTGGATCAACGTTCGCGACAATGAGCGCGGACAGACGATGGTTGAGTACGCTGGCATCGGTCTCATCGTCGCAGCGCTTATCGTTGCCGTCGTCGGTGCGGTTGGGGGCGGAGCTGGCGACATTGGGGAGGCTATCACCAAGAAGATCGCCCAAGCCATCAAGGACCTGCACAGCTAGTAGTTCCACTACTCGCTTGCCACCTCGTGGTTGTATGCGCCAGAGTTTCCTCATCAGAGACAATTGTCTCTGATGAGGAAACTCTGCTGATTTTTCCTAGGAGTTGTTGTGTCCTCTGCGTTCTCGCGTTCACTAGTTGTTCCTTCGAGGGGGGCGTCTCGTCGGTCCTTCGTGGTTCTCTCGGCCCTGGCGGGACTCGGGTTGCCGGTACTGGCCGGGTGTGACCTGCCGGGAGTCTCCAAGGACAAGGGTGGATCGGCCTCACCGTCGGGCTCCACAGCCTCGGCCGGGGGATCGGCCTCGGCCAGCGCTCCGGCTCAGGCGGGGAGCACCGAGTGGCAGAAGCTCGACGGCCACGTCATGGGCCACAAGGTGAGCGTGGAGGTCTCCCCGTCGTCCGCCAGGACGACAAGAGCTCCCTACATCGCCGTGAAGCTCACCCGTGCATCCGATGACGCCTCCATCGATGCGGTCAAAGCCAGCTCCTACAAGGACGACAGCGGCAACAAGCTCAGCATTTCCAACTACCTGGGAGCAGGCCCTTCCGTCCTGGTACAGGGGCCTCGCTGGTCAAGCTCCTGGACACCGCCTCGGGGCGCGTATGGAGCGCCATCAACGGCAGCGGACTGTTCCTCGAGCTCGCCCCCGGCGAGGACATGACCTCCTACCTGTCCTTCGGCAAGGTCGACACCGACACCGTCACCGTCATGGTCCCCCATGGCCCGGCTTCACCACCGTCTCAGTCCTGGACGCCAAAGACGCCAAGAAAGCCAAGATCGACCTGTCCATCGCCCAGGCCGCAATCAAGCAGTCCTCCAACGACGTCCCCGAGCTCGCCGACCCCGTCGCCATCGAGCGCTACACCCGAGCCCTGGACGACTCCACCAGCACCCACGCCGGAGGCAAGGACATCACCGTCACCCTCGCCAGCGACGTCACCTTCGCCTCCGACTCCGCCGACCTCGCCCCAGGCGCCGAGGCCCAGCTCCAGACCGTCGCCGGCCAGCTGAACCAGCACCCCGACGGCGGGACCCTGACGATCGTGGGCCACACCGACGACATCCAGGACGACGCCTACAGCCAGACCCTGTCCGAGAAACGCGCCAACGCCGTCAAGACCAGGCTCGAGCAACTCACCAAGCTCGACAAGTGGCAGACATCCGTCTCCGGCAAGGGCGAGAGCCAGCCCAAGATCAAGGACACCACCGACCAGGCCCGAGCCGCCAACCGACGCGTCGAGATCACCCTGACCCCCACCGGCGGCACCACCCCAAGGGCAGCAGCACCGCCACCCCCAACACCAGCGGCAGCGGCAAGCTGCCCGACCCCGAAAGGCCCCGTCGCCAAAGGCCCCGAGGGCGTCACCCTCACCACCAAGGGTGGCGGCACCCAGGGCGATGTCACCATCACCCTCGACCACGTCACCCGCTCCGGCAGCTACCTCCTGGGCACCGTCACCTGCACCGTCAGGGACGGCTCCACCGGAGCACAACTCCACCCCCTGCTCGACGACCCCGAAACCGCCCTGAGCAACCAGCGCGACGAGGACGGCAGTGCCATCTCAACCTTCTACGCCAGCGACGGCCTGACCCTCCTAGCCGCAGGCGAGCGCATCTTCCCCGCCGACTACAACGACGCCGACGCCAAGCAGCACCTCCCCTGACCGAGCTACGCCTCCTCGACCACCTCAAGACCGGTACCACCACCATCTGCGTCGTCTGGCCCGACCCCGGCGGCGACACCATCACCCTCGACCACCCCGAGGGCAAGTTCTCACCCAAAGACACCGCCTACCGCCTCACCGACATCCCCATCAAGAACAGCTGAGCACCACCATGTCTCGTCTTCTGCGTAAGCCCCCCCGTTCTCCATCCGGACCGGCAAGCACTGAACGCGGCAGCATCCTGCCCTACCTCAGCGTTGCCGCTGCACTCGTCGCACTCGTGGCACTGGGACTCATGACTGGCCTCGGAGACGCCATCCTGCACCGCCGGGATGCCAGTAACGCGGCCGATGCAGCTGCTTTGGCGGCAGCACGAGCCTGGGCTGATTCTATTGAGTCGACCTACGGGAACGCCGTGGATGCCACCAGCGAGGACGGGCTCTGGAGCAATGCCGGCCGGGGACTGGGTTCTTTCGCCGGTCCGGGGAGCCAAGCGAGCAGCGGAACGCTATGCCTCGTTGGACGGGGCCACGCTCACTGCGTACTCCGTGGACACGGCTCGCGGAACCGTCACCGTGTCGGTCCGCACGAAGTCCGCCGTCACCGGCACCAACCAACGACTCACTGCAACCTCGACCGCGAAGATCGAGCTTGAGGACGGTGCGTGCCTGAGCGGTGGCCAGGTCGGTTTCGAGATCCACGGAAAGTGCGTCACCAGGCGTCCCCAGGCCAAGAGCCCAGATCAGAAGAAGGGTGCCAACCAGGCCCCTCAAGCCGGTGCCAAGCAGGCTCCCTTCAAGGCGCCTGCGGGGATGAGCAAGAAAGCCAAGGTCTCCACCCGGCTGGTCTCAGCCTGAGCTCTCGGCTCCCGAGCAGGGGCTTCGTCTCGAAGACGCCATGCCCCACCTGACACCGACCGACCTCGACAAACGTTGGCGCTGGCGCATCTCAGTCCGTAGAGTCTCAGTCAGATAACGGTATCGACCCCGACGACACCGCTCTGCATCTGTCGCCTCATCGAAAGGACGCACTCCGTGCGCTGCCGTTCCCAGTTTCCCCCGGCTGGCAAGGACAGTCGTCCTCACACTCTTCGTCGGTATCTCAGTCAGCGCCATTCAGCCCGCTGCCGCAGTCCCAGACTCAGGGGAAGCAGGCCACCAGTACCACACGGTCACTGACCAGCGGATACAGCGCGGAAAGTTCCGGAACCAACCCGGTGACCGCACAGAGTCACCGGCGCGAGGGCCAAGCGAGCGACGTCTCAGTGCGCCAACCAGCGCTCCTGCCCATCTCCCTCATCCCCGGAGGTCACCAAGCAGGCGGAGAACACGGGGGCCGGTCGGGCCAAGCATTCTCACCCTTCTGCGGCATCTCAACCCGACTCCACGCTCGAGTCGTCACCCAGCCGGCTGACAGTCGGCACGACGGCGTCGGGCAAGGCCCCCGGCAACTCGGCGACGCCCCAGCCCTCGGTCACGTATCCGGTTCTGACCATCAGCGGTGATGTCACCTACCGGCGAGCAACCTCCGCTGAACCCGATGGAACCGGCGCCGTCAGCCATACGCTCTCCTACAAGGCCGACGTCCCAGTCCCGGAGCACAGTCAGGAAGTCGACTCGGCATGGAACAGCTTCGGTATCGTCTCTCCCCCGAAAGGGCAGCGCATCAGCCTGGGAAACCTCGCTCTCTCCTACGACACCGGCGGTGACCTCGACAAGATGACCTTCACCCATGTCACCGAGGGATCTGCTAACAGCGGCATCTCCGGAGTCGCCGCGGGCACGGCGGTCACGACGGTGGTCACCACGACACTTGACGTCTCAGCACTCAGTGGATCGGATCGCGATCTGGCCAACGACTACGCCTCAACCGTCCTGCTCTCGTCGGGCACCGTCAACATCCCCGTGGCCTCATTGTCCGTGGGTGATCCGCAGGGCTCCTCTGCCAGTGGCACATTCGCCGCCGTCCTGGCTACCAAGGCGAGCACCAGGCAGCTCGTTGTCAACGGCACGGCGATCACCGATAACGGCGGCTTCGACGCCCTCTCCGGGAGCTGGAGCACCGACAAGCTCACGAAGGACCGTAAGCAGCTGGCAAGTCAGACCCATTAGCCGGTTCCTCTTGTGGACGCCTGACGACAACGCAAGGACAGCGTATGAAGACTCCTGTAAGAGCTGCGACGGCAGCGATGGCCGCGTTCGCCCTGTGCGCCTGCGGCCACAGCGGCGCCTCAGACTCCAGCACCGCCTCGGCTGCAGCATCCGCATCTCAGCCATCGACGTCGAATGACTCCAGTGCGGCGGCGTCGGACGGCATGATGACTCTGCTGCCCACTGGAAACCTCGTCATCCAGGTACCCGGGGACGCCGTCACCGGCGCCACCACAACCTACGACGACGGCATGCAGCAGACCTACTACGACAGCAGAGGCAGCATTCCTCTCACGGTTGCCGTCGAGCACTACGCAGCCGGGGCCAAGCCCGCGGCAAGCATCCTGACCGCAGAGCAGCAGGCTCTGACCGCTCAGTCCATCCAGCCGAAGGTCACCCCCGTTGACGTCCCCGGCGGATCCGGCGCGAACCGTCTGGACTGGCAGACCACGGCGATCCCGCCATGGCTGCAGGACCGTAAGACCTCCGAGGTTCCCATCACCTGCGCTGGGATCATCGTCGACGGCCCAGGTGGAGAGAGCTACGGCGTCTACGTCTTCGCGGACCCCAAGAACAAGGAGAGTCTGAACCGCATGTCGTCCGTCCTCACGTCAGTGGCGGTGAGCGCCTCATGAAGCGCCGCCTCCTCATGGCCGCCGGCGGTATCGCCTCCCTGACCGCAGTCGCCTCATGCAGCAAGTCTCCGGAGAAAACCCCTGTGTCAGGAATGACCTCGGTTGAGGACGTGAAGCAGCCTCAAGCCCCGTCCAAGAGTCCACAGGATGCTCCCCAGGCCTGGATGAGCATGAACTTCTCCGGCATCTCTGTCAGTCTGCTGTCCTCCCTCAAGGGCCCCACTCGGCGCAGCGGGTGGCCCCCGTATGCCGTCTCCCTACGACCTGCAGACCAACGACACCAGCTTCGAGCAGCGGGTCCTGCTCTCCGGCATCGACGCGAGCACCACTGCCGACGGCGTCAGGCAGACCGTCGATCTCACGAGCTCCTACCTCTTTGAGAACTACTCGGAGATCGGTCGGGTCTCCTGGGAGGCCAGCGGGGACAAACCAGCCACGGAGAGAGTCGCCTTCTCCTGGGGACCCTGCAACATCCTGGCTGGGGTGGACCTGGCTGCTTGCGTCACAGGTGGGGACCGGCGTCGTCACTCTTCTGAGCACCACCCTGGATGACGGGCTTCGCAACGGCATCGAGAACTCTCTGACCCTGACGAGGCAGCAACAATGACCATCCAACGACGACGTGCCCTCCTGGTAGCCTCAACGGCCACAGCCGCAACACTTCTTAGCGGTTGCTCCTTCGCCAAGCACCCAGGCCCAAAAGGTGACTGGGACCGCCTTGAGGACGGCGACCTGCTTCTCGCGGTTCCCAAGGGCTGGGATCGGTCAGTGGCGCAGTCCAGCATCTGGGGCACCAAGTGGACCGACCCGTCAGACAAGTCCGCCGTCCTCATGACAGCCCAGTCCATCGAGGCAACGGACGGCTATGACGCCCTCGACCTCGCCATGAACGCCGCCCGGGCCGTCACTCGCGGCTACCAGCCCGTTGGCTCTCGGACCGCTGTCACTAACGGCTCCATCATCCTGGCACAGCAGCAGTACCAGACCACCTGGCCCTACCAGAAGAAGGGCTCCCTCTGGGCCATCAGCCGAGATTCAAAGATCTGTCTGGTGGACTTCTCCGGAGAGAAGATCACCAGCGATCAGATCTCGACTCTGGGCCAGTGGATCGAGCTGCGCTGAGGCGGGGCGTCCACCCCCTCACCCCCAGCGCACATCAACGTGGCGGTTGGCGGCCTTGCCCGCCTCATTGACGCTGCCGTCCGTGTTGGTCTCGGAGGCCACAGGCTCGCTCTCCCCTTGCCAGAGGACTGGACGTTCAGGGAAGGGACCTTGGAGGTCAGGTAGTCGGCAACGGCCTTGGCCCGCTGCTCAGAGAGCGTCTGGTTGTGAGCGTCGTCGGCGACGGAGTCCGTGTGCCCCACCACGGTGACCGTGGCGGGCGGCTTACCATTCCAGCGCTTGACGATCTCGTCGAGCACCTGCTTGGCGCGGTCGGTCAGGGCCGAGGAGTCGACGTCGAAGGTGACGTCTCCGGACAGTGAAGCCACCGTGGTCTGGCCGTCCGAGGAGTAGGTGACCGCGCTGTCCGAGCTGCTCGAACGCGACACCGGCGTGACGACGCGGTCCACGGTCTGAGCCACCCGGGGGTTGCCCGGCCCGGCGCTTTCCGGTTGCTTGGTGATCGTCGTCGGGTCGGCTGTGGCGCTGTTACTCGCAGCCGCCAATGGGTGGCCCGCTTGCGGTGCTGCGGGTAGGGCAGCAGCCGAGGCGGACACTGACCACGATGTTGCCCATACGACGACGACCGCGGCGGCAAGCGCCCCTGACCGAGGCCGAGACGTGGCGCCCCTTGCCCATCCCCCATTCATCTGCCGTCTCATCGGGTCACCGCCACGTTGCTGAAGGTCCCTCCATTCGGGATGGTGATGGTGACGTTCTTCGCCTCGGCCGGTACACCGGTGAAGGTCGCCTGAAGCGCGATCGTCTGACCGGGTTTGATGTACTCCGTGAGGTCGCTGGAGCACAGGCAGCCGCCCTGGGAGTCGTAGGGAGACGCGGTAGATGCTTGAGGAGGACGGTTCAATGAGCGTCAGACCGTCAGCGTTGTTCGTACTCCCTCCCGGGCTCGCCTTTCCACTGGGCTGAGGCACCGAGTCGTCTCCGTCGGAGAATGAGTCGTAGATCCACATGTCATTCTTTCTTTGTCATTATTCGTCACGGAGAACATGACGGTGATCGTGGTTCCTGCACCGGACACGGAGTTCAGAGAGACAGTCCCGGGTTTACTGTCAACGGTCGTGGGATGAGACTCAATGGCCGCGCCATGACCGCCACCCCCGGCCTGCGCCGATTTCGATGCGGACGCGGAAGCCGACGCACCCTCCCCGTTCGCCCCCGAGCCTCCCGGCAGCTGGCAGGACGCCAGGGTTGCCGCCACACCAATGGCGCTCATGGCAGCCAGGATTCGCTTCGAAGCAGTCATCATGATGGAACCTCCGTTGCTCTCGATCAGGCCACGTCGACCTGAGGAATACCGAGACTCTATGCAGCACCCATCATTCGAGAAATGGGGATACTCCCACGGGGAAAAACTGTGCCGTACCCATGATGCCCACGGGTACTCCAGGGGACCCACATGCTCCCCATGCAGCAATGGGGAGTACCTGGGGAGCGATGGGGAGTACCCAGGGAGCCCCACTTGCTAGCAAGATTACGTTACAATTACGCTCTGTATTTGAGAAATTCCGGCGGACCCATGAAGGAGTTCTTGTGTCGCCCATCTTGCCTGGTTCTTCTTGTGTTCCTTCGGCACCGTCTCGTCGGTCTTTTGTAGCGCTCTCGGCCCTGGTGGGTGTGGGTGTGCCGGTGCTGGCGGGCTGTGACCTGCCGGGGGCATCGAAGGGCAAGGGTGGATCGGCCTCTCCGTCGGGCTCCACCGCCGGCGGGTCAGCCACAGCCTCGGCCGGCCCGGCTAAGGCGGGCAGCACCGAGTGGCAGAAGCTCGACGGTCACGTCATGGGCCACAAGGTGAGCGTGGAGGTCTCCCCCGTCATCCGCCAGGATGACAAGACCTCGTACATCGCTGTGAAGCTCACCCGAGCATCCGACGACGCCTCCGTCGACGCCGTCAACGCCCATCCCTTCAGTGACAACAAGAACAAGGTCATCCTCTCAAGCTACGTAGGGGCTCCAACCATCTTCCGACCTGGCGCTGGCGCCGACCTGGTCAAGCTCCTCGACACCGGCTCCGGGCGCGTGTGGAGCGCCGTCGACGGCGGCGGCGGAATGCTAGAGCTCACCCCAGGCAAGGAGATCGTCTCCTACCTGTCCTTCGGCAAGGTCGACACCGACTCCGTCACCGTCATGGTCCCCATGGCCGGCTTCACCACTGTCTCTGTCCTGGACGCGGACAAGGCCAAGAAGGCCAAGATTGACCTGAGCACAGCCCAAACCGACATCGACAAGTACCCGCGCGCTGCCCCCGAGCTCGCCGACCCCGTCGCCATCGAGCGCTACACCCGGGCCCTGGACGACTCCACCAGCACCCACGCCGGCGGCAAGGACATCACCGTCACCCTCGCATCAGACGTCACCTTCGCCTCCGACTCCGCCGACCTCGCCTCAGGAGCTGAGGCCCAGCTGAAGACCGTCGCCGCACAGCTGGCCCAGCACCCCGATGGCGGCACACTCACCATCGTGGGGCACACCGACGACGTCCAGGACGACGCCTACAACCAGACCCTGTCCGAGAAACGAGCCAACGCCGTCAAGACCCGCCTCGAACAGCTCACCAAGCTCGACAAGTGGAAGACCAGCGTATCGGGCAAGGGCGAGAGCCAGCCCAAGATCAAAGGCACCACCGACGAGGCCCGCGCCGCCAACCGACGCGTCGAGATCACCCTGACCCCCACCGGCGGCACAACCCCCAAGGGCAGCAGTACTGCCACCCCCACCAGCAGCACAGCTCATAACCCCAGCAGCGGTAAGCTGCCCGACCCCCAGGGCCCCGTCGCCAAGGGGCCGAAGGCGTCACCCTCACCCCCAAGAGCGGTGACACCAGCGGAAGGTCACCATTACCCTCGACCAGGTCACCCGCTCCGGCGGCTACCTCCTGGGCACCGTCACCTGCACCGTCAAGGACGGATCCACCGGCGCGCAACTCCACCCCCTGCTCCAGGACCCCCAGACGGCACTGAGCAACCAGCGCGACGAGGACGGCAGCGCCTTCGTAACCCAGTTCGCCAGCGACGGCCTGACCCTCCTCAGCAACGGCGAGCGCATCTTCCCCGCCGACTACAACGACGCCTACAACAAGCAGCACCTCCCCCTGACCGAGCTCAACCTCAGCGACCACCTCAAGACCGGCACCACCACCATCTGCGTCGTCTGGCCCGACCCCGGCGGCGACACCATCACCCTCGACCACGCCAAGGGCAAGTACTCCATCCCAGACACCGCCTACCGCCTCACCGACATCCCCATCAAGAACAGCTGAAGGGACCACCCCAATGCGTCGTCGTGTGTTTCTGTCTGGAGCGATCCTGACCGGTGTCGGGTTGCCGATGCTGGCCGGGTGCAAACTGCCCTGGCAGTCGAAGCGTCAGGCCGGCTCGGCCTCGGCGTCGACCTCGTCGTCGGCAGGCAAGGCATCGGGGACAGCCGTACCTGCGGCGTCGGCGGCGCCTCAGGGCTGGCAGGGAGCTCGACGCTCACGTCATGGGTCATCACCTGGGGTTCCAGGTCTCACCACTGGTGCGCCGCGACGAGAAGACCACCGTCCTGGCCCTGAAGCTGACGCGGGCCAAGGACGACGCCGCGGTCAAGGACATCGCGCAGGTCGTGTACTCCTCAGGCAATGAGTACACCGACACCTTCGAGGCGACCCGACCACTGTCGCGCCCCAGCAGCAATCGGCTCTCGCCCTTCGACTGGGGTGCGACCGGGGTGCGCCTGCTGGACCTGTCCACGAACCGGGTGTGGGTGGCCACCACCGGCGTGGAGAACAAGGTCAAGGACAACTACAACAAGCTGGCACTTAAGCCGGGCGAGTCCACCAGTTGCTTCGTGCTCTTCGGACCGGTGGATGCCAAGCAGGTCACCGTCTTCGTCCCCCAGGCAGGCTTCGTCACTGTCGACGTCGTGGACAAGGACGCCCCTACCGCCTCCGGCGTCGACCTTGCAGCCATGGACAAGGCCTTCGACAGTGTCGCCACCATCGGCTACTCCCGAGACAAGGCCAAACCCCACGAGGCGCTGGAAGCCCCAGTAACCATTGAGCGCTTCGCACGAGCCCTGGATAACTCCACCAGCACCCTGGCCGACAACCAGAAGGTCACCATCACCCTCGCCAGCGACGTCACCTTCGCCTCCGACTCCGCCGACCTGGCCCCCGGTGCCGAGGCCCAGCTCCAGACCGTCGCCACCCAGCTGGGCCAGCACCCCGACGGCGGAACACTCACCATCGTGGGCCACACCGACGACATCCAGGACGACGCCTACAACCAGACCCTGTCCGAGAAACGAGCCAACGCCGTCAAGACCCGCCTCGAACAGCTCACCAAACTCGACAAGTGGAAGACCAGCGTATCGGGCAAGGGCGAGAGCCAGCCCAAGATCAAGGACACCACCGACGAAGCCCGAGCCGCTAACCGACGCGTCGAGATCACCCTGACCCCCACCGGCGGCACCACCGCACAGAAAGCAGCCCCGTCCACCGGAACCCTGCCCGAGGCCAAGGGCCCCGTCGCCAAGGGACCCGACGGAGTGACAGTCACCGTCGACGGCAGCAAGGATCAGGTCACCATCACCCTCGACCACGTCATCCGCACCGGCGGATACCTCCTCGGACAGGTTCAGACCACCACCAGAGCCACAAAGGACTCCATCCACAACTTCGACCAGTGGCTCGAAGACAAGGAGATGTACCACCTCAACTCTCGAGGAGAGGACGCGAGTGCCGGGATTACCGAGTTCGCCGCCGACGGGCTGACTCTTCTGGCCGGGAACGAGCGTATCTACCCCGCCGACTACCTCGACGCGGAGTTCAAGGCCCATGTCCCCTCACCGAGCTCGGGCTCATCCCTCCATCAAGGCCGGCACCATCACCGTCTGCGTCGTCTGGCCCGACCCCCGGCGGCGACACCATCACCCTCGACCACGCAGCAACCAGGAAAGAAATCTCCGACTACGCCTACCGCCTCACCGACATCCCTGTCAAGGACAACTGAAGATGCAAAAGGGGCGAGGTTGTCCATGAACTGGAGACCGCACCTCTGCGGAGCGCACACAACAGAGAGGACGCTATGCGACGTCGTGACTTTACGGACAACCGGAACTTGCGATCGTTGGATTGACGGGCCTTGGAATCACAGAAGAGCTTTTGAAGACGTTTGCGGCCGGAATCGAGGTTAACCATGATTGACACTCACAGCACACCACAGAAACGAAGTCCATATCCCGCTTTATTGCTGACCTGGACACTGAGTGCCGGATACTTCCTTTTGTCATGCCTAGGCCTTTCAGCCCTACACGATTTCATCATAAAATCCATAGGAGTGAGTGGTGCCGGCATTCTGGCACTTATGGTACCTTCGAGCGCCGCACTCTTCAGCACCTTCCTCATCCCTCGTTGGTGGGCCAAAAGATTCGTGACGTGCTGCGCATTTTCTTTCCCCACCCCGTCACTTCTGTGCATCGGATCGACTTTCCTGATCCCCTACGGCACCCCCAACCGCGAACTATATGTTTCCGAAGTCATAGCGCTCGGACTCCTGACCTCATTGTTCGGAACTATTATAGGGTGGATCATTCGACGTCGAAAATGACACCAGACTAACTCAATCGAATTCCACTTCACTGCGAACTCCGCTAGGTAGCCGGTTCCGACGCTGAGGCCTGTCCGGGCCTCCTTCACGGCGGAGAGGTCGTCCCCATCCTTGCGAGAGGGAGAGGCAAGGACGGGGACAACCGGTTTCTCCACTCCCCCATCCGGTGCGCCACCGACGCCTTCACCGTAGTCAGCGCGGCACCCCGCGGACCATGGGCAGATGCCCCCGTGGAGGACTCGTGCAGTCCCTGGGCAGCACGAAACCCGTGCAGGCGAAGAACGGCGTCGGCCGCCTCCCGCATGAGGAGGCGGCCGACGCCGTCGTGAAGAAAGAGCCTCAGGCCTTGGTGACATCCATCGGGATGCCGGGGCCCATGGTGGTGGTCATGGTGGCCTTGAGGATGTAGCGGCCCTTCGAGGTCGAGGGCTTGAGGCGCAGGACCTCCTCCAGGGCGGCCTGGAAGTTCTCCGTCAGCTGCTCCTCGGTGAAGGAGGCCTTACCGATGATGAAGTGGAGGTTGGAGGCGCGGTCCACGCGGAACTCGATACGGCCGCCCTTGATGTCGGAGACGGCCTTGGCCACGTCCATCGTCACGGTGCCGGTGCGGGGTTGGGCATGAGGCCACGGGGGACCCAGGACGCGGCCCAGGCGGCCGACCTTGCCCATGAGGTCCGGGGTGGCCACGGCGGCGTCGAAGTCCGTGTAGCCCTTGGCGACCTTCTCGATGAGCTCGTCGCCACCGACCTCGTCCGCGCCGGCGGCGAGGGCCTGCTCGGCGCGCTCACCCTGGGCGAAGACGACGACGCGGGCGGTCTTACCGGTACCGTGCGGCAGGGACACGGTGCCGCGGACCATCTGGTCCGCCTTGCGGGGGTCGACCCCCAGGCGGAAGACGACGTCCACGGTGGCGTCGAACTTGGTGATCGAGGTGGACTTGGCCAGGTGAACGGCCTCGGCCGGGGTGTAGAGGACTCCGGACTGGATCTTCTCAGCCGCGGCGCGGTAGGCCTTGGAGCGCTTGGTCATCTGCTTCTCCTTGCAGTCGTGGTGTTCGGGCCGCGCGAGGCCCTTCCACGGTTTCGTATGGGGATTGAGTTGAGAGAGCCGGTGAGCCGGCGAGTGCCTCAGGCCTCGACGGTGATGCCCATGGAGCGGGCGGTGCCAGCGATGATCTTGGCGGCGGCCTCGATGTCGTTGGCGTTGAGGTCGGGCATCTTGGACTCGGCGATCTCACGCACCTGAGCCTGGGTCAGGGAGGCCACCTTCACGGTGTGGGGGGGTGGCGGAGCCCTCAGGGACGCCCGCAGCCTTCTTGATGAGCTCGGCAGCCGGCGGGGTCTTGGTGATGAAGGTGAAGGAGCGGTCCTCGTAGACGGTGATCTCCACGGGGATGACGTTGCCGCGCTGCGACTCGGTCGCCGCGTTGTACGCCTTGCAGAACTCCATGATGTTGACGCCGTGGGCACCCAGGGCGGGGCCGATCGGCGGAGCAGGGTTGGCCTGGCCGGCCTGGATCTGGAGCTTAATCAGCCCGGCGACCTTCTTCTTGGGGGCCATAGGAATGGGTCCTTCTTACTTGTCCGGATGTGCTGCACGCCTGCCGTGCAGCCGTGAGTGCATGCGCACACAAGCGCTCATCGTAGCCCGCTGCTGGGCCGCGCAGGGAGCCCGGTGCGCGGTATCACAGGAGATCCGCCTGTGATTCACGGCTCTTGAGCCGTGGCTGCTGGCGCGGCTCAGGCGGTTGTGGCCCGACGACGCTGTTCCGCGTCGTCGGGCCACAACGGCTGACGGGGCCTGCCCTCAGGTCCGCCTCAGATCTTGGCGACCTGGTTGAAGGAGAGCTCGGCCGGGGTGTCGCGGCCGAACAGGGAGATGAGCACCTGGAGCTTCTGAGTCTCGGGGAGGATTTCGGCGATGGTCGCCGGCAGAGACTCGAAGGGGCCGTCGGTGACGATGACGGACTCGCCGACCTCGAAGGCGACCTCGAAGACCTGTCCGCCGGTGGCGATCTGGGTGCCGGAGCCGGACTCGGGGGCCGTGGCCTCCACGGCGGCGGCCTCCTTGGCGGCGATCTCCTCGGGCGTGGGACCGAGCTGGGCGACAGCCTCCTCGAAGGTCAGCGGCACCGGGTTGTAGCGGTCCCCCACGAAGCCGGTCACGGCCGGGGTGTCCTTGATGGTGCGCCACACCTTGTCCGAGGTCTCCGGGTCATCCAGGTCCATGCGCACGAACACGTAGCCGGGGATACGCACCCGGGAGACTTCCTTCTTCTTGTTACCGTTCTTGATCTCGATGACCGTCTCCATGGGGACGGTGGCGTCGAAGATGTAGTCCTCGACCTCGAAGTTCTCGGCGCGGGCCATGATGTCTGCGGCCACGCGGCGCTCGTAGCCGGAGTAGGTGTGCAGCACGTACCACTGGCCCGGCAGGGCCGACATCTGGCGGCGGAACTCGGCCAGCGGGTCGACGACGGGCGCCTCCTCGGCAGGCTCGGCAGGCTCAGCGGCGGCCTCGGGCTGCGCCTGGGCCACCTCGTCGGTCGCATCGGCCTGGGCGGCCTCAACCGGCTCGACGGTGTCACCGGCGGCGTCGGTCGCGAGCGAGGTCAGGGCCTCGACGTCGTCGGGGTTGGTCTGCGAGGAGACATCCTCAGACATGGTGTACCTGCTTTCCAGTGGCGTGAGACGAGCGGATGCGACGGGCCGCGCGAGCAGCAGCGGCGTCGAGTAGACGTGGTCAGGGGCGCAACCGCGCATCCCCGATGAGGGTACGGCCGCAGAGGCCGGGAGGTCAGGCGAAGAGCCACATGACGGCCCGGTTGAAGGCGAAGTCCAGTACCCCGGTGAAGGCCATGATGGCGATGATGAAGACGACCACTACCGTGAAGTAGGTCCACAGCTCGTTCATGGTGGGCCAGACGACCTTGCGCAGCTCGTCAATGACCTGGCGGATGAACAGGGCGATGCGCCCGAAGAAGCCGCGCTTGGTGGCCGACTTGCCTGTCGCGGCGCGTGCGCTCTCGCTCATGAATCTGGGTCCTCAGGGTCGACGGTCAGGTCAGTTCCCGCACAGCGGGAGAAAGACGAAACCGACGGGATCTCCCGACAGATCCGCCGTTCTCAGCAGGGCAGGCGGGACTCGAACCCACAACCGCCGGTTTTGGAGACCGGTGCGCTACCAATTGCGCCACTGCCCTTCAGCGGTGCTCTAGTCTGCCATACGAGGAAGCCTTTGCGGTAACCGCAGGCCGTGGGGTGCGCCACGCCAGGGCCGGCCGGGGTGCAGCGCACACCCCGCCCCGGAGAGCCCTGAGGCACCCCGGAGGTTCTCCGGCATCGTCATCGGCGGATCAGACGTGTTTCAGACGCACGGATGTCGCTGGTCGTGGGACCATGGTCGGGTGACACCTGCACCCACGCACCGCGTTTCCGCCCGACTGTCCGCCATCGCCCCCTCCGCCACCCTGGCCGTCGACGCCAAGGCCAAGGCCCTCAAGGCCGCTGGCCGCCCCTGTCATCGGCTTCGGCGCCGGAGAGCCAGACTTCCCCACCCCCGACTACATCGTTGAGGCCGCCGTCGCCGCCGCGAAGGACCCGGCCAACCACAAGTACTCCCCGCCAAGGGACTGCCAGTCCTGCGCGAGGCCATCGCCGCCAAGACGCTGCGCGACTCCGGCTACGAGGTCTCCCCCGACGACATCCTGGTCACCAACGGCGGCAAGCAGGCCGTCTTCCAGGCCTTCGCCGCACTCGTCGACCCCGGCGACGAGGTCCTGCTGCCCGCGCCCTACTGGACTACCTACCCCGAGGCCGTCGCCCTCGCCGGAGGTACGACGGTCGAGGTCTTCGCCGGGGCCGACCAGGACTACAAGGTCAGCGTCGACCAGCTCGAGGCCGCCCGCACCGAGCGCACCAAGGTGCTGCTGCTGTGCTCGCCGTCGAACCCGACCGGCTCGGTCTACACGCCCGAGGAGCTCACCGCCATCGGCCAGTGGGCCCTGGAGCACGGGATCTGGGTCATCACCGATGAGATCTACGAGCACCTCCTCTACGACGGCGCCCAGACCGCGCACGTCGTCAAGCTGGTTCCCGAGCTGGCTGAGCAGACGATCGTCCTCAACGGCGTGGCCAAGACCTACGCCATGACCGGATGGCGCGTGGGCTGGATGATCGCCCCCAGCGACGTCATCAAGGCGGCCACGAACTTCCAATCGCACCTGACCTCCAACGTCGCCAACGTCTCGCAGCGCGCGGCGCTGGCGGCCGTCAGCGGCGACCTGACCGCCGTCGAGCAGATGCGCACCGCCTTCGACCGGCGCCGGCGCACCATGGTGGAGATGCTCTCGCAGATCGAGGGGCTGACCGTGCCCGTGCCCCGCGGTGCCTTCTACGCCTACCCCAGCATCGAGGGGCTCGTGGGGCGCACGCTGCGCGGCACCACGATCGACAGCTCGGCCACACTGGCCGCGCTCATCCTCGAGCACGCCGAGGTCGCCATCGTTCCCGGTGAGGCCTTCGGTCCCTCGGGCTTCGTGCGGCTGTCCTACGCGCTGGGCGACGACGACCTGGTCGAGGGCGTGGGCCGGGTCCAGAAGCTGCTGGCCGAGGTCGAGTAGCGCCTGAGGCTCCGCCTCCGTCATCGAGCCGGGCAGGGTTTCGCGCCAGCCGACAGAGAGTCTGTCGGGCGCCGCGAAACCCTGCCCGGCTCGGCGTTTGATACCAATGTGGTTGCGGACGGGTCTTCTGTATGCTTCAAAGACCTATCATCCAAATTGTGCCCGCCCACACTCCCGACGATGAACGTCGTGCCGCCGACCCCAGTACTGAGCCCGAGGTGCTGGAGTACCTCGCCAAGGCGTTTCCCGATCTGCGACCGGTCGTCGCCGCCAATCCCGCTATCCCCGCGGTGCTGCGCGAACGAATCCTCCAGATGGGCGCGAACGATCTCCCCAGCGTCTCACCCGCTTCCCCCACCAGTGCCACGGACGCATCAGACACGAACCGTCCGAGGACCGCGGAAACCGCGTGCCTGCCCACGGCTTCAACCGCGGACTACAGCAGCGTCTCGACGTACTCCGCGATCCCCGTCGAGACAGTTCCTCAGACGATGGCGCTGGAAGCCTCGTCGGCAGCGCCAGCAACGGCTTCAGCTCCAGGGACCACAGCACCACCCATGTCCGACACCGCCCCAGCAGCCTCGGCGGCACCGGCACCGTCCCTCGACCGTCCTGCACCTCGTTCCAGCTCTCATGCTGGGCTGATGACCGCACTGGTTGTCGTTCTGATCCTCGTCGTCGCTGCGGCCGGAGTCTTCGGCGGGATGCTGCTGGCGAACCGTGGACGACAGTCCGATACGACATCCGCCTCGGCCGCTACTGCGGCCCCTTCCTCAAGCGCGGGTACTGCGGCAGAGCAGGCCGCACCTCCCACCGCCGGGCCGATACTCCCCAGCGGCCCAGCCCTTCCCACGTCCACAACGACGTACTCCTACCAGTACGTGGACACCCCGTCGAAGAACATCTCCTGCATCCTCTCCAACGAGGGAGTCGGTTGCTCGATCCTGGAGAGGAACTACGCCTCCTCCGGGATGCAGGACTGCCCCGACCGGGAGTTCTCCATCGTGGCGCTCGCCGGTCGCACCGAGGTCCGCTGCGGAGAGGAATACCTGGGACAGTCCGGGGACACCTTCCACACGCTCGAGTACGGGGAGACCACGATGTTCTCCGACTACGCCTGCACCTCGCAGTCCAAGGGGATGACCTGCTGGAACACAATCACCGGACGAGGATTCACCATCTCCAGGAAGTCACTCATCCGCTTCTGACGGCCTCGAGCCGAGCATCCGGCGGGAGTGTCAGTGGGCGCCGCGGCGGGCCTGGATCTCGCGGCCCTGCGCCAGCCATGTCTCGGCGCGGGCCAGGCGGCCCTCGGCGTCGGGACGCCACGGACCGCCGTCCTCGCGGCGGGCGCCGGCCACCAGGGACAAGACCACGCCGGCGCAGCGGGCACGCAGGGAGACCGGGTCCACCTGCCGCTCGGCCATGCGGGTCCAGGTCTCCAGGATGGGGCGCAGCTTCGGGTAGGAGGCGGGCGCCAGGTGGTCCAGCACGCTGACGTGCCCCAGCAGGCAGGCCAGGTCGTCAACCCGGTAGCCGGGCCCCAGGGAGTCCACGTCGAGCAGGCTGGTGACGGACTCGCCCTCCATGAGGACATTGGCCTCGTAGAAGTCGCCGTGGACCGGGACCGGCCGACCGGCGTCGGAGGCGGCCATGAGCTGCTCGACCCCCTCGGCCACGGCCCGGGCGCGAGCGGCGTGCTCGGGCAGGACCGTGGCGGCGGCGTGCGCGTAGTGGCGGGCCCGCTCCGACCAGGCGGCGTGCGCCGGCAGCTGCATGGCGCTGGCCGGCAGGGCATCCAGCAGTGAGATGAGACCGTTGAAGACGCGTTCGCTGCGCGAGACGCTCATGCCCTGGGACAGCAGACCGGACAGGGCCACTCCCCGACCGGTGGACAGCAGGACGAGCCCGTCGGGGTCCTCCCGCAGGACCTCGGGCGCGGGCACGCCTGAGGCCGTCAGCAGGCGGTGGCGCTGGGCGAAGGACGGGGCCTGGCTCGGGCGCAGGACCTTGGCGTAGGCGGTGGTCTCATCCGGGAAGGTGGCGCGCACGACCGCTCGACGGGTGGGTCGGTAGGCGACCATTGTGGCCTTGACCTGCGTACCGATCCGGGCAGAGAGCAGCGAGGGCGTGCAGGCCGCCACTAGGCCGGGAAGCTCGGGGTCGGCAGGGTGGCGCCACACATGGACCGCGGGGCCGTCCCCGCCGGTGGGGGCCACCCGGGTCAGTCCCGGTGCGTGCGGGTTGGACAGACGAGCCGTCGTGGCGCACAGGTACTCGGTGGTGGAACGCCCGTTGGGTGCGACGACAACGGCCGTGTACCCCACCGACACCCCCGCTCCGGGGCGGTGGTGGACTGAGTGGACCTCCCAGCTGGCCAGGCGCTGGCCGGCCGGGGCGAGGGCGGCGGAGAGCACGGACGCGGCACGCGGCCCCGTCAGCAGGGCCACCTCCTCGGGCTCCTGGGACGCCGACGAGTGGTTCATAGCAGTTAGTCTGCCCCACCCACCTGATGGTTCGCCTCCAAAACGGCCCCGAGTGTTCGACAACAGCGGAAGCCCACCCGTTCCCGCACGCTGCGCCGTGTGGTCCAGGTGGAGGACGTGCAGGGGCACAGATCTGCCACGAGATCTGTCACTCCTGGCGACTTTTAGGTCGGCTCGGGGAAGGGGCACCGGGACCTTGCCCTCTATCTGCGCAGGTCAGCGCCGTTCCCTCCTGTCGCAGGCTGTCGGTACCGGGCGGAAAAGTCGCCAATCGTGACAACGAAGGCACTGACAACACCGAGGACGCCCGACGTTATCCACAGCCCCACCCCATGTCTTTTACCTCGAAGCACTGTTTGACATGATTTAAATATGTTTGATGATGTCCGCCGCAGCGATGTGCGCGCCCGGCTACTGGCCAGGAACGGCGCAGCCCGGCTCTCCTCACTGAGCCTCACCCGGTCAGAGCGCAGGACGGTGGCGCGCATGCTGTCTGAGAAGGCGTTGACCGCCCACCCCGGTCACGTCGTGTCCCCTGCCGTCGGCCAAGACCTTCGTCGTCACCTGCCGCCGGCTGGGAGGCGTGGTGAGCTGTGGACACGCGATGAAGCACTACGGCATTCCGCTGAGGACATCACCCGGTGTTCTCCATGTCGCCATCCCGGCGCAGCGAAGCCGCGTTCCCGATGCGATCGGCCGCACGGTGGTCCACCGCGTCAGGGGACTGGCCTTGCCCGAGGACACTCAGCCACCAGTGGCGCAGGTCGAGCAGGCTCTCATCTGCTTCATGCGCTGCGCCGATGAGCTCGATGCCCTCATCGCCCTGGATGCGGCCCTGCGTCTGGGATACACGACCCACGCTCAGCTGGAAGCCGCGTTGCCGGGCCCGCGCAACGCATCGCTGCGCTCCCTGCTCTCCCAGGCCCGCCCGGGGCGCGCTCCCTGCTGGAGACGATCGCCCGCCACGACCTGAAGCGGGCCGGCTACCGCCCCGTCGCGGCGGTCATGGTGGACGGGGTCGGCGAGGTGGACCTGGTGCTCAGCCAAAGGCCTCGGGCGATCGTTCCCGGGCCTGCGGAGGGCACCCATGTCCTCACCGCAGCGGCCTACCCGGCCCTGCTCATCGAGACAGACGGCTACACCTACCACTCCTCCCGCCCGGACTGGCACAGCGACCACCTGCGCGATCAGGCTGCTCTCGCGCGCGGCCATACCCCGTTGCGTCTTACCAGCGACCAGGTACTGAATCGGGAGACGGTGCGAATCGTCTCTTCGGTGGCGCGCCGGCTCGGAATCCACCCGGACGTCACTCCTGGCGACTTTTAGGTCGAGTCGAGGCGGGGTGGCCGGGCACCTCTCCCCTATCTGCGCTGGTCCGCTCCCTCCTCTCCCCTCACAGGCTGTCAGTGGCTCCGGGAAAAGTCGCCAATCGTGACACTTCGGTGCCTCCTGCCTCGCGTGGGAGGGCTGCCGGTGGAGTGCGAACGCGTGGAAGAATCCACCCATGCGAGACCTCGCCACTCTTCCCAAGGCGCACCTGCACCTGCACTTCACGGGGTCGATGCGCCTGGAGACCCTCATTGAGCTGGCCTCCAGCGCGCGCACGCGTCTGCCCTCGAACTTCCTGGACGGCGACCCCTTGCGCGTACCCGCTGATCGGCGCGGCTGGTTCCGCTTCCAGCGCGCCTATGACACGGCCCGGGCTCTGGTGCGCACGGAGGAGGTTATGCGCCGCATCGTCCTGGAGGCCGCCCTGGATGATGCCGCCGAGGGCTCGCGCCGCCTGGAGATCCAGGTCGACCCGACCAGCTACGCCCCCTTTGTCGGCGGGATCACCCCGGCCCTGGAGATCATCCTCGATGCCGCCAAGCAGGCCACGACCCTGAGCGGGGTGGAGGTGGCGGTCATTGTGGCGGCCTCCCGGATGCGTCACCCGCTGGACGCCCGCACGCTCGCGCGCCTGGCAGTGCGCTACGCCGGAGACCAGCCGGGCGAGGTGATCGGCTTCGGCCTGTCCAACGATGAGCGCGCCGGGCAGACGTCCTCCTGGGAGCGGGCCTTCGCCATCGCCCGCCGGGGCGGATTGGCCTCCATGCCGCACGGAGGGGAGCTCTTAGGACCCGACCACCTGCGTGAGGTCGTCTCCGCGCTCAGCCCCACACGCCTGGGCCACGGGGTTCGCGCCGGCGAGGACCCCGCCCTGCTGGACGCGATCGTCGCTTCCGGCATCAGCCTCGAGGTCTGCCCCGCCTCCAACGTGAGCCTGGGGGTCTATCACAGCCCCGACGACGTCCCCCTGCGTAGGCTCATGAGCCACGGAGCGCAGATCGCCCTGAGTGCCGACGACCCCCTGCTCTTCCAGTCCAGGCTCGTCGACCAGTACAAGATCGCCCGGACCCTGGGCTGCGACGACGCCGAGCTGGCCGAGCTGGCCCGCGGCTCGATCCGCGCCTGCCTGGCCTCCCCGACGGCGAAGCGGGCCTGGTTGGCCGAGGTGGACGCCTGGCTGGCGGCGCCCGACCAGGCTCCGGTAGCGCAGTCCGACGGCCCGGAGGCCGGCGACCTCGAGTCTCGCGCGGTTGCGCGCTAGGGGCTAGAACCGGCAGCGAGCACGCCCGGATAAGGACTCTGGGACGCAGAACCACGCACCAGGGACAGGGACAGTGCCCGCAGCGACCGCTCCCCAGAGCCAGGGGCATCCGCCGCGAACCGCGTCTTCGCGCGACGCGCCCCGGGACGTGCTGACACGTACCGGGGCTGCCGGGGCTTTGGACAGGCGGCCTAGAAGCCGACCTGGACGGGCTCGGGCACGAGGGTGACGCCGTAGCGCTCACGCACTCCGGCCACCACCGCATCGCGCAGGCGCACCAGGTCCGCCCCGGTCGCCCCGCCCCGGTTGGTCAGAGCCAGCACGTGCTTGGTGGACAGCCCAGCCGGTGCACCGGCCTCCACGGCGAAGCCCCTTGCTGAAGCCGGCGTGGTCGATGAGCCAGGCGGCACTGGTCTTGACCAACCCCTCGATGACAGGGGCGGCCTTGGTGCCGAGCACCACCTGCGAGTGGTCGGTGACCGGGAAGCGCGGCGCGTCCTCCGGCAGCTGCTCGGCCTGCTCCGTGGTCAGGATCGGGTTGGTGAAGAAGGAGCCGGCCGACCAGGTGTCGTGGTCGGTGCCGTCCAGCACCATCCCCTTGGAGCGGCGCAGCTCGAGAACCGCCTCACGCAGCTCGCGCTCGGGCACGCGCTCACCCAACTCGACGCCGAGCGCCCCGGCCAGCTGGGAGTAGGCGATCCGGGAGGACAGGGAGCCCTGCCGCACGGCGAAGGTAGCGTCGAGGACCACCCAGCGCCCGGTCGGCCCCCACAGGCGCCCGCCACCCACCTCGGTGTCGGTGAGGGACTGCTTGAGGCGCGAGATCCCGGTAGGCCAGCCCCAACTCGCCCAGGGCCAGCCAGACCACCCGGTTGCGCAGTCGGTCCCAGGCGCGCACGCTGGCGATGAGCTCGGCGACCTCGGCGCCGTAGGCCCCGATGTTCTGCACGGGGGCGGCGCCCACCGTGCCGGGGATCCCGGACAGGGGCGCGAACCCGGCCCACTGGCTGGCGATGGCCTCGCGCACCAGGTCGTCCCAGGTGGTGCCGGCGGTGGCGGTGACCTCGACGCCGCCGCACACCGAGTCCGAGACGAGCGATACCTCGGCGCGGGCGTCCCGGATGACGAGACCGTCGAAGCCGGCGTCGGAGGCCATGATGTTGGAGCCGCCGCCGATGACGAGGACGGGCGTTCCGGCGGCATCGGCCTCGCGGATCGCCTCGGTCAGCTCGCTCTGCGTGGTGGCCTCGACGTAGCTGCCCACCGGGCCGCCCACGCGGAGCGTCGTCAGCTCGGCCAGGCTGGTCGGCCGGGCACCGGAGGCGGGCGTGTGCGCCAGGGCCTGGACGGGTGCCGGCCAGGCGGACGGGTCGACGTCGACGCTCAGCGGGACGGTGCAGTCGCCTGCCACCAGCTGCGGCTCGATCGACGGCGCAGCCGGCACCGTCGAGGCCTCAGCGGGGGCAGCGGGGGCGCGGTCATCTGGGGTGGTGGTCAACGGAGGTCTCCGCTCTTCCTGATCGGTTCCTCGTGAGACAAGCAGGGCCCCGCTCACACCAGTAGTGTGCACGGAGCCCCGAGACGCGGACGGGCCGCTCGTCTCACTTCTTGTTGCGACGCTGGTGACGCGTCTTGCGAAGCAGCTTGCGGTGCTTCTTCTTGGCCATGCGCTTGCGGCGCTTCTTGATGACGGATCCCATGAGATCTCCTCGCAGTTCGCTTGTAGTGCCCGCAGACCCTCCCTGCGGGCCGAGGCAGGCCGGCGAGGGTTATGCCATGGGGCGGTTGGTCGGCGCGTGAGGCTCAGCGGCCGACCACGCAGGTGACCGCCTGAGTGTAGCGGCTCCTGGGACCCTGATGCCTCTGACGCGTCGTGGCCCCAGTCACCCAGCCCGGCGGACAGGTAGTCGTGAACGGCACGCTCGGGGACGCGGAAGGAGCGTCCGACCTGCATCGCGGGCAGGTCGCCGGAGTGCACCATCCGGTAGACGGTCATCTTGGACACGCGCAGCATCGCCGCCACCTCAGCCACGGTGAGGAACGAGGGGGCGCCGGAGGCGCTGGGGGATGTGGGAAGGCCCGGTGCCATGAGCTTGAGGTCCGTTCGTCGCGGGTGGCCCCATCGGGGCAGGAACACAGCCAATATATCTCCGCACCAGCCTTCGCACAGGGTTTCTCGGACCTCATTCGCCACAGGCGTCGCATTTCACACTCGGTCACCAATTGTCGCTGCGGCATCCTCACAGATCCGCCCCTGATCCGGCCGTCACGACGGCGAGCACCGGAGGCCGCCCACCGGTCCCACTCGAACACACCCGGCCCACGACGCCGGGAAACGTGACGAAGCCCCACCAGCGGGACCACAATGGCGACCGTGCCCCAGACAGACACCGCCCAGGAGCCGGAGCCCGGCCGCGGATCCCGCGGCGAGACCCCGACTGGGAAGCGTGGCGCCTCCCAGGCCGGCCGGCGCCGTCAGGCCCACTGGCACGCCCCACTCGTGGGCGTCGTCGGCCATGCGTGGAAGCGCCACAAGAAGCACCCGAGCTCCGCAGAGGGAGCCGACCCCCTCGAGGAGCCGCTGCCCCGCCCTCCACTGCCAAGCACGGAGCCCACCGGGATTCGCCGTCTGCTCAGGCACATCGAGCCCCTCGGCCAGATCGCGAGGGCCGCCCGCTTCTACCCGGCCCGGCTGGCCGTCATCGTCTTCGCGACCATCATCGTGGTGGTGACCGGCCTCCTCAGCCTCCCCATCGCCACGACCAGCGGGGAGCACGCCGACTTCCTCGACGCCCTGTTCACCGCCACCTCGGCCGTGTGCGTCACCGGCCTGAGCACAGTGGACACGGCGATCTACTGGTCCACCTTCGGACACGTCGTCATCATCCTGGCCGCGGCCGTGGGCGGTCTGGGAGTCATGACCCTGGCCTCCCTGCTGTCCCTGGCGGTGTCCCGGCACGTGGGACTGACTCAGCGGATGCTGGCGGCCTCGGAGAACCAGTCGCGCCTGGGCGAGGTGGGGCGGCTGCTGCGCGCCGTCATCTACACGGCCGCCGGCTGCGAGCTCCTCCTGACGCTCATGCTGCTGCCGCCCTTCCTCAGTCACGGCCTCGATGTGGGCCACGCCCTGTGGTACGCGGTCTTCATGGCGCTGTCGATCTTCAACAACGCCGGCTTCGTCATCATGCCCGAGGGCCTGGAGGCCTACTCCACCGACTGGTGGATCGGCCTGCCGATCATCCTGGGGACCTTCATGGGCGCCGTCGGCTTCCCCGTCATCCTGGACATCATGGGCCGACGCCGCCGCCCCCGCACGTGGAGCCTGCACACCAAGCTGACCCTGACGACCTACTTGGCCCTCACGGTCGCCTCGACCATCGCCATCGCCACCTTCGAGTGGAACAACCCGCTCACCTACGGCTCCCTGCCCACGAGCGGGAAGATCATGACCGCGCTCGTCAACGGCGTCAACGCCCGCTCCTCGGGGCTGTCCACGATCCCGCCCGAGCACATGCACGAGGCGACCTGGTTCCTCCAGGACGCCCTCATGTTCGTCGGTGGCGGCTCGGCCTCGACAGCCGGCGGCATCAAGGTGACGACCTTCGCGGTCCTGCTGCTGGCGATCCTCGCCGAGGCCCGCGGCGACCAGGACATCGAGGCCTTCGGGCGGCGCATCACCCCCTCAACTGTGCGCCTGAGCGTGGCGGTGGCCTTCATCGGCTCCAGCATCATCGGGCTGGCCACGCTCCTGCTGCTGCAGATGACCAACCTGTCCCTGGACCGGATTCTCTTCGAGGTCATCAGCGCCTTCGCGACCGTGGGCCCTGTCCACGGGCATCACGCCCTCCCTGCCGGACGGGGCCAAGTACGTCATCGTGGCGCTCATGTTCGTCGGCCGCGTGGGCACCATGACGGCGGCCAGCGCCCTGGCGCTGCGCGAGCGGCGCCGCGTTATCCGGATGCCCGAGGCAAGCCCGATGATCGGCTGACCGGGGCGGCAGCCCCACTGACGTCGGGCGGCCCCCTGTTTCCGGGAACCGGTGAACGCCCTCGGGAACTGTCAGGATCACGCCCCCTCTGGAGCGAGCAGCTGCCTGAGGGTGGCAGCCGCGCCCTCCACATCAGCGCGGCCGGTGATGAGCTGCTCGACGATGAGACCGAAGGAGACGCTCTGGATGAGGGAGGCCAGCTGATCGGGACTCAGACGGCAGGAGATCGTCCCCACCCTCTGCCCGTTGCGACACAGACGGGCAAGACCTCCGTGGATGTCCCGGTAGCTCTCCTGGACCAGGACGCTCATCTCGGGATCACGGGTCAGCTCCCCCCAAGCATGGTAGGCCAGAGGCGCCCAGGAGCTCAGACCGACGTCGCCAGGACCCTGAAGAGCGTCATCCTGCCGGTCCACCTCTGAGTCGGCTGCCGCGCCGTGCCGCTGATAGTTGAGCAGGGTGAGCGCCTCAATGAAGTCCCGTTCGAAGTCGAGCGGCTCCTCGGACTCGGCGATCCGCTTGATCCGCTCGACAAGCGGCCCCATGCGCCTGGTCAGGACCGCCCGAATGAGAGAGCGCTTGCCCTCAGGGAAGTAGCGGTAGACCGTCGATGACGACATTCCGGCCGCGGCAATGACCTCGTCCATGGAGGCAGCCTGGAAGCCACTGCGTGCGAAGCACTCCTCGGCGGCCTGCAGGATCCGGTCGGTCTGACGCTCCCGGTAGGCGGCGGTCACTCGTGGCATGAGTTCAGGATAAGCGACTCAGAGCACACCCCAAATCGAAACGATCGTTGTTGACTAGCCACCACACACTTCCTAGACTCCCAAACGCAAACAAAAACGATAGTTTTGATATGGAGGTTCGCGATGACGCTCACAGCGACATCCCCCCTCAAGCAGACCGAGTCAGCACCGGAGATACAGGAGGAGACTCCCGCGGCCGTGCAGCGGCCCAACCGCCGCGCAGTCATGGTCAGCGCTGTCCTCACCCAGCTGATGATCGTCCTGGACCTGACGATCATCGCCATTGCCCTGCCGCACATGCAGGAGGACCTGGGGATGACCGTGTCCCAGAGCCCGTGGACGGTCACCGGCTACAGCCTGGCCTTCGGAGGCCTCGTGCTCTTCGGGGGAAGGCTCTGCGCCGTGGTCGGCATCCGCCGCTCCTACCAGGTCGGTCTGATCGGATTCGGGATCGCCAGCCTCGCAGCCGGGATGGCGACCTCGTTCCCCGTCCTGCTGGCGGCCCGCGTGGCCCAGGGCTGCTTCGGCGCCCTGCTGGCCCCCACCTCGCAGTCACTGCTCAATGTCACCTTCACCGAGCGCACTGAGCGCGAGCGGGTCTTCGCGATCTTCGGCGCCACTGGCGGCCTGGGAGCGGCCGTCGGACTGCTTGTCGGCGGAGCACTGACCGACTGGTTCAGCTGGCGCTGGGCCCTCTACATCAACATTCTCCTGGCCGCCGCCGCCCTGCTCATCGGGCAGCGCAGCCTGCCCCCGGCCGACCAGCGCGACCGCGACTCACGCATCACTGACGACCTGAGCGGCCTGGTCCTGGGCTGCGGAGCCTGCTTCAGCGCCGTCTACGGGCTCGACCGGGCCCAGCAGACCTCCTGGACCTCCACGTCGACCGTCAGCTGGCTGGCACTCGGCGGCATCACAGCCGTGCTGTTCGTGGTCCGTGAGCGCTTCGCGAGCCGCCCGGTGCTGCCCCTGTCGATGATGGCACTGCCAGTGCGGGCGGCCTCCTACGCCACGCAGTTCGTCGCCGGCGCCGCCCAGATGGGGGCGATCATCTACCTGACCTACTACATGCAGAACCACTTCGGCTACTCGCCTCTCAAGAGCGGGGTCGTCTTCCTCCCGATGGTCCTTGCGTTGATCGCCACCGCGATCCCAGCCGGGCACATCATCGTGCCCAGGCTCGGGGCGCGCGGCACCCTGCCACTGGGGCTGGCAGTATTGGCGGGAGCCTTCCTCATCTTCTCCCGCATGACCACGGAATCGACTTACGAGCACGTGGCACTGCCCGGCCTCATCGTCTTCGGGATGGGCCTGGGGCTGACGATGCCGGTCACCTTCAACTCCGGCACTCGCGGGGTGGATGCGAAGCGGACCGGACTGGCCTCGGCGATCCTGAGCGCCGCGCAGCAGATCGGCGGGTCCTTCGGAGTGGCACTCATGACCTCCTACGCCACCCAGCACGCCCAGGACTACGTGACCGACCATGCCGCGCAGGTCAGGGGCGGAAGCCATGGAGGCGATGATGCGCGCCCAGGCCCTGCCGCAGTCGCCCGCGGGCAAGCAGATCATCGAGACCCTCAAGGCCCAGCTCGTCGACCGCGCGCAGATCGAGGCCTACTCCGGCGGCTTCACGATGATGACGTGGATCCTGGCCGGGGCGGCGACGGTCCTGATGGCCTGCGGGATCGGCCTGAGCCTCCGACGTCGCCGCAGGCGGTAGCGTAGGGGCCACTGCCTCACGGCCGACCTCAGGAGACCTCATGCCTGCCCCGCTCTCGCGCACCGACTCCACGCTCGTCATCGGGCTGGGACGCTTCGGCTCGGCCGTGGCCGCCACCCTGGACCGGCTGGGGCGCGAGGTGCTGGCCGTGGAGGCCAATCCCGCGACCGTGCGACAGTGGACCGGCCGCATCCCCCTGGTGGAGGCCGATGCCACGGACGTGGAGGCCCTCGAGCAGCTGGGCGCCACCGAGTTCGGCACCGCGGTCGTGGGGGTGGCGACCTCCCTGGAGGCCTCCGTCCTCATCACCGGTAACCTCGTGGACCTCGAGACCCCCCAGATCTGGGCCAAGGCCATCTCCCGCGCCCATGGCCGCATCCTGCGCCGCATCGGCGCCCAGCACGTCGTCTACCCCGAGTTCGACGCCGGTCAGCGTGCCGCCCACCTCGTCTCGGGCCGCATGCTCGACTACATCGAGATGGAGAAGGGCGGCTTCACCATCGTCAAGATGCGTCCGCCCACGGAGCTGCACGGATTCACCATCGGGCAGTCCAAGGTGCGCTCGCGCTACGGGGTGACCGTCTTCGGTCTCATGAGTCCCGGGCGAGCCCTTCGAGTACGCCACCCCGGACACCCTGGTCTCAGCCGAGGACGTGCTCGTCGTCGGTGGGGACGCTGCCCTCCTGGAGCGCTTCGCCAACCGCGCCTGAGCGGCAGCGGTCTCACAGCGCCTCCCCGGAGAGGCGCCCTCGGGAAGGCGGCGACCTGGGAGCGCTTTGGCCTCGGCGGCGCTGTCGGCCCTCAGCGAGCCACCGCCTCAAGGTCCTTGCCGATCCCGGCGGCGCCGTAGGGCACCGAGCAACCCCTCGACGAAGGGCGCTGCGGAGAGCTGAACCCGCTCGGCCACGGCCGGGCTCGAGCATCTCGAGGGCCATCTCGGCACTCCATGATCCCGCTGCCCAGATCCGCCAGGACCAGGACGCCGCTCGCACGGTCGGCGAGCGGCTCGACGACGGAGACGATCAGGCCGGGATCAGTGCCCAGCTCGCCGTCAGCCAGCCCTCGGCTGCGAGCTCGACGGGGACGTCGACGGCCACGATGAGCCGGCGCGCCAGGTCGAGGGGCGGCCTCGGCCAGGGGCACGGAGTGGGAGACCAGGACGATGCCGACGCTCACCGCGGCGACGCTCGACCCTGCGCCGTCCTGAGGGAAGCGGCGCAGGGCCGGAGGGCTGCGGGACTCACGGGCATCACGCCGTCCCTTCCGGCCACGACGTCGTCGAGGGCCGCCAGGAGGAGGGGCGGTGGAGGCGGCACCGGGGTCGATGTGGCCGGCCGAGCGCCCCCCAGGTAGGGAGGCCCGCCCCTGGTGGCCACCATCGGCTGGTGGCGTCGCGCCTCGGCGGCGGCCCGCGCGGCAGCGACGCCCGCGCGCGAGGTCGTCAGGGTGGGCGCGCAGTGCCTCCAGGGCCGGGCTCCAGGCGTCGAGCATGGTCTTCCCCTGTGGTGGCGCGGCCCGCGCGCGGCGATGCCGCCGATCCCGGCCTCCAGACCGTCCACGCGAGCGCCTGGGCAGCGTCGAGGTCGCCGTCCCCTGCCCGCCACAGGCGCCGCCGGTGCGCAGGAAGAAGGTTCCGTACAGGGGGCCCGAGGCACCCTGACGGTGGAGACCAGGGTCGTGCCGACCTTCTTGAGCAGGGCGTCGGCGCTGGTGAAGCCGCCGGCCTCCACCGCGTCGGCCGCTGCGGCCAGGCCGCGCTTCATATTGGTGCCGTGGTCGGCGTCGCCGATGGCGGCGTCCAGCTCGGTGAGCTCCTCGGCGTGCTCGGCGATGAGCTCGGCGCTGCGACGCACCCAGGCCCCAGGTCGGCCACTCTCAGCGTCTGACGGGCGGATCTCCGCTCCGCTGTCATCTCGCTCCTCCTTCAGTTCCTCCGGGGCGCCCTGCACGAACCGCGGGCGACACCCGATTGTGCCAGGTCCTCACACGCCCCAGCGCAGGCCGGGGGTATTGACGGGGCGTCCCACAGGCGCAGCAGCTCGGCGTCGGCGCGCACCAGGGTCAGGAGCAGCCGGCCATGTCGAGGCTGGTGATGAAGTTGCCCACGAGGTTGCGGGCCACTGTGATCCCGGCTCCCTGAAGGAGGCGGGCGATCTCGCCGTACATGAGGTAGAGCTCGAGCAGCGGGTGGCGCCCATGCCGTTGACCATGGCGATGACGCCCCTCGTCGGGCGCCGGCGGCGTCGGTGCCCCAGCTGATGTCAGCTCGCCAGGATCGGGGTGACGAGGCGCTCGGCGACCTCGGCGGCGGGGGCGACCTTCTCGCGGTGGCGGCCGGGCCTGCCGTGGATGCCGATGCCGATCTCCATCTCGTCGGCAGGAAGGTCGAAGGAGGGCTTGCCGCTGGCCGGGACGGTGCAGGAGGTCAGTGCCATGCCCATGGAGCGGCCGGCGGCGTTGACGCGCGCGGCGATGCCGGCGACCTCGTCCAGCGGGCGGCCCTCCTCGCAGCGGCGCCGGCGATCTTCTCCACCATGACGGTCACGCCCACGCCAGCCGTCCGGCGTGTAGAGGAGTCCTCAACGGCGACGTCGTCATTGGTGACGACGCTGGCGACCTGGATGCCGGAGTCGGCGTCGACGATCTCGGCGGCCATCTCGAAGTTCATGACGTCGCCGGTGTAGTTCTTGACGATGTGCAGGACGCCGGCGCCGCGGTCGACGGCGGTGGTGGCGGCGACCATCTGGTCGGGGGACCGGGAGGTGAAGATCTCGCCGGCGCAGGCGGCGTCGAGCATGCCGGGTGCCCACGAAGCCGCCGTGGAGGGGCTCATGCCCGCTGCCGCCGCCGGAGATGATGGCGACCTTGCCCTTCTCCCTGCGCTCGGCGGCGGTAGACGATGTGCTGGTCGAGGTCGACGTCGAGCCTCGTGGGGGTGGGCGGCGGCCATGCTCGCAGGGCGTCCGTGACCACGTTGTCAACGGAGTTGATGAGTTTCTTCATAACGGGCCGACGCTACCGCGCTGCCGGGCCGTCGCGTACCGCCAGAGGTCCCAGGACTCGAGCTCGTGCACATCGGTGCAGGTCACAGCGGTCTCACGGGGAACGGATGCGCTGAGCCGCTGAGGGCGCATGGAGCGCCGGCACTACGACCACCGACCGAAAGCCTCCCGAATCGTGAGAGTCGGCACCAACCTGCTCGGATGTGTCCCGCAGACATTCTGGGGACTCATCTGGGAGGTCCTTTTTCGCGGCATCCTCGAGCCGATTCCAGGCAGGATAGGGACATGGATCCGTCCGTTGTCGCCGCCGTGGCCACCATCGCAGCCGGCGTCTCCATCCTGGTCGCCAGTCGCCGCCGTCGTCGCCGCGCGGCGCTCGACGGCGCACGCGGACCTGGCCCTCAAGGGAGGCGTCGCGGATCTCCCGGGCCAGCATCTCGCGGATCAACGAGGTGCAGTCCGAGGCGAGCTCCGCCCTGTCTGGCGGCGCGCCATGCCGCCGAGAGGCTGCGCTCCATGACCAAGGAGCGCACGACTCCCCGACAGCGTCGCCGCCTACCGGATCTTTCTGAGGAGGTCGTCGAGGACTCAGGCACCTGCTGGGCCCCGAAGGGACGGGGACGATGCAGAACGAGTCGCTGGACCGCCTGCGGGTGGGGGCGCTCGTGGGCGGCTCGGACGAGGTGCTGCGGGCGCTGCGGAACTCGCCCTCCTGCGCACCCAGCGGCCTGAGGCACCGTGGCCCAGCGCCTACGCCATGGCTTATGCGCGCCTGGAGTCCGACCTGGTCACCGCGATCCGCAACGACCTGGGCTCCTCCGAGGAGTCCCTGACCGCCGACCAGATCTGGGGGCGCGGTCAACGCCCGCTGCGTCGACCCCGCCTTCCGGCTGGCGCTGCTCAGCCCCTGGAGGACGTGCTGCGCAACGCCGGGCAGGATCCCACCCACTACGACCTCGACCACCTCATCAAGCCTGCTGACCGCTTGGGCCCCTTCGGCTCCATCTGGGGCTGTCGACCGACCGCCCCTGCACGGTCCGCACCTTCCGCGCCTCCTGCCGGCGCCTCCGCCCCCCAGCCCCGACGGCGCTCGCGGCGTACTCCGAGCCGGGTGACGCCAGAGGCCTCTGGGGGGGGCCGAGACGGTTGAGCAGAGTGCTCCAGCAGCAGAGGCAACGCCACGGACAACGACAGACGGCTGAGGAGCAACGACGGCCAGCACCGGCCGCCTGACCCTCCGACGTCGTGGGCTCCGCCCAGCCCAGGAGGTCGAGGCTCGCGCGCCACCACAGCCACCGGCGCAGCACCGACCGCTGCACCCACTGATCACCGGCTGCCACGTCCGCGGCAACCTGGGAACAGGCCGTTGCGGGCCAGCGGGCCACGGCCGCCCCTCGCACCGAACCTGCGCAGCCACATCCTGCGAGCCCAACGAGCCCTCGGGAACCAGGGCCTCAGCGTCCCGTCTTCGAGGACCCGACACCCAGTCGCATCTCCGACGTCGCGCAGTCAGGGGCCCCCCAGACCGCCCTGTCCACTCGAGGCGGTGCCGCCCTGACCGAGCTCGCCTCGTCGAGGACCGCCACAGCCGCGCCACTTTTCGACGCGGCCTCGATGCCGTCCGAGGGAGCAGTCGCAGCACGGCTCTCAACGGCGTCGGCTGCCCAGCCGGGACCTCGACAACGTCGGCCAACACCGAGGAGAGGAGCCCGCGTCTCGCTCCGGCCTCCCCGAGGCGCCGACCAGGAGCCGCGGCTGAGCCGAGCGCACTCGATCGCGCCAGCGTGCCCCTCCGCAGCCGCCCCTGCACAGCCTGCACCGACGCGAGCCGCGATCCACCCGCACCGCGCGAGCTCAGCTGTCCGGGCCCCCAGCCGCCTCCGGTGAAGCGCCACGCAGTCGCCGCCCAGACGGTCACGGTACCGACGGGGCCCTCAGGCAGGGCCTGCAGCCCGCCAGCTCCTGCCGTCGCACTGCTCACCGCCGCGGGTAGGGACCGGTGGCTACGGCATCGTCCCACCCCGGGGCGCGACGGAACCCGATTCGCAAGCACTGGGCCACGCCGGTGGTCCCTCCCCGCCTCATCGGGTCCCTCCCGGCCTCAACGTCCCCTGCAGCCGTCGATCAGGGCTCCGCCGTGGCTGCAGCCGGTGCCGTCCCCACCAGCGCCGTCGGAGCTCACTGGGCGGCGGCCGCCCGGCACGCGCGGCCGTGCCGATCGAGCCCAGTCCCCACGACCGACCCGGACACGCAGGAGACCGTCACCGTCCGACGGGCTCCCCGCACCCCGGTGCCCACGCCGCACCGACCGCGACGGCATGGTCCTCGCTCCCCGTCCCTGCAGGACTCCGCCGAGATCCCCCGGGCGCGCGGCGCCTGAGCGGACCGCCGGGTCTCTACTCCCCATCTCGTCTCGGGGATCTTGAGCGCGACCCGCGTGGCAGAATCCGATGTGGAAGCCGGTCGGGCTTCCGCAGAAGGGAGCCGACGTGAGCATCTTCGTCTGGTGCGCGATCATCGGCTGCGGCACGCCCTGGTCTCCATCCTCTCGATGGGCTGCTCGACGCGTTCCTGCCCGACGGATGGTCCCCGTGCTCGCCCTTCCGGTGGCCGTATTCGGCGCGATCGGCATGGGCATGACCGCCGTGTCGGGATCCGCCTCACGTGCCGGCGGCGTGCTGTGGGGTGTTCCCGACAGCGCTGGCGCTCGCCTCGGGACGGCCACGCGCTGGCTGTGGAACCGCCTCTGAGCGGACCATGCCGCTGACACGGCACCGCCCACCGCGGCAGAACTCGTCGGAGAGAGGGTCACCGTCCCTGTGGTGGAAGGACGGCAGCGGCGAGGTCCGCGCCATCACGCGCGGCAACCAGCTGACCCTCGCCGGCGCGCTCTGAGGAGCCGATGCGCCTGGGCCAGAGCGCCTGGGTGCCTCGACGCCGAGGACTCAACCCTCACCATCACCCCTTGGGGGCAGATCGAGAGCTGACCGTCCACCAGACGCCGGTGACGGTATCGATCCGCCTCCCGCCGGTCGCCCCGGCTCCGACCTCCCACCCCACCTCCCGAAAAGAAAGGAACACAGCGTGGATCCAACATTCATCGGCGCGATCGTCGTCATCGTCATCATCGGGCTCCTGATCCTGGCTCTACCTGTTCAGCCGGATCGTCGTCGTCCCCTCCAACCTCACCGGTCTGATCTCCGGATCGAACCGGGGCGCGGTCAAGATCATCCACCCCGGTGGGCGCGACTTCGTCCCTGCCGGTCATCCAGTCCATCCAGTACCTGCCCTTCACCCAGACCACGATCGGCTTTCAGGGCGTCACCGCCGAGGACGAGAACAAGATCAACGTCAACGTGGCCGCCGTCGCCGCCGTCAAGGTGGGTGACCTGACGAGCAGGCATGCGCCGCGGCCAAGCGGTTCCCTGGGCAAGCAGAACACGGACCAGGCGATCGCCGACTCAGCCCGGGAGGCGCTCATCGGCCCCTGCGCTCGATCATCGGGCACATGACGGTCACCGACCTCATCTCCGACCGTGACGCTCTCCAGCGCAACGTCTTCGACGACGCCAAGAGCATCATGGCCAACATGGGTCTGAGATCGACATGCTCCAGGTCTCCGAGATCACCGACGCCGGCGGCTACATCGAATCCCTGGGCGTGCCTGAGCAGCAGCGCGTCGAGAAAGGACGCCCGCATCGCCCGAGCCAACGCCGAGCGCGAGGCCCGCGACGCCGAAGTCACCTCGCGTCAGCAGATCGCCGAGCGCGAGCGCGATCTGTCCCTGCGTCAGGCCCAGCTCAAGGCCGAGACGGACAAGGCCCAGGCCGACGCCGACCTCGCTGGACTGATCGCCCGCGCCGCCAAGGAGCGCGAGATCGCCATCATCGGCCAGGGAGGCCGCCGAGGCCAAGGCCTCCTGACCGAGCGCGAGCTCGACTCCACGGTGCGCAAGCCCGCCGATGCGGCTCGCTACCAGCGCGAGCAGGAGGCCCAGGCCTCCAAGACCGAGGCGCTGCTGCGCGCACAGGCCGAGGCAGAGCGCACCCTGCCTGGACGCCGAGGCCCAGGCCCAGGCCACCGTGGCCCGCGCCGAGGCCGAGGCCAAGGCGACCGCGGCCAGGGCCCGCGCGAGGCCGACGCGCATCGCCGCCCGCGGTCAGGCCGAGGCCGACACGATCCGCGCTGCCGGTGAGGCCGAGGCCAAGGCCATGAGCGACAAGGCCGACGCTCGCCAAGTACGGCGACGCCGCCACCCGCCAGATGCTGCTGGATAAGGCCCCCGAGATCGCGCGGGCCCTGAGCGAGCGCTGGCCAGCGTGCGCGACCCTGTCGATCATCTCCACCGAGGGCGCTTCCGGCGCTGCCCAGGCCGTGGCCAGCAAACGTCGAGCAGCTCGACGTCATCCTGCGCAGCCTGGTGGGCACGGGCCTGACCGACATGGTGGGCAGCCACCCGCCGGACTCCGGCTCCTCCGATGGAGACGAGGGCAAGGCCCCCGGTCGACGTCGGTCGAGCACCGGAAGGGCTGAGGCCCACAGGCCCGCAGACGATCTGGGGACGTCATCGCGGCCGGGTGGGAGTCTCGCACCCGGCCGCGTGACATGCCCCCTGTCGAGTTCCAGCGGCGCATCGTACGCAGGCCGGCTCCGCAACCGCCCGCGCTCGGCCACGCGCCGGTATCCCAGGAACTGCGAATATCTGTGCGCGGTGCGTGGTGACGCGGACCCGCTGTCTCGAAGAATCGCCAGTGAAACCGGATATCACTGACGAACAAAGGAGCACGCGCATGAGCGAGAGGATCAATCGACTCGACCTCGACGAGCAGATGCAGGAGGCGGTGGCGGACACCAGACAGCGGGTGGCCGAACTCCACGCCGAGCTGCCCCGGTGGGGCTGCGTGGTGTGACTCGCGGGCAACGTCTCCGAGCGGGTCGTCGTCGACCGTGGCGACGGGCCCGTCAAGACCGATCTGTTCGTCATCAAGCCTCCGGCGTCTCCCACGACGAGCTGACCGCGGACACCATGGTGGTCTGCACGCTGACGGGGAGAAGATCGACGATGGGACCCCCGGCCCCGCTGACGCCCTCATCGGACACCGCCGCGCACGCCTACGTCTACCGTCACTGCGGCGATGTCGGTGGCGTGGTCCACACCCACTCCCCTACGCCACCGCCTGGGCTGCGCGACGCGAGCCGATTCCCTGCGCCCTGACGATGATGGGCGACGAGTTCGGCGGAGACATCCCGATCGGACCCTCTCGCCTCATCGGCGACGACCTCGATCGGCCGCGGCATCGTGGAGACCCTGGAGGGTTCCAGATCCCGGCGGTCCTCATGGCCAACCACGGTCCCTTCACCGTCGGCAGGACGCGCGACGCCGTCAAGGCCGCCGTCATGTGCGAGGAGGTGCCTGCACGATGAGCATCGCTGAGCAGCTCGGCGAGGTGAAGCTGATTCCGGCCGACATGGTGGGATCGCCCCACGACCGGTACCAGCACGTCTGCGGCCAGCACTGAGCAACTGACCTAGGGGCCGACGAGCCCGGTCACCACCCGGACGACAACTGCGCACCGTCGGCCTGGGCGCCCGGAGACCTCAGATGTCCCTCCAGGGAGGCGCCCTTCGTCCCACGGGCAAGAGGTATGATGTCCGGCGAAGAGCAGTACCGCGAAGACGTGATGAAGTGGGAGGAGAGACCACCCGGCGCCCAGCTTGCTGCCTCCGATGAGGGCTCCACGAAGCTAGGGGCCGACGACCTTGGCGACGGATCCGATTCCATATCCCAGCCCCAGGTACGGTGGACCGGGCCTCGGTCGGGAATCGCCCACCGCCGAAGGCGCTGAGGATGCCGAAGGCGCCGTCGCCGAAACATCGCGACGATGAAGATGCCCGCGAAGAACACGTAACCGGCGCTGCTGATCTCGTCCCCGCCGGACCATGCGGGTGGAGAAGGCCGCCATCAGGGACCCGACGGCGCCGATCACGCCGCATCCGGAACATCGTCCAGCGCCGTCCGATCCGGGTCCGAGATCCAGGCTGAGCCCAGGCGTCCCAGCAGGTCTCCCCAAAGATACGAGCATGAACAGGGTCGCAACCGTGCCGGCCTCGAATCTGAGCGGGACTGCCCCAGCAGCGTCTGCCCCCAGGACTGGACGGTGAAGGAGCCCAGGATGAAGGAGAAGGAACCGAGGGCCACGACGAGCAGCCGCTTGGGGTACTGGTGAAGACCACTGAGTAGGGAGGCGGAGCTCTTGTCGGGGATGGGTGGCGATCGGCGACCCTGCTCGACAGGGATCTCCATGGCCCAGGCGTAGGCGGCCCTAGCCTCCCTCACGTCCCCGGACTCGCAGGAAGCGCGGCGATTCCGGAACGATGCGGGTCCAGGCCAGCAGGACGATGGGAATGCAGCCGACGGCGATGAGTCCGCGCCAGCCCAGGGTGTCGCTGAAGTACCTGGGTAACCAGTCCGCCCAGGAAGATGCCCGCGGGAATGAAGACACTGGTGAGGCCTGCCAGGAGGCCGCGCTGCTTGGCGGGTACGAACCCTGACGAAGGGCACCGAGGTGATGTTCAGACCGCCCACGCCGAACCTGACGCCGGTGCGCAGGATCGCCAGCAGGATCCAGCCGTTGACCGGGGTGAAGGCCGAAGCCGCGGTGAAGACGACGAGGACGACGATGCACCAGATGAAGTGCGTGCTATGTCCCCACACGTCGGCCAGCCGCCCCAAGTGATCGAGCCCAGGACCGTGCGCCCAGACCCGCTCCGGCCAGGATGACGCCGCCGAGTGAGCCGGTGAGGCTCCATCCCGGGGTCTCTGATCAGCAGGTTGACGATGAAGCTGGATGAGGAACATGTCGAAGAACCCGACACGCTGCCCACGATGGCCATTCTGATGAGGGACTTCTGTGGCCGGTGAGGCGGTGGTTGTCGATCTGTTCGGGAGCGGTGCGCCCCTAACGGCGCCGCATCGTGCCTATCTGTGTGTGGGTGCTCATGAGTGAACCAACTTGCTCAGAAAGAGGCGCTTCAGCGCACGATGTCCGAGCCTTGAGAGCCAGGAGATCGCCGGGAGCGCATGGAGTGAGGTCGCCGTGGTGGGTCAGGCGAGCTGGGCAACTTTGCACCCATCTCGATACCGCGCCCGACGTCGCCGTCGAGCCAGCCGTGCGGGTACCGGCTCACGAAGGAGTCCCCGCCCCGGCCGGTCGATGACCGGGACGGATTTGATCTCGTAGACGCCTGCCCCCGGCGGCAGTGGGACAGGTAGGTGCCGGCGCGCCCATCGGTGGACACGACCGTGGGGCCCGATCTCTCGGCGCAGGGCCCGGCACACGTCGACGCCCCTGGCCCGGGATGCCGAAGACGACACCTGCGTCGTGGTGCGCGAGCAGAACAGGATCGAGGCGCCTCTGGCGATCGGCTTCAGAACGGCCTGGCCTGCCTCGCCGTCCCACAGCAGGGAGCGGAAGTTGACGTCGAGGGCGACGTCGACGCCCCGATCGCGGGCGGCGTCGGCAAAATAGCGCACCACCCGGGCAGTCTCGGGGGTCAGGGCCGCCATGATCCCGGTGAGGAAGACCAGGCGGGTGTCGAGCAGGGTGTCCCAGCCGAACTCCTCGGGCAGGATGTTGCGGAGGGCGTGTACTCACGATCGTAGGTGACCTTGCCCGGCAGCGGGGACTCGCCCGGCTCGAGGAAGTAGAGGGCGACGCAGCCCTCGTCGTCCATGACGACTCAAATTTTAACTGCAACCCTCCGCACTGAGCACTTCGCTAGACGCTCCTCGATCAAGACAAAAATACGTCATATGTGAAACCCAGAGGAAGTGCTGACGACAGATTTATTGAAGGAAGGCCGCTCTGACACAACATCAGTGTCAGCACTCAACTCACCCACTCTCCCTTTACTGAGAGGAATAGCGTCCCACGGTCTCGCGTATGCTCTCCGAGGCCCGCCGGCACGGCATCGTCGCGAGTCACGGTGTCCCATCCCATTGAGCGGCTTATGGCCCCTCGAGGAGCGCCTGACGCGGGCCTTCGGGCTCAAGGAGGCGCGAGTCGCCGAGGGCAACCACGTGCGCACGGCTCTGTGCGACCGCACCCTGTGCCTGGATCCCTCCCGGCCCAGCGAGATCCCCTTGGTCATCGGGGCCGCGGGCCGGGACAAGGTCGATGCCTGCGCGCCACCCCTGCGCGGGACTACCTGTCGGCCCCTCGTCACCGACGAGAGCACCGCCCTGCCCCTCCTGGAGGGCGTCTGAGGGGAGGCCCGGGGCGAGTCAGAATGAACACGCGTTCACCCGTGTACTTGCCCGTCCCTGCGGAAGCGGGAAGGATCAGCACCGATACCCGGCCACAGATGCACCGGCACGGTGCCCGTGGCCGAGTGATGTGCACCCTCATGCACAAGTGAGTCCCTGAGTTATGAGTGCTGAGCTGCTGCTCACCGATCTCGACCGCCGGACGATCGCGGTTTCCAGGCCCTGGCCGCCGACGCCGTGGAAAAGGCGGGTCAGGCCACCCCGGTACGCCGATCTCATTGGCGTCGGTGGCGTGGCTGCTCTACCAGCGCGAGATGGTCCACGACCCGCCTCGACCTGGGCTGGTTGGGCGCGACCGGTTCGTGTTGTCGATCGGGCACGCCTCGTTGATGCAGTACATCCAGCCGTTCCTGGCCGGCTACGACATCGACCTGAGCGGTTTCACGGCCTTCCGCCGTGCCGGCCTGCCGGGTCACCCGGAGTTCGGTGAGGTGGCGGGCGTCGAGACCACGACCGGCCCGCTGGGGCAGGGGCTTCGCCAACGCGGTGGGACTGGCCATGGCCGCGCGCCGCGAGCACGGGCTGCTCGACGCCGGCGCCTCTGCTGGGCGAGAGTCGGTCTTCGACCATTCTGCGTCTACACGGTTCTCGGTGACGGCTGCATGCGGGAGGGCGTGAGCTCGAGGCCGCCTCCTGGCCGGTACCCAGCAGCTGGGCAACCTCATCGCCATCTACGACGACAACGATATCTCCATCGAGGGCAACACGGACATCGCCTTCACCGAGGACCCCTCGGCCCGCTTCTGAGGCCTACGGGTGGCAGGTGCTCGACGTCGACGTGGCGTACCGGCCCCTGACGGCTGCGTCGAGGGACCTCCGGGCGCTGCAGTGATGAGGCCATCGTGGCGGGCTCGCGCCGAGACCGAGCGCCCGCCGCTGATCCGCCTGCACACGATCATCGCGGCCCTCGCCGACCAAGCAGGGGCCAGGAGTCATCGCATGGCGCTAGCTCGAGGGGCGAGAGGTCGCCGGTCTCAAGCGGGCCCTGGGCCTGGATCCCGAGCAGAGCTTCATCCCTTCCTGACGACGTCGTCGCCCACGCCCGCGCGGGCCGCAGAGAACACCCGGGCCGCCCGGGCGGTCTGGGACGAGGGCGCTTCGCGGCCTGGCAGCGGGGCCAGCCCGACGGTGCCGCACTGCTGGAGCGCCTTGCGCCCACGCGCTCGCCCGAGGGCCTCCAGACGGCCCTGCCGACCTGGGAGGTCGGCCAGTCCCTGGCGACCCGTGCGGCTTCGGGCAAGGTGCTCTCCGCGTTGGCTGGCGTGGTGCCCGAGCTGTGGGGCGGGTCGGCGGACCTGGCGGCCCGAACAACACGACCATGGCGGGCGAGGCCTCCTTCTTGCCCGCTCTGGCGCAGGCCGACGGCGACAGGGCCCTTCGGAACGCACCATCCACTTCGGTGTGCGCGAGCACGCCATGGGCTCGATCCTCAACGGGATCGCCCTGGACGGGCTCACCCGCTCTACGGGGGCACCTTCATGGTGTTCTCCGACTACATGCGCCCGGCCGTGCGCCTGGCCCGCGCTCATGGGCATCGGCCTCGATCTTCGTGTGGTCCCTACGACTCCATCGGCGTGGGCGAGGATGGCCCCACCCACCAGCCGATCGAGCACCTGGCCTCCCTGCGCGCTATCCCGGGCCTGGCTGTGGTGCGGCCCGGGGACGCCAACGAGACCGCCGCGGCGTGGGCCGAGATCCTGGCCCGCCCAAGCGAGCCGGCCGGCATCGCCCTGTCGCGTCAGAACCTCACTCGTGAACGCCTCCGCCGCCGCTGCGGGCCGAGGGCGTGCGCCGGGGCGCCTACGTCCTGGCTGAGGCCACCGGACGCAGGCGGCGTACAGGCTGACCCCTGAGGTGGTCCTGATCGCCACCGGCTCCGAGGTCGGCGTGGCCGTGGCCGCCGGACATCCTCAGCGGCAGGGGCACGCCCACCCGGGTGGTCTCCGCCCCTGCCTGGAGTGGTTCGCCCGGCAGGACACCTCTTACCGGGACCAGGTGCCGCCGGCCGGTACCGCCAAGGTCTCCATCGAGGCCGGCATCGCCATGGGCTGGCGCGAGATCGTCGGCGACGCGGGCGAGATCGTCTCCTGGACCACTACGGCACCTCCGCCGCCGGCACCGCCCTGTTCGAGGAATACGGATTCACCGCCAACAACGTCGCCCAGCGGGCCTCGTCAGGCGCTGGCCCGTACCCGCGCCTGACGCCCGTCCCCATCGAGCCGGTCGTTCTTCAGGTAGCCCCACGGATTGTCCGTATCGGCTACCTGAAGAACGACCGGCTCAATGTGAGAAATATATATCACGGGGATACTACTCCCCATACTGGGCAGGTGACGTGCCGGAAGATTTTGGGCACGCTGGATCCGGTCGCGCCGCCGAGCGCGCTGCGACACCATTCCCCGAACACAGAAAAAGGTCGTCTCTCATGCAGCGCACAGCAAACCCGCCCAGAGCATCCCCCAGACCCCTGACAGCAACGACTCCGGTGAGGACCAGCCCCTGCGCACGCGCTACTACTACCTCATCATGACCATCATGGTCGTGATCGGCGTCGTCATCGATATCGCGATCTTCATCGGGATCATCACGAACGCCGAGGGAGGGGTGCGCATCCCTCACCTGGTCTTCATTCTTCCCGTTGTCGGCGCTCTGGCGGTCGGCAGGTTTCGCTCGACGCGGCCCTGGCCAAGAAGTCTCCCCCACCTGGTGCCCGGTTACATGGCCCCGCAGTACCAGCCCTATCCGGGTGCGACCCCTGCACAGCAAGGCTACGGCCAGCCCCAGCAGCCGCAGTACGGACAGGTCCCCACCGGTCAGGCTCCCCAGAACCAGCAGCCCTATGACCAGGGAGGGCAGCCGGGGCAGACCGGCCCGGTCGGCTACTGAGGCCCGGAGGGCGCCGAGCAGATGCCCGAATAGATGTCGGTGGGGCCCGATACGCTCCCGTCGTGCCCACATCGAAGAGTTCCAAAGCTCCCAAGGTCTCCTACCACTGCACCGAGTGCGGCTGGTCCAGCCCCAAGTGGATGGGCCAGTGCCGGGAATGCCGGGAGTGGGGGACCCTGGAGGAGGTCAGGCCGCCGGCACCTCGGGCGGGGCTGCCGGCGGCAGCGCGCTGGCGGCGACTAGTGCCGTGCGCCCGGCAGTGCCGCCCGCCCCATCGGGGAGGTCAGTGCCACCGAGGCCCGGGCACGCCCCACCGGGGTGGGGCGAGCTGGACCGGGTCCTGGGAGGCGGGATCGTGCCGGGCGCCGTCGTGCTGCTGGCCGGCGAGCCCGGCGTCGGGAAGTCCACACTGCTGCTCGACGTCGCCGCGAAGGCCTCCGCAGTGGCGCGCGAGCGCGGGACGGCCGGTCCTCTACGTCACCGGTGAGGAGTCCGCCTCCCAGGTGCGGCTGCGGGCCGAGCGCATCGATGCCCTGGACCCCGGGCTGCTCCTGGCCGCGGAGACTGAGCTCGGAGCCCTGCTGGGGCATGTGGAGGCGGCAGGGCCCTCCCTGCTGGTGGTGGACTCGGTCCAGACCATCGCCTCGGCGCAGGTCGAGGGCAGTGCCGGGGGCGTCACCCAGGTCCGAGCAGTGGCCGGCGCGCTCATCGCGGTGGCCAAGGAGCGCGGTATCCCGGTGCTGCTGGTGGGGCACGTAACCAAGGACGGCGGGATCGCCGGGCCCCGGGTGCTGGAGCACCTGGTCGACGTCGTCACCCAGTTCGAGGGCGACCGCCACGCCCGCCTGCGTCTACTGCGGGCCGTCAAGAACCGCTACGGCCCCACCGATGAGGTCGGCTGCTTCGACCTGGGAGAGCGGGGCATCGTGGGGTTGGCGGACCCCTCGGGGCTGTTCCTGTCCGCCGCCCGCTCCGAGGTGCCGGGCACCTGCGCCACCGTCACCCTGGAGGGGCGCCGCCCCATGCCGGTGGAGATCCAGGCGCTCGTGGCCTCCACGAACGCCGGCTCGCCTCGGCGCACCACCTCCGGGGTGGACCACTCGCGCACAGCCATGGCGCTGGCGGTTCTCAGCGCCCGGTTGCGGGTGGACTACCTCCAGCGCGGACGTCACGTCTCCACCGTGGGCGGGCGCGCGCCGTCGAGCCGGCCACCGACCTGGCCGTGGCCATCTCCGTGGTCTCGGCGCGCGCAACCTGCCCAGCGCCTGCGGGGCTCGTGGCCTTCGGCGAGGTCGGATTGACCGGCGAGGTGCGCGCCACCGTCGGTGTGCAGCGGCGCCTGGCGGAGGCCCTCGGCTCGGCTTCGACCGGGCGATCGTGCCGCTGGCGGGCTCGGCCGGAGCCGCGAGGTCGCTGGGATGCAGGTCCTGCCGGTCGCGCACGTGGGCGAGGCGATGGGTGCGGCATGCCCCGCGGCTGAGGCCGTCGAGAAGGCCCAACCGGAGCAGGGAGGACAGTGCCGCCGATGTTGCCGGTGCTGCGATGCCGTCGGCGCAGCAGTGAACGGTGCGCCTCGACGGTGCGGCCACGGGTGGCCAACAGACCAAGTGGTCCAGTGTGGGAAGGCCTCTCCGAGGGGCGGCCCGCCTGCCGATACCATGGGGCAGTGAGCACCGGTGAGTGCGCACTCAACCAGATGGCGCGGGAGCCAGACGGTCTGGGTCGCTCGCCCGCCCCGAGTGAGCGACCACCGCAAGCCCTCCGGGCGACACCGCGACGACCAGGAGAGATGATGATCGAGGCCGCTGGCCAGGCTGCGCGAGACGCTTGAGGCTCGTCGCTCCCGGCACCGTCCTCGTGACGGCCTGGAGCGGATTCTGCGCGGTCGTACCGGGCGATCATCGTGCTGGGCTTCGACCTGGTGGTCGAGGCCATCTCCTCCGGCGGCTTCCACCTGACGTCGAGCTGTCCGCGGCCCGCTGCGCGAGCTGGCCAAGATGGACGGCGGCGTCGTCGTCGACATGGACACGGCGGATCCGGCGCGCCAACGTCCAGCTCCCTGCCCAATGCCCTCAATCCAGACCTCGGAGACGGGCATGCGCCACCGCACCGCCGAGCGCGTGGCCCGTCAGACCCGGATATCCGGTCATCTCCGTGAGCCAATCGATGCGGATCATCTCCTGTACGTGGATGGCAAGCGCCACGTTCTGGAGCCCAACGAGTCGATCCCTGGCCAGCGCCAACCAGGCCCCTGTCCGCCCTCGAGCGCTACAAGGCGCGCCTCGACCGAGACCTCCGCCGGCCTGGACTCCCTGGAGATCGAGGACCTCGTCACCGTCCGCGACGTCACCGCGGTGCTCCAGCCTCGCGGAGATGGTCCGCCGTATCTCCGCCGACATCGACTCCTATGTCCTGAGCTCGGCACTGACGGGCGCCTCCTGGCGCTCAGGTCGAGGGAGCTCACCTGGGGCCTGCTCGCCGAGCACGGCTTGCCCTCCTGAGGAGCTCTGCCCGAGGGCCTGGACACCGCCACCGTGGACGCGCGCCTGAAGTGGGTGGGCTCCCCCGCCCTCCTGGACCTGGCGATGGTGGCGCGCTCCATGGGCCTGGGCGGCATCGACGGTCAGGACCTGGACGCCCAGGTTTCCCCGCGAGGCCTGCGGATCCTGTCCAAGATTCCGCGCCTGCCGGTGGTCACGGCCCGCGCCGTCGTGGAGCGGTGGGGGTCCCTGCAGGGTCCTGGGCGCCACCATCGAGGAGCTCGAGGCCGTCGAGGGCGTCGGTGCCCAGCGGGCCCGGACCCTGCGCGATGGGCTGTCGCGACTGGCGGAGATCTCCGTCGTCGAGCGCTACTCCTGAATCGGCCCCGCCGTTTCGACGTCGCTGACCGGCCCTAACCGCCCTGGAACCGCGTCGGCGCCCTGGGCCGAGCACCTCAGCCGACGACGAAGCCGGTCTCGGTCAGGTCCTTGCCCCCATGACGAAGCGGAATCGGTAGGTCCCGGGCCCCGGCCGCGTTCCCAGGAGCGGTCTGCGCCTGACCGGGCAGAGGAGCCGTCGGTCGCACTCGGATCGGCCGAGGGCGTCTCCGGCCCGTGGCCTGCGCGCTCGCGTCGTTGCCTCGGCGTGGAGGACGCCGGAGGCGCCAGCCGGCGAGGCGGGTGCTGCAGTGGCGGCTGCGCAATCGGAGGCCGCCGCGTTCCCGTTCCACGTCACGCTGACGTCCGCGGCCTGCCCGGGAGGCAGGGAGGAGAGGGCGCTCGGCCTGTCCCACCGGCAGGCGACGGAATCCCACACCTGCTGGGAGCCTGAGGAGACCTGCATCCCACGGCCTGGCTGCCGGCATCGAGGAGGCAGGGCGCTGAGCCGTTATTGACCAAGGAGATGGTGAAGGTCGCCCCTGCGCCCACACCGACCGACTCCGGGCCGTGTACCGTATTCGACAGGGCAGCGGGATCGCAGGCCACCGGCGTGGGGTAGACGGTAGAACCTATGGCGGCGGCGCTCCTCCTCCTGGCTGCGGATGGTGCCGCGCCCTAGAAGTAGCCGACGATGATGGCCACCACGAACAGCAGGAGGAACAGCAGGCAGGCCGCCCAGCACCAGCGTGCGGCGCAGACCGTAGCGGGCTGGGAGAGGATTAGCTTGCGCAGTCGGCCGCTGCGGGGCTGTTGGGGCCCCTGTGGAACTGAGTCGGGGCGCCTGAGAGTCGCCCGCCGCCGATGCGGGCCCACTGCGCGCCCCTTGCCCCAACCGTGGCGACGACGACCGGAGCGTCCTGCCTGGCCGAGCTCGTCGCGGATCGAGCGGTCCCCGGGCGGCCTGCCGCGAACGGGCCGTCGAGGATTCCCCGGGGCTCCTGGGGCGCTGCGGCTCTCCGCCTGCTCGCCCTTTCTGCGCCCCTCGGCCCTTGCCGCCCCGGCCCGGTTCCCTGAGCGCCCACTGAGGCCGACCGGCCCGCCCTGCCCCGAGTGCAGGGGTGGCTGGTCTGTTTGGTGCTGGGGACGGCCGCCTCGATTCTGCCCTGTGGGGACCTGGCCGATCCGGCACCGGATCCGCTTTCCCACCAGCTGCCTGCCGATGGGGCCGGGACTGGGCCCTCGAGGACGAACGGCCCGCTGAGGAGCCCGCACCGCGACGAGTCGAGCCCCGTCGTCCTGCGCTTTCCCACTACTGCGTCCGCGTCCTTTGGCCATGGCCAAGACTCTACCGGCGGGGTGCTTCGAGGCCGTGGACGCCCCGCCCGGGCGGTGCGCGGATACATCGCCCGCGCCCGCACGCTCCCGGTCCGGCGGCTACGGGAGCCGGTAGGTGGCGCCGTCGTCGTCGGTGGCGATGAGCCCGTCGGCCAGGAGGGAGGCCAGCGCACGCGCGGGCTGGTCGGGGTCGGAGACGAGGCCGTTGGCAGTGCGCGAGCCGCCCGGGCGGCGCAGGCCATCAGCTCATCGGTCTCACGGCCCGTCCGTCGGTCGCCTCCGCGCAGGCGGGCCATGACCAGGCCGCGGGCCCGGCGGTCGGGTGCCGTGCCAGGCCTGGGTGCGGCGTCGTCCCGCGTGGACATCAGCGGGCAGCCGGGCCGCCAGCCAGGCGCGGCTGTTGCGCCACGGGCAGGCGTCGCAGTCCGGGTCGCGAGCGGTGCACACCAGGGCGCTGAGCTCCATGACGGCCACCGACCAGTGGGCGGCGGTGGCGTCGTCGTCGGGCAGCAGGTGCAGCGCCCGCTCGCGCTCGGCCCGGATTGAGGCCGGGGGCGGGCAGGGCCTGGCCGCCGACGGCGCGCGCCAGCACCCGCCTGACATTCGTATCCAGCGCGAGGGCGCGGCGGCCGTGGGCGAAGGCGAGAACGGCGCCGGCCGTGTACTCCCTCACCCGGGCAGGGCCAGGAGGGCGTCCGGGTCGTCGGGCATGACGGAGCCGTGTCGCTCGACGATGCTACGGGCGCACCTGATGAGGCGCAGGGCCCGGCGCGGGTAGCCGAGGCGTCCCAGACCCGCAGTACCTCGGCGGTGGGCGCCTGGGCGAGTTCGACGGGTCCGGGCCAGCGCCGCATCCATCCTGCCAGGCGGGATGACGCAGGGCCACCGGGGTCTGCTGCGCCATGCGACCTCCGAGACGAGGACCTCCCACGGTGTGGTGTCCGGGCGGCGCGCACGGTAGGTCGCGGGCATGGGCGTCGTACCAGGCGATGACGGCCTGCGCCGAGGGCTCATCCGATCGGCAGGCACCCAGCGCGGCTGCGGGCACGAGGTGCACGGGCGGCGCCGAGGATCCCTGCGATACCGACGCTGCAGCGGGCGATCATGCGTCATGAGAGGCGGGGCGGGCAGGCACGGTGCACACCGTAGCGGCAACGGCTTAACCAAGGCTGCTCTGCCCCCATCGCCTCGGGGCTGTCAGAGTCCTCGCATTCCTCGCGGTCGTACCGTAGGCCTCCAGGTCGTGCCCTTACCCTACGACCCCGAGGCTTAACCTACGATCGCACGGGCGCGCCCGTCTCCTGGGTGTAACCGCGGGCCACGGCCCAGGCCCAGATGCGGTCCAGTTCGGCATTTCCCCGGCGCTCCATCGTGGACCTCAGCAGGCCTCGACGAGTCAGTCCCGGCAACCAGACGGCTCGTCCCGAGGGACCCTGACATAGGCCTTGGCGCTCATGCTCACGCCTGCAGCGTCCCCGGCATCCCCGGCGAGGAAGGCCAAGACTATGAGGACGAGTCCCAGGAAAAATCACTAGCAGCGGGGGTGCGCTGGGGCGCTTGACGAATAGGGTCGCTACGGGATCGGGGCCAGGGATGTCGCGCCGAGCCGAGGACTCGCGTGTGGATGCCGGTGGCGTCGAACTCGGTCCCATGGACGTCATCATCAGAACAAACACCAGGAGCAGCAGCCCCGGTGATGAGCAGGGCGAAGCCGAAGGCAGCATCGTCCCGGTCGCCAATGATCGTCTTGAGTCCGAACGTCAGGAGCAGCAGCCCGGTGCCGCCGCGAGAACGAATACGATCCAGCCGGACCCGGTCGCGGCGGTACGGCGGACCAGCCTGTCGGTCGCCGGCACTGCGGATGCTCCCCGAGAGGATGCACCGACGGCGTGGTCGCTCGGGCCCCCGGGGATTCCCGGGACACAGCGACGGGAACGGATGCCGGGGTGCCGATGGCTGCTGGTGAGTTCGGTCGGCCGTCGTTCGATCGACCATCGCCAGCCTGGCTGCACCGGCCAGGCCGTACTGACCGGGCACACCCTGAGGATCGGCCCCACCGTAGGAAATGGGCCGGCCGTGAGGGCGCCAGTCGGTGGCTGCGTCATGGGAACCTCTTCATCAAGGCGGTCCGACACCAGATCGCGGGCAGTGGGAATGCCAGGGCATAATCCACACCGACCGTGACCACACCGCCTCGAAGGCCAGTCCTCCCCATGGACCGGGAACGCTGGAGGAGGCTGCACATTCCCGACGTCCGTGCTCCGCCCCGAATCAGGGGCGGCTCAGCCCTGTCGACGCTCCTGACGCTCCCGGAGCCCCTGCTGGATGCCGAGAACGCCGCTCAGCCTCGACGTACTCCCCGTCTCCTGGGTGTATCCGCGTGCCACGGCCCAGGCCCAGATGCGTCCAGCTCGGCGGCGCCTTGCGCTCCAGCGCCTCGCCGCTGATACCGGACCAGGTCAGACCGGTCAGGGGGACGGCCTTGCCGTCGTTGTCGACGACGTGCGCCTCGGCATGACGGATCTGGGGCTTGCCAGCGGCGGCACTCAGGGCCGCCGCGCACCGGAGACCTTGACGAACAGGCCCGTGCGCGACCGGGGCCAGGGGATGTCACGGCTCCTGCCACCGGCCCCCACGTGAATGCCGGTGGCGTCGAGCACCGTGCGCACCGACATGAGGACAAGGATGCCGAGCAGCAGGAACAACCCGAGGAGCAGCAGGACGGCGAACGCAGTGAGCGTGCCCTCATCACCGAGATGGATCAGGTTCCAGACCGCTCCGGCCAGGCACACCAGCCCGAAGCCGCCACCGACGAGGAACTGGACGCGGCTGGCGGTCGTCGCCGTGGGTTTGAGCACGATCTTGTCCTGCTCGACTGGGATCGGACCGAGCTGGGAGGGCTGATAGTCGGGCGGAGGGACCGCCCCGCCGGCTGCGGAGCGCCCGCAGCGCCATAGGCCGGATGACCGGCGCCGGGCTGACCGTACTGGGGCTGAGAACCGGGCTGCTGGCCGTACTGGGCCTGAAGACCGGGTTGACCGTACTGGCCGGGTTGGGTGGGGACGCCGTACTGGCCAGGTTGGACGGGCTGGAACGGCTGACCGTAGGGACCGTTGACCGGTGGCTGGCTCATGAGCACTTTCCTCAAGGATTCTTCGGATACACGGGACCTGGCGGGACCTGGTCAGGCTACCGCGACAGCCCCACTGCAGCCCCAGGTAGAACTCCCCATCATCCCTTAACAGCCCTTAACGGCTACCTGCCGCGGGCGAGGCGGCGCAGCACTCGGACCCGCGGGGACCACGTTGCGGGACGGATAACCGTGCCCGTGGTCTCGCGTTCGGCGTTGTCGAAGAGGTCCTCGATGACGGCATCGTGCAAAGGCTCGACCGCGGCCGAGAACATGACCCTCATGGCCCCGCTGGTGCGCCCGATGAGGACGTGCCGAATGCGGGAGCGTTCATCGTCCAGGGCGTCCAGGCCCAGCTCGTGGGCGCCGATGATCCCCGTGCGCGGGTGGAAGGTGAACCGCACCCGCCGACCGGGCTCGTACTCGCTCACGTAGTAGTAGATACCGTCATGCCCTCCATCGGCCCCCAGCGCCAGGGGCCGGTCCAGGACCATCGGAGGCCAGCTCCGCGAGGGCCAGAGGCGATCGCCCTTCTGCCCAAGCCCGTCGAGCAGGACGCCCAGGGGCTCGAGCGGGGCGTTGATGACGCGTTCATGAACGTTGCGGATCATGGGTTCCTCCATGGTTACCGGTTGCTGTCGGGAAGGATCACACCCGATGCCGTGGAGCGTCGTGCGCTCCCACCCCAGTCGCACTCGGCCCGCTCGGTCCGGCCGGCTTACAACTGCAGGAGCATGCGGGCGTTGCCCAGGGTGTTGGGTTTGACCCGGGCCAAGTCGAGGAACGCGGCCAGGCCGTCGTCGTGAGAGCACAGCATCTCGGAGAAGACGTCCGCGCCCACCGGGGTGCCCTCGATCGGCTCGAAACCGTGGGGAGCCGAAGAAGGGCTCCTCGAAGGTCAGGCAGAACACCCGTTTGAGTCCCATCTCCCGGGCCTGCGCAATGAGCTCGCGCAGAATGGCCGAGCCGAGACCAGTCCCCACGGCGTCGGGGTGGACGGCCAGGGGTGCGCACCTCGGCGAGGTCGTCCCCATGACGTGCAACGCCCCGCAGCCCACGATCCTGGGCGCGGCCGAGACCTCCCTGTCTTCTCCTCCGCCATGCCCGACGACGCCGGGGATCTCTCGGCGACGATGAACTCCTGAATGTCCTCGAAGTAGGAGATGAGGTCCTTGGAGACCAGGACACGGCGCTCGGCATAGGGACGCACCAGCCTGCGATGGCGCGCACATCCGCCGGGCGCGCCGGCCGCAGGACCCGCTGTGAGCCGTCGACCCTCGTAGACCTCGACCCGGCGCGTCGCCCGGCCGGCGGTCAGGTGTTCATCTGTCGCGACAGCAGTGCTGCTCATCGTCGTCCGTATTCAGTAGGGCTCAGTTCTGGCCTCTCGACCCGCGAGCCGGCGCTCCACCGGCGACGTCGGGGCCGTAGAGCAGACCGCAGCGCGATCCGGGCCCAACATCCCTGCCACGTTCACGGCTCATCGAGAACCGCCTCCCGCCTGGCCTCGGGCCTCGGCGAGCTCCAGGACGGCACGGGCGGTGGCGTCGTCGACGACGAGATCGGTGGCGGTGCGGGCCCGCAGCGCAGCCAGGAGGGCCCTGGGCCTTGCCGGTCCCGGCGGCCACGCACAGGCGGCGCGGGATACGGGCGAGCTGGGCGGGGGTCGGGCCGGTGGCCCGGGCATTGAGGGGCGACATCGCGCCAGGAGCCGTCGGCGCTCAGCAGCACGGTGCACACGTCCCCACCACGTCCTGGCGGCGCAGAACGGCCTGGTCCCGGGCGGTGAGGTGACCGCCCTCGTAGACCTGCGAGGGCAGGGGCCCCGTTGAGGGCGTCGAGGGGCGCCGACGCCGAAGACGGCCAGGCTCGCCCGGCGCGTCACCGCCAGGACCCGCTCGACCGAGCGCTCCGACCACATGGCCTCGCGCGTGGCAACGTGGTCGAAGAAGGCCGGCACCGGGAAGGAGATCGTGCGGGCCCCCAGCGAGGGCGCGCAGATGCGAGAGCACCTCGCCGGCGCTAGGGCCCCTCGCGCATCGGGTCCGAAGCGCCGTTGAGCTGAACGACAGTCAGTCCCGGGATCGGACGCGAGGGCAGGGCCGCGCTGACCTCCGGACATGGTGGTGCCCCAGGCGACGCCGACGACGACGCCTCCACCGCCCCCGCCCTGGACTCTGCTCTCCCGGGTCCGCGCCCTCCCCGGGACCGTCAGCGACCGCCCGATCCGGCCTGGAGTCGGCCAGGGCCTCGATGAGGTCGACCATGTGCGCGGCGGCGACGGAGGCGACCTGCTGAAGACGAGTGAATCTCCGTGGTGCCCTCGCGCACCGGGACGATATGCGTGCGCACCCCGAACACCTGAGCCATCCGTCCCCTCCAGGGAGCCGGCGCCGCCGGGCTGGACGAGGGTAACCCGCACGACGCCCTCCTGACGGGCCCGTGCCAGGAGCCGGGAGACGGTGGAGCGCGAGACCCGCAGGTGATGGGCGATCACCTCCATGGTCTCGCCCTGGACGTAGTCACATGGAGGCCGCCTCGTAGGCGCGCACGAAGCCCTCCGGGGTCGGCGGCGCTCGCCGCAGGCGTCGACGGCGTTCACGGCTCGGAGGTGCCTTCACCGGTCACGTCCGCCTCCTCTCACCATCCGCGGTGCCGTTGCGCAGCTGCGGCAGGGGACATGATTCTTCGTCCCTACGACATCAGATACCCCCACAACGAAGGACGTCCATGCAGGTAAACGGACAATCTTGTGGAAAGCTCCAAACCTGTGTGCACGTTCGTGCACCTACCTTTGCGCATTCTCCCACAGATGAGGGAGAGTAGTGACAAGCGCCACGACGGGGCGCCGCGAGTGCGAGCAGCGGGACTCAGCAGGGCTCCGGCACCGAATCCCGCCATCCGGCACTCGCTCCGCCCCTGTCGCCCGCCGCCCCGGTCAACGCCGATCGGGGCCCTGCGGGCCGCTGACCCTCGCAGACAGCACAGACCCGCACAGACCTCAATCAGCCGATCTCACGACACGTAGGAGCCCAGGAGCCATGACCTCCACCCGCACCCCCTCCTCGAAGAAGACCTCCGCCCGCAGCTCCGGCTCCTCGGGGCCCCACGGGCCCCTCCTACCCCGAGCCCCACGCACGACACGGCTCTCAACGCCGCGCAGCGCAAGCGCGCCCTGGAGGAGATGTCGTCATCCGAGGGCCTGGATCTCCTTGTCGTCGGCGGAGGCGTCACCGGCGCAGGCATCGCCCTGGACGCCGCGGCCCGCGGTCTGCGCACCGGAATCGTGGAGATGGGCGACTGGGCCTCGGGAACCTCCTCGTGGTCCTCCAAACTCGTCCACGGCGGCCTGCGCTACCTCTACCAGCTCAACTTCGCCCTCGTGCACGAGGCCCTCACCGAGCGCGGCCGCCTGCTGAGCACCACCGCGCCGCACTTGGTCAAGGCCCAGCCCTTCCTGTGGCCGCTCAAGCACCACTACGAGCGCTCCTACTCCGCCGTCGGCGTGGGCATGTACGACGCCCTCGCCCTGGCCGGCGCCCGCGGCCGCAAGACCGTGCCGATCCAGCGCCACCTGGGCCGTAAAGGCACCTCCGCCCTCGCCCCGTCGCTGGACACCAGCGGCCTGGCTGGCTCCATCCGCTTCTTCGACGCCCGCGTCGACGACGCCCGCCTGGTCATCGACCTGGTGCGCACCGCCGTCGGCCTGGGGGCGCTGGCCGCCAATCGCACCAAGGTCACCGGCTTCATCACCGACGAGCGCGGCCACGTCCACGGCGCCCGCGTCACCGATCTGGCCACCGGCACCGCACACGAGATCCGCGCCAAGGCACCATCAACGCCGCCGGCGTATGGACCGAGGAGGTCCAGGACCTGGCCACCGACGCCGGGGGCCTGAAGGTCCTGGCCTCCAAGGGCATTCACATCGTGGTCCCCTAAGGAGGCCATCGACGCCGAGACCGGGGTCTTCCTGCGCACCGAGAAGTCCGTCCTGTTCATCATCCCCTGGCCTGAGTACTGGGTCATCGGCACCACCGACACCCCCTGGGACTTGGACGTCTCCAAACCCGTGGCCACCGCCGCCGACGTCGACTACATCCTCGAGCACGCCAACTCCGTCCTGTCCCACCCCATCACGCGCGCGACATCATCGGCGTCTCACGCGGGACTGCGTCCCCTGCTCCAGCCCAAGCTCAAACCGGGCGCGGAGGCCGCCTCCACGAAGGTCTCCCGCGAGCACACGGTCACCAGGGTCGCCCCGGGGCCGACCGCCATCGCCGGCGGAAAGCTGACCACCCTACCGGGTCATGGCCTCCGACGCCGTCGACCACGCCCTGGGCGAGGCCCTGTCCCACGCCCACCCCCTGCGTCACGCAGGAGCTGCCCCTGGTGGGCGCTGCGGGCTACCACGCCCCTGGCCAGGCGGGCCGGGCGGATCGCCGGCGAGCGCGGCTGGACGCTGGAGCGGGTCACCCATCTGCTGGACCGCTACGGCGACGAGACCCCGGCGCTGCTGGCCTCCATCGACGACACCGACGCAGCCGATCCCGAGACGCGCCTGGGCGAGCCCTGGCGGAGGCCCCCACCTACCTACGCGCCGAGGTCGCCTGGGCCGTCACCCACGAGGGTGCCGAGAGCCTCGACGACGTCCTGCTGCGCCGGGTGCGCCTGGACATGTCACGCAGAGACCGGGGCCTGGCGGCCGCCGACGAGATCCTGGCGATCATGGCGCCGCTGCTGGGCTGGTCGAAGAAGGACGTCGCCGCCCAGAAGGAGGCCCTACGCCCAGCGCGTGGCCCAGATCGCCGCGGCCGAGTCCGAGCTGACCGATGCCGCCGCGGTGGCGCACATCGCCGAGCCCATCTAGGGCTCCCTGCCGGCCGAGCGGCACCGCGTGCCCGGTCCGCTCGGCTAGACGACTTTCCGTGCTGCCCGCCGTTCCCGGCGGCGGCGGGCAGCACGTTAATTCCATTACCCATCGAGAACCTGGACTACGCCGGTGCCGTCCGGACCCGCACAACGTCGTGCAGAAAGAGAGCCGCACATGTCTGCGAGCCTGACCCAGATCTTCGCCTCGGAGGCCTTTGGGACCTTCCTCCTCATCCTCCTGGGCTGCGGCGTCGTCGCAGGTGTCGCACTGCCCACCTCCAAGGCCAAGGACGGCGGCTGGATCGTCATCACCATGGCCTGGGGGCTGGCGGTCTTCGTGGGCGTCTACGCCGCCTACAAGACCGGCGCTCACCTCAATCCGGCCGTCACCATCGGCCTGGCGGTCGCCGGACGGGACCTGGCCGAGGGGATCCCCGCCTCGGCAACCAATATTGTGGTCTACTTCGCCGCCCAGATGGTGGGCGCCATCCTGAGCGCCACCGCCGTGTGGCTGACCCTACAAGAAGCAGTTCGACCAGAAGGCCGACGCCGCCGCCAAGCTCGGCATCTTCGCCACCGGCCCGGCGGTGCGCTCCTACGGTTGGAACGTCGTGACCGAGGCCGTGGGCACCTTCGTCCTGCTGGCCTGGATCATCGCCTCGGGCAAGACGCCCTCCGGGCTTGGCCCGCTGGCCGTGGCCCTGGTCATCGTCGTCATCGGCCTGAGCCTGGGCGGCCCCACCGGCTACGCCATCAACCCGGCCCGCGACCTGGGGCCGCGCATCGCCCACGCCCTCCTGCCCATTCCCGGGCAAGGGGCGGCTCGGACTGGGCCTACTCTGGGTCCCGGTCGTCGGCCCGATCATCGGCGCCGTCGCCGCAGGGCTCATCGTCCCCCACATCGCCGGACTGTTCTGAACCCGGGCCCCCATACACCACCGACCACCACGCCCCTCACAACGCAGTGAAAGGACAATTCCCTTGAGCCCCAACAGCACAGCAGACAGCGCTGAGAAGAAGTACGTCCTGGCCATCGACCAGGGACGACCTCCTCACGCGCCATCCTGTTCAACCACGACGGGGAGATCGTCGCCGTCGACCAGAAGGAGCACGAGCAGATCTTCCCGCGCGCCGGCTGGGTCGAGCACAACGCGAGTCGAGATCTGGGACAACATCCGCGCCGTCGTCGGCGGGGTACTCGCCAAGGCGCAGATCAACCGCCACGAGATCGCCTCGGTGGGCATCACCAACCAGCGCGAGAGCGCCGTCGTGTGGGACAAGAACACCGGCGAGCCCGTCTACAACGTCATCGTCTGGCAGGACACCCGCACCCAGAAGATCTGTGACCGTCTGGCCGGGGACGCCGGCCCGGACAAGTACAAGGACCGCGTCGGGTCTGGGGCTAGCCACCTACTTCGCCGGCCCCAAGGTCGCCTGGGTCTTTGGAGAACGTCGAGGGGCCCGTGAGCGCGCCGAGGCCGGCGATCTCCTCATGGGCACCATGGACACCTGGACGCTGTGGAACCTCACCGGCGGGATCAACGGCGGCGTGCACGCCACCGACGTCACCAACGCCTCGCGCACGATGCTCATGAACATCGACACCCTGGACTGGAACCCGGAGATCTGCGCGGACATGGGCATCCCCTGTCCATGCTCCCCGAGATCCGTCCCTTCCTCGGGAATGTTCGGCTACGGCCGCAAGAACGGCCTGCTGGTGGACACCCCCATCACCGGCATCCTCGGCGACCAGCAGGCGGCCACCTTCGGGCCAGGCCTGCTTCGAGAAGGGCCAGGCCAAGAACACCTACGGCACCGGGCTGCTTCATGCTCATGAACACCGGGCACCACCCCGGTGCGCAGCGAGAACGGGCTGCTGACCACCGTGTGCTACCAGATCGGGGAGGAGCCGGCCGTCTACGCCCTGGAGGGCTCGATCGCCGTGGCGGGCTCCCCTGGTGCAGTGGCTGCGCGACAACCTGGGCATCATCACCGACTCCCAAGGAGCATCGAGGCCCTGGCCGCCAGTGTCGAGGACAACGGCGGGGCCTACTTCGTGCCGGCCTTCTCCGGGCCTGTTCGCCCCGCACTGGCGTCCTGACGCCCGCGGCGCCCTGGTGGGCCTGACCCGCTACGTCAACAAGGCCCACATCGCCCGGGCCGTGGAGGAGTCGACCGCCTCACCAGACCCGCGAGGTCCTCGAGGCCATGAACCGGGATGCCGCAGCCTCGGGGTCCACGGGCGCGGCCCCTGACCGAGCTCAAGGTCGACGGCGGCATGACCCGCGACGAACTGCTCATGCAGTTCCAGGCCGATCAGGTGGGAGTGCCGGTCGTGCGCCCGAAGGTCGCCGAGACCACGGCGCTGGGGGCCGCCTACGCCTCCGGCATCGCGGTGGGCTTCTGGTCGGGCACCCAGGACGTCATCGACAACTGGGCAGAGGACAAGCGCTGGGAGCCCGCCATGGAGGAGGCCGAGCGCGAGCGGCTCTTCCGCAACTGGAACAAGGCCGTCCAGCGCACCCTGGACTGGGTCGACGACGACGTCATCGAGTAGCCGGCGCGTGTCGGGCGGTAGTCGTCCGACCTCGTCTCGGCAGGCGCTAAGACGCGTCCTCCTCCCCATGTAGTGCCCTCGGCGCCGCCGGCGGGCCCCGTCTCCCCACGGGCTCGCCGGCGGCGCCGGGGTGCGCTCACCAGTACTGACATACACTGTCGCACCCCGTGACTGGCCGGTAGATTCTGGGTGGTGCTCCCGCCCCTGACCTGCGGGGGACCCTTCCCGTCCCCTCGCGAGGAGTCACCCTGCATGACGGCTCATCCCCCCGCCGCCCACTCTCATCCGCCCGCGCAGCGCCCGTCCGCATCCACACCGGCGCTGCCCGTTGATGAGTCCGATGACCTCTCAGGCCCCTGGCGGCGACAGGGCGACCACCGGCGAACGGATCATCGACCGGATCGAGCGGGCCGACATCGCGCGCATCGCGGTAGTGGGGCTGGCGTCCCTGGGCGCCTGGGCTGCGAGCGCTGCCGGAGCCCCAGCTCGACTGGTGGGCCGCCGCCGGGGCGGCGGCCCTGGCGGTGGGGCTGCTGGCCGCTCGTCGTCGAAGCGGCCGGCGAGCTGCGCGAGCGGCGCATGAGCATGGAATTGTCGATGCTGCTGGCCATCGTGGCCGCCGCCGTGATCGGCGAGTGGGTGACGGCCCTGGCCGTGACCGTCTTTCGCCCTGTGCGCCGAGGTCCCTCGAGGATCTGTCGATGGACCGGGGCCGTGACGCCCCTGACCGACCTCATGTCCTTCCTGCCGCAGACCGCTCGGGTGGTGACCGGCCCGCAGGGCACCGAGACCTCGGAGGTGCCCCTGGACGAGGTGCGCCCGGGACAGGTCATCGCCCTGAGCCCCGGAGGCCGGGTGCCGGTTGACGGCGTCGTGCGCACCGGCCGGGCCGACGTCGACCAGTCCCGGATCACCGGGGAGGCGCTGCCCTGTACAGGTCGGGCCGGAGACCGGGTCCCCGGCCGGGCTCGATCACGCGCGGAGCCCTGGAACTTCGAGGTCGAACGGGTCGGCGAGGATTCCTCCTACGGGCGGATCGTGGCGGCGGTGCGCCGCGCCCAGTCCTCGCGAGCGCCGGTCCAGCGCCTGGCCGACCGCCTGGCGGCCCGTATCGTCTACCTGGCGCTGGACCGGCGGCCCTCGTCACCTTCCTGGCGACCCGGGACGCGCGCGCCACGATCTCGGTGATCATCGTGGCCGGGGCCTGCGGGTGGCTGCGGGCACGCCCCTGGCGGTTCTGGCCGCGATCGCCCGGGCCGCCCGCTGCGGGGCCTTTCGTCGAGGACGGCACCCACCTGGAGAGGCTCTCCGCGGTGGACACGGTGGTGCTGGACAAAGACCGGGACCCTCACCGCGGGCGCGCCCCGCGTCGTCGCCGTCATCGCGCAACCCCCTGGGGAGTCCACCGCCGTCATGGCGGAGTCCACTGCGGCATCCGCTGCGGGCGAGGACGAGGTCCTGGCCCTGGCGGCCGCGGCGGAGTGGAACTCCGAGCACCCGATCGGCCGGGCCATCTGCACCGAGGCCGCCGTGCGCGACCCTGACGGTGCCGGTGCCCGACGACGTCATCTACTCCCCGGCGCCGGCGTGAGCGCCCGCGTCGAAGGGAGCGCTGGATCACCGTGGGGCGCCGGGAGGGGTCGGGAGACGACCGAGCGGGTCAGGCGGTTCAGGAGACCGCCAGCGCCGCCGACGACGCCGCTATCGTCTCCGATACCGCCTCCGACCCGGAGGCGCCGTCGGCCACCTCGGTGGTGGAGGTCCGGGCAGATGGCCGGCTCCTGGGCACCATCGCCCTGGCCGACCGGCTGCGCCAGGGGCGGCCAGCGCGGTGCGAGACCTGGGCGACATGGGCCTGGAGGTCCCTCATGCTCACCGGCGACTCGGCCGCCTCCGCGACCCACGTGGCCCGCGCTCGGCCTGGCGCCCGATCAGGGTGCGCGCCGGGCTCCTGCCCACCGACAAGGAGGAGGTCATCGACTCGCTGCGCCGGGCGGGAAAGTGCGTGGCCATGGTGGGCGACGGCGTCAACGACGCCCCGGCGCTGAGCGCCGCCGATGTCGGCATCGCCATGGGCACCGGAACGGACGTGGCCCGCGAGGCCGGGTGACGTGGTGCTCGTGGGCTCCGCCCCGGCCGACCTGGTCGAGACCGTGCGGGTGGCCCGCCGGGCCCGGCGCATCATCATGGTGAACTTCGTGGGCACGGTCGTGGTCGACGTCGTCGGCATGATCGCCGCCGGGCTCGGGGACTGCTAGGACCGGTGGCCGCGGCGCTCGTGCACGTCGTCTCCGAATCCGCCTTCATCCTCAACTCGGCGCGCCTGGTCCCCGCCCGGCCCGCAGGCGCTGAGCCGGTCTCCGTCCGCCGCGATCCTGCCGGGGTCGAGCGCCCGTGCGCCGCCCACGCCTCAGAGCACAGGAATAGCGCACGACCGCGACGCACAACGCGCCGGGATTCTTCTGACGACGTCGATCGGCCGACTCCTCCACTTTCACCCGGAAGCGTGCACGGAAGCAGTAACCTACCGCACCAGATGGTGCACGAGTCACCATGTCCGTGGCATGATCGTTAGGCCTTAGTACCCAGGACGCAGCACCGCGGCTGCCCGCCCGGCACCGTCCGCGACCTGGCCGACCTCATCAGTACTCACAGTGGAGTAGCCATGACGCCAGCCGTCCAGTCAGCCTTGGCGGGCCTGCCCCGCCGCCTTCACGCCGTCGACCACCGCCGTGGGCGGCAACGTCTACCCTCACCGCCGCGGTGGGCCTGCTGCCGCTGGTGGTGTTCTTCGTCCCTCATGGGTGTGTTCAAGGTGGCCACCCACCGGTGCGCGATCATCTCCCTGGTGGTCGCGGCGCTCACCGCCGTCGTCCCTGTTCCACATGCCGGTGGGCATGACGGTCATGAGCGCCACCCAGGGCATGGCCCTGGGTTTCGTCCCGATCGTCTACATCATCATTGCGGCCGTGTGGCTCTACAACCTCACCGACGTCTCGGGTCGTCTCGACGACCTGCAGGCCGTGTTCAACGCGATCGGCAAGGGCGATATGCGCGCCCAGGCCCCTCATCGTGGCCTTCTCCTCTGCGGTCTGCTCGAGGGGCTGGCGGCTTTCGGCGCCCCGGTGGCGATCGCCGCCGCCATGGTGGCGACCCTGGGCCTGCCCAAGCTCAGGCGGCCGTCGTCGTCATGGTCGGCAACGCCATCAACGTGGGCTTCGGCGCCATGGCCATCCCCACGACGACCGCTGGAAAGCTCGGCGGTGAGGACCCGGTGACGGTCGCCACCGCCATGGGGCACCTGACCTGGGTGTTCTGCGCCTTCATCCCGCTGATCCTGCTGTTCATCCTCGACGGGCGCGCGGCGTCAGCAGCCGTGGCCGCTGGCCATCGTGGCGGGACTGGCCACCGGGTGGGTCACTTTCTTCACCCCCTCGATCTCCTATGAGACTCACCGCCGTGCTGGCCTCCCTGCTGGGCCTGGCGGCCTCCCTACATCTTCCTGCTGGTGTGGAGTCCCCAAGACCCCGGACGAGTACCGCTCCCACGTGGCCGCCGACGACGCCCCCGACCGCGAGCGCGTCGTCCTGGCCCCTGCTGCCCTACATCCTGGTGGTCGTCATCATCGCCGCGACCAAGCTGTGGACCCTGGGGGTCAATCTCGACAAGGCCTTCAAGGCCACCGACCTGCCCATGAAGTGGCCCGGGCGTCTACGGCCAGCTCCTGACGCCAGGGCGAGGCCCGCCAAGAGCGCCATCTACACGCTCCAGACCCCTGTCCAACCCGGGCACCTGGATCTTCCTGACCGCCATCATCGTCACCCTCGTCTACGCGGCGCGCTCGGTGCCCGGGCAAGTTCGAGATGAGCGTGGGCAAGGGCTTCGGCCACCCTGGCCAAGACCTGCTACACGCTGCGCATGGCGATCCTGACGATCGCCGCCGTCATGGCCCTGGCCTACGTCATGAACTCTCCGGGCAGACCTCGGCGATCGGCGCGGCCCCTGGCGCCACGGGCGCCGCCTACGCCTTCCTCTCCCCGGTCCCTGGGCTGGGTGGGCACCGCCGTGGCCGGCTCGGCGACCAGCGCGGGCGCCCCTGTTCGCCAACCTGCAGGCCACCGCCGCCCAGGGGCCGGGCTCGACCCGAAAGATCCTGCTGGCCGCCAACACGATCGGCGGCGGGACTGCGCAAGATCGTCTCCCCGCAGAACCCTGGCCATCGCCTCGACCGCGGTGGATGCCCCCGGCACGGACGCCGAGATCCTCAAGAAGGCGGCGCCCTACTCCATCGGGCTGCTGGTGGTGCTGGGCGCGCTCGTGCTCCCTGGCCTCCCAGGTGGGGCTGGGTGTCTGAGGCCGCCGACCGCTCACCTCCCGTTACTGCAGCACGCGCGCCCCGGATCCTTTCGCGGTTCCGGGGCGCGGGCGTATTCGGCTCCGACGTCGGATCGGGGACGTACGTCTCGATCGAGAACTGCGATCTCCCACAAGCGACTGCGCTCCCGACACCTGCATTCTGCAGGAAAACGCAGTCCTCGCGGCAAAAGTACGTTCTCGACGGCGGCTGCGGTGGCGAAAGCGAGGTGATTCTGCTGGGATGAGACGCGAAGGAGGCTGCCGTGACAGCTCATGCTCCCCTGGCCGCTGGACGCAGGGCACACCGTCGGAGGGCCTCCCCGACGGTCGAGTGGTCGCCGTCGGAGCAGATTCCGCCGGAGAGTGCCGGATGTCGCAGTGGCGGGACGTGGTCGCCGTGGCGGCCGGCAACGTCCACGCGGCCAGCAACACCGGGCGCTCTACACACTGGGGCTCGCAGCGACGGAACGGTTCTGGCATGCGGATGGAACGCGCAGGGTCAGTGCGACGTCCAGGACTGGCATGGTGTCGTCGCCGTTGCCGCAGGATGGAGATTCAGCGCGGACTGCGAGGGCGACGGGACGCTGGTGACAACCGGCCGCGACACCGAGGGGCAGCGGCAGGGTCGACCGCTGGCGCGAGATCGCGGATATCAGCTGCGGCGACTGGCACACGGTGGCCGTTCGGGCCGACGGGAAGCGTCTGCGCGGCGGGCAGCAACGCCGCGGGCCAGTGCGAGGTGCACGACTGGCACCGGAGTGCGCGCGGTGTCCGCGGGCTACCTCCACACCATTGGCCTGCTGGAGAACGGCGCTGTTCGCGCGGCTGGACGCCCGGAGTTCTGGGCCGGGATCGAGCACTGACCGACATCATCGCCGTGGCGGCGGGCAGCCACCACAGCGTCGGACTCAAGGCCGACGGCACCGTCATCGCAACAGGCAGGTCGGAGGCCGGTCAGTGCGCTGTGGGCCATTGGCGCGACATCGTGGCCATCGCGGCGGGCGCGGCCCACACCGTGGGGCCTCCGCGCAGACGGCGCGTCGCCGCCACCGGCAGCAACAGCCACGGACAGCTCGAGGTCGGGGCCTGGTCCCTCGCCTGAGCCCCGCACGGTCCACTGACGTCGCGGGCAGTTCCCACGTGAGGACTGCGGCTCCTTCCAGCCCCTCCTCCCCGGCCAGGACACTGCACGTGTCCGGAGGAAGGAGCCGAAGGCGCGCTCAACCATGCCAGCCGGCACTCGACATCCTGAGCTCGGCCCCTACGCAGTTGGGTCGCGTAGCTACATTCCTCTGGGTCTCGTGCATCTACGCAGTCGCCGACGTCCTCGGGGCATCACAGGTCTCACAGGCCTCGCAGGATCAGGCCCAGCCCCACGCAGCTGGCCGATCACCCTCGTCGGACTCCGTTGGCGGGGCGTTGAGCAGGTCGAGGGTCAGCCCGTTGACGACGGCGGTCACCAGGCGCGCTCCCCTCGGCGGGTGACAGGTCCGCGCGCATACGACCGGCCTTCCGAGCGTCGGCCAGAACACCCTCGACCCAGGTACGCATGATCTGGAGCGCCTCCCAGTACGGATCGGCCAGCCAGGGCCTGGTGGATGCGGCGGCTCCGAAGGCGACCCAGGCAGCCGCGTCCTCGCGCTGCACGGCCCCGGTCGGCAGAAGCTCGGCAAGAGCCCCTCACCAAAGTCTCCGGCTGCGCGGGGTCGACCTCGAGAGACGACACGGCCGGCCTGGCGCTGGACGGAGCGGACGAGGGCGTCGGTCAGCAGAGTTCGCCGGCTCGGCGAGCGGTACTGAACGGTGCCCGGGGCGACGCCGAGCCGGGCGGCCACGCTGCGAACACTGACCCGGTCGAAGCCCTCCTCGGCGATGATCGCGATGGTGGCGTCAGCGGTCATGCTCGCCGCCGGTGACATCAGGGGTATAGAGGACCGATCGCTGGTCCGTTTCCTGGTCCATGACGCCACCCTCCGTGGTTTTTCCCGTCTCCGTAGCCTTCGCAGGCGCCCTCCACCATCGTTACTTCCACCGACTCTCGGGCGCTCAATAGCGGTTGCCCTCACCAGACTATCCCCATACGATCGTACGAGAAACCGTCATACGGTCGTACGACAGCAGTCGGTCAACGAGCGAGGTACCCCATGGAACACGCCGCCACACTCGCAGGACTCGCCCCTGCTGGACTCCACCAGCCTGGGCACACTGGGTCATCCCGATCGCGCTCGTCGTACGCAGCCATCGCGTGGACCGCAGGCCGATGGCCATCTACCTGACCACCGTGTGCCTGGTGTATCTCGGCCTCGGGATCGCCCCTGCGGCCGGCTTCGACCTCATCAGCTCCACCGCGGCACGCCTGGCCCGAACCGGGACGGGCACAGTGGGCGACCCTCGTCATCGGTGTGGTGCTGGCGGGTTTCGGCATCCTCAGCCCCTGACCCGGCCAAGCCCGAACCCGGAACAGACTCTGGGAAGCCGACCCCACCCCGCCTCGGCCAGGGCGATGGTCGTTCTGGGACTGGGAGCCCTCACTCGCCGAAGCCGCCACCATGGTTCCCTCTACATCGCAGCGACCGGGATCATCGCCTCCTCACCAGAGGCTTGGCCGGTACGGATCGTCACCCTTGATCCTGTACTGCCTGGTCAGCGATCGCCCCGCCCCTCGTCCTGCCTCATCCTGGCCGATACGCTGGGGCAGCGCTTTCACCCAAGCTGGCAAGAATCGCCCCCAGGCTGGAGTACGAGGCCAAGGTCACCCTCCTGTGGATCGCAGCGATCCTCGGTCTCCACCTCGCCTGGCGTAGCGCAGGCGCCCTGGGCCTGTTGGGTTAGCTGCACCGATCGGGGACGTACTTCTGAGCCGAGGACTGCGTTCCCCCACCGACGACTGCTCGGCACCCGCATCCCGGCGGTAAACGCAGTCCCCTCGCCGCAAAAGGTAGCGTCCTCGCGGCAAAAAGTACGTCCTCGACGGCGGTGGTCGCGCTTCCGGCCGGAGCCTCCCCGAGACCCGCCACGGATAAGGGCAGTGATGCATGACGCAATCCGCGTCTAGGACTTACCTCCCACACGCCGCAAACACCCCCTGATCAACCCACCCCTCGACGCACACAGATCTGCACCATCTCGCCGGAAAACCTACTCCGAAGAACGAGACCGACCGGCCAGGGAGACCGACGTCGTCAGATGATCCCCCACCGTCGGCCCGTAGCCTGAGACACAGCCGAGGCCGCAACAGGCCCCTGCCCCAGTGCAGGCAGTCCGGGTCGGTCCTCGTGACAGTCCGTCAGCTACGACGTCGTGGAGGCATATCGTGCGAATCGCCCTTTTCGCCACCTGTCTTGCGGACACCATGTTCCCGCAGGCAGCGCAGGCAACCGTCACCATCCTGGAGCGGCTCGGCCACCAGGTCTGCTTCCCCGAGGGACAGGTCTGCTGCGGCCAGATGCACGCCAACACCGGCTACTTCAAGCAGGCCGCCAAGATCACCCGCAACCACGTGGACACCTTCTCCCCGTGCTCGACGGCGAGTGGGACGCCATCGTCATCCCCTCGGGCTCGTGCACCGGCGCCGCCCGCCACGAGCAGGGCCTCGTGGCCGAGCACGTGGGCGACACGGCACTGGCCAAGAGGGTCGAGCAGATCGCCGCTCACACCTACGACCTCACCGAGCTGCTCATCGACGTCCTGGGCACCGAGGACGTGGGCGCCTACTTCCCACACGGTCACCTACCACCCCACCCGCCACTCGCTGCGGATCGCCAAGGTCGGCGACCGCCCCTACCGCCTCCTCAAGGGCCGTCGAGGCCCTCACCCTCATCGACCTGCCCGACGCCGAGGTCTGCTGCGGCTTCGGCGGCACCTTCTCCATGAAGAACTCGAGACCTCCACCGCGATGCTCGCCGACAAGATGAGCAACGTGATGTCCACGCGCGCCGAGGTCCTGTGCGCCGGCGACTACTCCCTGCCTCATGCACATCGGCGGCGGCCTGTCGCGCGTCAACCTCGGGTGCGCATCATGCACCTGGCCGAGATCCTGGCCTCCACCAAGGACGCGCCCTTCGAGGGCACATCTCCTTCGCCCCCAGGCACGTCCAGCACACCGAGAACTCCCAGCACGCACAGGCGGTGGCACGATGACACAGGTATTCCTGGGCATGCCCCACACGGGCGGCTGGCGCACCGACGTCGAGCAGCCCTGAGGACACGCTGCGCTGGGGGACTCACCTTCCCCTGAGGGCGCGCACAAGACGCTGGCCAACACCCAGATGCGCCGCAACCTGGGCCACGCCACGCGCACCATCCGCTCCAAGCGCCGACCGCGTGGCCGAGATGCCCGACTGGGCAGGACCTGCGCAACGCCGCGGAGGCCGTCAAGTTCGAGGTGGCCTCGCGCCTGCCCTGAGCTGCTGGAGCAGTTCGAGGCCAACGTGACCGCCCGCGGCGGCATCGTCCACTGGGCGCGCGACGCCGCCGAGGCCAACCGGATCATCGCCGGCATCATCGCTCCAAGGGCGTCGACGACGTCGTCAAGGGTCAAGTCGATGGCCACCCAGGAGACGAACCTCAACGAGTACCTGGCCGACCGAGGCATCACGGCCCACGAGACGGACCTGGCCGAGATGATCGTCCAGCTCGCCGACGACATGCCCTCGCACATCGTGGTGCCCGCCATCCACCGCAACCGCTCCGAGGTGCGCGGCATCTTCCTGGACCGCATGGACGACGCCCCTGAGACCTCTCCGACGACCCGCAGGAGCTCACGGCCGCGGCCCGCTCGCACCTGCGCAACAAGTTCCTGCACGCCTCGGTGGCCGTCTCCGGCACGAACATGGGCGTGCCGAGACCGGCACGGTCTCCATCTACGAGTCCGAGGGCAACGGGCGCATGTGCCTGACCCTGCCGGACACGCTCATCACCCTCATGGGGATCGAGAAAGCTGGTGCCCCGTTTCCCAGGACGTGGAGATCTTCTCCCAGCTCCTGCCGCGCTCGGCCACCGGCGAGCGCATGAACCCCATACCTCCATGTGGACCGGGCGTCACCGAGGGCGACGCGCCCCAAGGAATTCCACCTGGTGCTGCATGGACAACGGGCGCACTAAGACCCTGGCCGACCCGGTGGGCCGCCAGGCCCCTGCCCGCATCCGCTGCGGGTCGTGCATGAACATCTGCCCCGGTCTACCAGCACACCGGCGGGCACGCCTACGGCTCGGTCTCACCCCGGCCCGATCGGCTCGATCATCACCCCCAGCTCACGCAGGGCCTGGCCGACGACGACCCGGTCCACACCCTGCCCCTTCGCCTCCTCCCTGTGCGGGGCCTGCGGCGAGGTGTGCCCGGTCAAGATCGACATCCCCACGATCCTCGTCCACCTGCGGGCCCGCTCCGTGGACGCAAGCGCCGCACGGTGCCGGACTGTGGGACGTGGCGATGAACGTCTCGGCGCCGGTGATGTCGAAGAGCCTCGCTGGGGAGGCCGCCTCGCGAGACGGTCAGGCCTCGGCGCTGCTGGGCGGCAAGGCAGGGAGATCGGCGCCCCTGCCCTTCCCTGGCCTCCCTGTGGACCGGGGCGCGCGATCTGCCGGTGGCCCCTCGGAGACCTTCCGCCAGTGGTGGCGGCGCACCCACCCCGATGGCGAGACCCCCGTGAGCGAGGGCCGCCGGCTCCAGGGCCGACCGCGGCCACGACGCGGACGGCTTCCCGGCCGATCCGACCCCGCCTCCCCGGCGGGCAGTCCCCGGGTCCGCCTCCGGGCAGCGCGGCAGCGCGCGCGACGGCGAGCCTGCCCGGCCGCGCTGGACGCGCGCTCGGCCATCGTCAACCCTGAGCCGATCGCCTCGGAGGCCCCTGCGCCCCAGGCCCCGGCCGGTCCGACCAGCGAGGAGGAGACTGTGATGGATGCGAAGTCAGCGATCCTGGCCCGCGCCCGCGACGCGATCTCGCGGTCCCAGACCCGGCCGGTGGGGCCGATCCCCCGCAACTACATCCGCTCGGGAGAATCCCTCCGGCTCCAAGCCCGTGGTCGACGAGATGATCGAGAAGCTCGAGGACTACTCGGCCGAGGTCATCGCCCCCAGCGACGCCGCGATCCTGGATGCCATTGACGAGCTGCTCGGCGAGGCGCGCACCGTCGTCGTCCCGGACGGGACCGCCTGAGGCCTCACAGAAGGCGGCGGCCCGCGGGCGGCCGCACCGTGGTGGAGGACTCCCGCCAGAAGGCCATCGCCACCCTCGACCTCAACGAGATCGACGCCGTGGTGACCTGCTCGCGCGTGGGCATCTCGATCTCGGGGACGATCGTCCTCGACGGCGAGCTCGGACCAGCCGCCGGGCCATCTCCCTGGTGCCGGACAAGCACGTCGTGGTCCTGAGCGCGAGTCGATCGTGCCGACGGTGCCGCAGGCCGTCGACGTCCTGGGCGAGCACCCCACACGCCCGATGACGTGGATCGCCGGCGGCTCGGCCACCAGCGACATCGAGCTGGTGCGCGTCAACGCGCGTCCACGGCCCGCGCAACCTGCGCGTCGTCGTCGCGCACTGAGCTCGTCAAGCGCAGTTTCGCCCTCCGCGTCGCCCTGACCGCACACCGCCCGGGCGACGCGGCTCTTCGCCAGTCCCCGCAAGGGTTCCGGCGGATAGTGCGGGATGCGGGCTGGCTCGGTGGGGCTCGCCCCGGGCATGTGCGCGCCCTGTTTTCCGTGGAGGCGGAGTTCACTGGAGATGATCGGCGGCAGCGCGGAAAGGACATCTCTTGACCACCTCCACTGACTGAGTCGCCCCCTGCCCCCTGACTACGACCGCTCTCCGCCGACCACCGGATCGTCCACATCGGCGTGGGTGGCTTCCACCGCGCCCACGAGGCCGCTCTACCCTCGATAGGCTCATGCGCAGGCGCGCCGAGCGCCTCCCCGGAAGGCGCCTGCCCTCGACCGGGGATCCTGCTGGCGTCGGGATCTGCCGCCCGGCGACGCGCGGATGCGCGACGCCCTGAGGGCCAGGACCACCTCTACACCCTCATCCCGCAAGCATCCCGGCGGACTGCGGGACCCGGTGTCATCGGCTCCATCCACGACTACCCTCGCCCCTGACGACCCCTGAGGCCGTCCTGACCTCCTGAGCGCGCCGACCACCCGGATCGTCTCGCTGACGGTCACCGAGGGCGGCTACAACGTAGACGACGCCACCGGCGAGTTCCGCACCGACTCTCCCGGAGCCGTCACGACGCCGAGCACCCGGGCGAGCTCCGTCACCGCCTTCGGCTACATCGTTGAGGCGCTGCGCGCGTCGGAGTCCGGACCGCACCGTTCACGGTCGCGAGCTGCGACAACCCTGCCCGGCAACGGGAAAGTGGCGCTACGGCGGTCGTCTCCCAGGCAGCGATGAGACCCGGAGCTGGCCGACTGGATCGAGGCCAGCGTCGCCTTCCCCAACTGCATGGTCGACCGGATCACCCGCGGACCACGGTAGCCGATATCGCCGAGCTGGGCAGGCTCGGCGTCGAGGACGCCTGGCCGGTGGTCTGCGAGCCCCTTCACCCAGTGGGTGATCGAGGACGACTTCCCCCGGGCGACCCCCGCTGAGGAGGTCGGGGTGCAGATGGTCACGACGACGTCGCCCCTACGAGCTCGCGAAGCTGCGCCTGCTCAACGCCTCCCACCAGGGCTGGGCCCCACTGGGGACGACTGCTGGGGATCGAATACGCGCACGAGGCCGCGCGCGATGCGGACATCTCCCGGTGGGTGCGGGCCTCACTCGAGCGCGAGGCCCGCGCGACGCTGCGTTCGGTGCCGGGGATCAGACTCTGAACGATTGACGTGACGCGCTCTTCGAGCGCTTCACCAACGAGGCGATGCGGACACGCTCTTCCGTCTGGCGCAGGACGCCCGGCCGGATGCCGAAGTTCGTCCTGGGCACGGTGCGCGACAACCTCACCGCGGGCGGGCTGATCCGCCTGGGGAGCGGCGATGGTGGCCGCCTGGGCGCTGGGCGAGGAGGTCGATGAGAACGGCGGGGCGATCGTCATCGACGACTCGCTGGCCGACGAGCTGCTGCCCCTGGCGGCCGCGCAGAAGGCCGGCCATGAGACCGCCTTCATCTCCCACGAGGGCGTCTTCGGAGAGCTGGCGACCGATGAGCGCTTCCGGCGAACCTTCATCGAGGAGCTGGACGCCCTGCGGCGCGAAGGGCGCTCGGGCGCGTCTCGCGGCCCCTCGGCCGGCGGTCCCCGAGAGGCCTTTCAGCCCCCGGCCCGTCAGGTCGACGGGGACATCCGACGCGTAGAGGTGCGCCAGCTCCCGGCGGGCAGATTCCACCGCACCGGCGAGTACCGCATCGCAGACGTTCCGGCCACCCCCACCACCGCAAAGATTGCTAAGGCTTACCTTGCTTTGGTGACCTTGTCCCATAGCATGAAGTGGCTCTGGGGACTCAGGACTCGGGCCGTGGAGGCCAGTCGCCTCTGCGAGCACTCCGCACCGTGCGGAGCATCCAGAACCGACCCACTGATGAGGTTCCTATGGTCAAGCGCCAGCTTCCCAACCCGAGCGAGATCTTCGAGCTGCTCCACTTCAAGACGCCCGAGCTCAACCCCAGCGCCGACGCCTCGACGCCGCGCTGACCACCTGGGACCTGCGCAAAATCGCCGCGGCGCACACCGGCCGCGGCCTTCGACTACACCGACGGCGCCGCCGAGGCGAGGTCTCCCTGCGCCGCGCCCGCCAGGCCTTCCGCGATGTGGAGTTCCACCCCGACATCCTTCGCCCGCCAGTCGACGTCGACACCTCCTGCGAGATCCTCGGCGGCCGTTCTGCCATGCCTCGGCATCGCCCCCACCGGCTTCACCCGCCTCATGCAGACCGAGGGCGAGATCGCCGGGCCGGGGCCGCGGCGCCGCGATCCCTTCACCCTTGTCCACCCTGGGCACCACCTCCATCGAGGACGTCAAGGCCGCCAACCCCGCGGGACGCAACTGGTTCCAGCTTCACGTCATGCGCCAGCGCGAGATCTCCTACGGGCTGGTCGAGCAGCCGCCGCGGCCGGCTTCGACACCCTCATGTTCACTGTCGACACCCCCGTGGCCGGGGCCCGCCTGCGCGACAAGCGCAACGGATTCTCCATCCCGCCCCAGATCACGGCCGGGCACCGTCCTCAACGCGATCCCCCGCCCGTGGTGGTGGTTCGACTTCCCGACCACGCCCAAGCTGGAGTTCGCCTCCCTGAAATCCACCGGCGGGCACCGTGGGCGAGCTGCTCGACGCCGCCATGGATCCCCACCATCAGCGACGACGACCTCAAGGTCATCCGCTCCATGTGGCCCGGCAAGATCGTCATCAAGGGCGTGCAGACCGTCGAGACCCAAACGCCTCATCGACCTGGGCGTCGACGGCATCCTGCTGTCCAACCACGGCGGACGCCAGCTCGACCGCGCCCCTCGTCCCCTTCCGCCTCCCGCCCGAGGTGGTCCGGGAGGTCGGCAAGGACGCCACGATCATGGTGGACACCGGCATTATGAACGGCGCCGACATCGTGGCCGCCTCGCCCCTGGGCGCCAAGTTCGGGCTCGTGGGCCGCGCCTCACCCTTACGGTCCTCATGGCCGGCGGCCGTGAGGGCGTGGACCGCATGATCGAGATCCTCTCCGACGAGGTCATCCGCACCATGAAGCTCCTGGGCGTCTCCAGCATCGGCGAGCTCGAGCCGCGTCACGTCACCCAGCTGACCCTGCCTGGCCCCGGTGCGCCCGCAGGTCAAGGCGGCGGCCGACGCCGTCGCCCTGCTGACCCCTGCGCGGGTCCCCGCCCGACCTGACGGACGGTTTCTCGGCCCGCCCTGTCTTCCTGCCTGCCCGCGGAGGAAGTCCTCACTGGTCGCCTCGCGTGAGTGGCACCTGGTGGTCTCCCGAGAGGCGACCCCAGTGGTCGCCTCTCCGGGGCCACCGGCATCCTGACGAGAACCGGAAGCTACGCCGGAAACAGACCGGGCGCTATGGTCTCGGCAGACTCACATCTCTCCTTGGCGACGGGTCTGGGCCTCCTTGCGCGAGACGAACCACCCAGCGCCCTGGATCACCCCTGCGGTCAGCTCCGAGCGACCACCGTCCTGAGGAAGGGACAGCGCCATGGCACAGTCCACGTCAGACCCGATGTCAGGTCCCGCGACGACGGTCGACGACCTCGAGGACGACGACCTCGCCCAACCCGGCCGTCTCATCTCCAGCCGCTGGCGGCCTCGCAGCCTGCGCACCACGCCGTCGAGAGAGGACCGGGGGCTGTTCGGCCACCCCCGGGGCCTGCCCTGGATGCTCAATGTGGAGATGTGGGAGCGCTTCTCCTACTACGGCATGCGCGCCATCCTGCTGTACTTCATCACCGAGACGATGGCCGATGGGGGCCTGGGCCTGAGCGATACCAGCGGACAGGTCGTCATCGCGCTCTGCGGGATGGCTGTCTACCCTGCTGGCCATCCCTGGCGGATTCGCCGACCGGGTCATCGGGCCGTGGCTGTCCACCCTCTACGGCGGCGTGGTCATCATGGCCGGCACATCCGCCTGACCATCCCCACCACTGTCACGTCCTGACGGGGATCGCTGGTCGCCGTCGGAACCGGCTTCATCAACCGAACCTGACGACTATCGTCGGCGGCCTCCTCACGACGACGATGACATCCGCCGCGATGCCGGCTTCCAGCCGTTCCCACACTGTCCATCAACGTCGGCGCTTCGCCTCCCCTGCTCACCGGCTGGCTGCGCGAGCACCACGGCTACCACGCCGGCTTCTCCTCGGCCGCCGTCGGCATGGCTTCGCCCTGGCGGCCTTCGTCTGCGCCGCCACAAGCTCTGGCCTCGCCTTCACCGTCCCCAACCCCATCCGCCCCGAGGAGCGCCAACGGCTGCTTCTGGGATCCTCGTCCTGGTCGCCATCGTGTCGTCGTCGCAGTCCTCCAGGTGCTCACTGGCGACCTGGTCACCACCGTCGCTACGGCGGGCCTGCTCATCCCGGGTCGGTACGGCCGGGCCTACTTCGTGGTCATGCTTCCGCTCCCCGAAGGTGACCGTCCCCGAGCGAACTCCACCTGCGCGCCTACATCCCCCGTGGATCGGCGCGGTCCTGTTCTTCATGATCACCGAGCAGGCCGCCGGCAAGATGGCCACCTTCGCCGAGTCCAACACGGACCTGCGCTTGCCCTTCTTCGGATGGTCGACCACCGCTGAGGCCTATCAGTCGGTCAACCCCGCGGCGATCGTGCTCCTGGCTCCGCTGGTCGGCATGCTGTTCACCCGGCGGGCGGGCAAGTTCCCCTCCACCATCATGAAGTTCGTCATCGCGGTGCTCATCGTCGGGCCTCGGCGCTCATGCTGGGTTACGGATTCCAGATCTGGCCGGGCGGGACAGGACCCTGTCCCCTGGTGGTTCCTGGCGCTGGTCTCACGTCATCCAGACCGTCGCCGAGCTCTTCCTGACTCCGGTCGGCCTTGCCACGACGACCGCCCTGGCCCCCAGGAGCTTCGCTTCCCAGGCGATGGGGCTGTGGTGGCTCAGCGTCGCCGCCGGGCAGGGCGTCGCCGGATTCGTCATCGCCCAGACCGAGCACCTCTCCGACGCCACCTCACTACTATGGTCTGGGCGCGGCCACACTGCTCGCGGCCCTTGGTGCTGTCTCGCTGTCGCCCCGTGGACGCAGCGGCAGATGGCCGACGTCGAGACGGCCACCGCCGAGTGAGCCGCGACTGACCAGCGTCTCGCCGAGTGGCCCCACCCTCGCCTCGGCGGGAATCACCCGCCTGATTATCCTCGCATTTCTCCCCGACCGACCGCACGGTCGGAGTAAGGTGCACGGGGTACCCTGCGGTTCGTACTCGACACCGATGGTCCGGTCGCACCTCACCCGACCGCAGGAAGGGAGAGTCTCACGTCAACGACCCCGACTCCCCGTCGAGGACGATCTCGCCACCGGCCGGATGATCACCAGCCGCTGGCGGCCCGCCACCCTCGCGCATGACGCCGTCGAAGGAGGACCGGGGCTGTTCGGCCACCCCCAGGGCCTGCCCCTGGATGCTCAACGTGAGATGTGGGAGCGCTTTCTCCTACTACGGGATGCGCGCCATCCTGCTGTACTTCATCACCGACACTCGTGGCGAGTGGCGGCTCGGCCTGAGCGCCAACTCCGGCCAGGTCATCCTGGCCTCCTCACAGCGCCGCCGTTCTACCTGCTGGCCATCCCCGCATTCGCCGACCGCGTCATCGGGCCGTGGCTGTCCACCCTCTACGGCGGCCTGGTCATCATGGCCGGGCACATCTGTCTGTCCATCCCCGTGGTGGCCACCTCCCGGCTCGGTATCGTCCTGGTGGCCGTGGGCACCGGCTTCATCACGCCGAACCTGTCCACGATCGTCGGGGGTCTCTACGACGACGATGACCCGCGGCGCGATGCCGGCTTCCAACTCGTTCTACATGTCGGTCAACGTCGGGATCGCTCGCCTTCCGCTGGTGACCGGGCTGGCTGCGCGAGCGCCACGGCTACCATGCCGGCTTCTCCTCGGCCGCCGTCGGCATGGGGTGGGCCCCTGATCGCCTTCGTCTATGGCCGCCACTAAGCCTCGGCTCGCTCACCGTCCCCAACCCCATCCGCCCCGAGGAGCGCAAGAGGTTCGTAGCCGCTATCGGTACTGACCGTGGCGGGGACGGCTGCGCTTGTCGCGGTCCTCAGCACTCGACCGGAAGCCTGCTGGACGCCATCTCCACCACCATGCTCATCATTCCTGACCGGTGCGGCGTTGGGCTACTTCGCGCTCATGTTCCGCTCACCCCAAGGTCACGGCCCGCGAGCGCTCTCCACCTGCGCGCCTACATCCCCTGTGGATCGGCGCGGTCCTGTTCTTCATGATCTCCGAGCAGGCCGCCGGCAAGATGGCCACCTTCGCCAAGGACTACACCGACGGTCATATCCCGCTGATCGGATGGGTCCTCACCCCGGAGACCTACCAGTCCATCAACCCGGCCACGATCGTCATCCTGGCCCCGTTCATCGGCTGGCTTTTCACCCGGCGGGCAGGCAAGTTCCCCTCCACCATCATGAAGTTCGCGATCTCGGTGCTCACCATCGGCACATCGGCCTTCATCCTGGGCTACGGCTTCCAGACCTGGACCGGCGGCGCGAAAGCCGGTCCTCTGCGGTTCCTGGCCGTGGTCTTCATCATCCAGACCGTCGCCGAGCTCTTCCCTGTCCCTCGGTGGACTGTCCACGACATCGGCGCTGGCGCCCAAGAACTTCGCCTCCCAGACGATGAGCCTGTGGCTGCTGACGACGGCCACCGGCCAAGGGCTCGCCGGCTTCATCATCTCCAGAACGGAGCACGTCGCGAACTCCACTTACTACTACGGCCTGGGTGTCGTGACGGTCGCCGTGGCCATCATACTGTTCGTCGTCGCTCCTTGGACGGAGCGGAAGATGGCCGACGTCGGGGTCACCTCCCAGACTAGGCACGGCTAGGCGAGTCGCTGGCAGCTGGTGAGGGTAGACCGGGATGGAAAGAGGTCCGACGTCGAGTGAAGAGCCGTACACTGCCTCCGGCGAGGAGCTCATCGCCGAGATCCGCAAACGCGCTGAACTGTTCGTCGCAGAGTTCGACGACGTCCCCGCCTCCGGGCTCCACACGCCTGGAGCGACGGCGTGGACCGCACGCCGGCGCAGATGCTCGCCTACCAGCTGGGGGTGGATGGACCTGCTGCTGGGCTGGGAGCGAGACGAGCGGGCGGGCGCGAGGTGGTCACGCCCGCGCCCGGCTACCGGGTGGAACCGGCTCGGCGATCTCTACAGCACCTTCTACGAGCAGTGGCGCGACGCCCCGCCGCCCCCAGCTTCGAGGCCTTTCGAGAGGGTCGACGGCGTCGTCGCCCCTCGTGGCATCGCTGAGCCGGAGGAGCCCTTCACCTCCGGACAGCGGGCATGGGCCTCGACAGCCGTCGGCCTCGGCCGGTGGCCAAGTGGGTGCACATCAACACGGTGGCGCCTTCACCTCTTCCGCACGAAGATCCGCGCCTCGAGCGCGGTTGAGCACTCGGATCGCCAACCCTCTGAGGACCGAAGACAGGGTGCCCCTGGCTCGGCCTGGGGCACCCTTGTCTCTGATCGATTGGGTCTGGATCAGGAGGCCCTGCAGGCCTTCGACGGCATCGAGCATCCGAGGGCCGAGTAGCAGTCCAGCCGGAAGGACGAGGGCGGTACGTACCGCACCTGCCTCCGGTCACCGGGGGCTGCCGAGCTGAAGGTCCTTGCTGGTGCACGCGCGTTCTTCGTCGTCTCATCGGCGGCGATGACCACCAGTTCTCACCGGTCAGTCCCCGCCTGGACGTTCTCGGGCGAGAGCCTGGACGATGTCCCGTGCGGTCACCCATGGACTGGTCGCCCTGACGTTGTCGGGGACGGTGGCGATGCAGCTCCAGGTCCTGAGGAGCTGACCTGCGGGGCCTCCTCGGCGAAGGCGTTGGCGCCCTGGTGCCGTCCCCGGGGACCGTGAAGACCGACGTCGCCCCGCGTGACGGCGATGGCGCCCTTGGCCTTCTCCGCCTTGGTGCTGTAGTCCCGACGACGGAGTCGGCCTGGCCTGGCGGCCGGTGGCCTGGCCCAGGGTCTTGCAGTGACGTCCTGCCAGGAGTGCGATCCGTAGTCGATGACGAGGACGGGGACCTCGAGTTGGCGCAGGCTCGACCACCTTGACGGCCGAGTCCCGCCCCGTCTGGCGACGATGATGAGGTCGGGGCTGTCGCCGGCGACCGTCTGCGAGGTTGTCCGGCGCCGTCGATGGCCTTGACACCCTTGTCGGTGGCCTGCTTTGACCACTGGGTGAAGAAGCCGTTGTCGTCGGTCTTCGTCCTTTTCTGGCCGGCGTCGAGGCGACCACCGGGGCGTCGATGGCCAGGAGCGATCCGGTCAGCGTCACCGAGGTGGGACACGATGCCCTTGGCCCGGCCTTGAGTGATGACGTCGACGCCGTCGTCCCCCTTGATGGTGACTCGCCAGGTGCTCGGCGGAGGCTCCGGCCGAGGCGGCACCAGAGGCCCCGCGGAGCCAGCGGCGCTGACGTGAGGTCGAAACGAGGGAGCCGCAGGCCGCCGGCCGGTGCTCAGCAACATGGCGACGACGGCGACGAGACCCCTGCCTCGGGCGGCGGGACATGCGCCGCGGAGCGCGTTCATCTGTCTGTGTTCCTTTCTTATCCGTCCTGCTGGGAGCGAGCAGTCGGGCTGGTACCCGCCGAGGCGAGCTCGGCAGAAGGCTGTGGAGCGGCAGCGGGGCCGTAGCAGGGCGGTGCCGGCCGGCGTGACTGCCCAGGTGGCGGGGCACCACCATGGGGGTGCCCGCCACTGTCCGGGGCGATGACGGCTGCCAGTCCGAAAGACCTCGTCGATGAGGTCCTCAGTGAGGATCCGTGCGCGGGAGCCGGTGAGGCGGACCCGGCCGTCGCATGACGATCATGTGCCTCGCGCAGCGCGCGGCCTGGCTGAGGTCGTGCAGGACGGCCACCACCGTGCGCCGCCCTCGGCGTCTGAGGCGGCGGCATAGCTGGAGGATGTCGACCCCAGGGCCAGGCCGAGGAAGGTGGTGGCTCGTCCAGGAGGATCGTCTCGGTGCCCCGGGCCAAGGCCAGGGCGATCCACACGCGTGGCGCTGGCCTCGCTGAGTCTGTCGACGGGCGGGCGGCCAGCCCGGTGACGCCCACCATCTCCATGGCCTCCTCGACGGGCCGTCCGGTCCTCCCGCGACCACTGGCGGAACATGCCCCTGATGGGGAAGCGGCCGCGGCCACGAGGTCGCGCACCAACATGCCTCCGGGCACGACGGCGCTCTGGGGCAGCAGGCCGACCCGGCGGGCAGACCTCCTTGGTACCCAGGCGGGCGATGCTCGGCGCGTCGAGCAGGACCAGCCCCTGGCGGCCGGTGCAGGCGGGCCAGGGCGCAGCAGGTGGACTTCCGCAGGCGTTGGGGCCGACGATGGCGGTGAAGACGCCGCGGAATGTCCGTCGAGGTCCCGGGAGCATCACGGGCCTCGTAGGCGATGGTCGCCCCTGGGCAGTCAGGCGCACTCGGAGGCGGCCGGTCCAGCGGCAGTAGGCGGATCGTGCGGGCTGCTCGGGTAGTCGTGTCCGTCACAGGATCTCTTCCACGCGCCGTCGCGGCAGCGCCACTCGAGGTAGAGGCCACCGACGGCGTTGGTCACCACGCTCACGGGCATCGACTCGAGTACCAGCCTGGCTGAGCAGGTCGGCGCCCGCCAGCAGGAGGCTCCTGTCAGGCCGAGACCAGCAGCGGGGCTGCGTGGGAGCGGTGAGAACCGCCAGCGCCACGAGGGCTACGAAGCCGATGGGGCCGGCGGCTATCGTCACCACCGCCACCAGCACCGTGCCCAACAGGATGAGGACGGCGACGACACGGCGGTGGGCCGCCTGAGGATGCAGCCATCGCTCACCCAGCGCCAGTCACCCGCAGGATGCCGGGCGACCGGCAGCATCAGGCCACGCGAGCGCGATGGCCAGGCTAAGTCGGGGCGACCACCGGCCACCGGGCCGCCCTCTGAGCGTGCCGGTGATCGCCTTGAGGGCACCCAGGCCCTCGTCGTCGTCGACCCGCACCAGAAGCCAGCGGTTGACCGAGATGAGCATCGAGCTGATGGCGATCCCCACCAGGATGAAGCGCAGCCCGGTGAACCCGCCGCGCAGGGAGACGAGGTAGGTCACCGTCCCCATGGCGGCGCTGCCGATGACAGGAGGCCAGGGAGGCGGACAGCATACCGCCGGGCAGGAGCAGGACGCCGACCAGATCCCGGTCTGCGCCCCGGTGCGGAAGCCGACGAGATCGGGCGAGCCCAGGGGCTGCGGGTGATGGTCGAAAGACGCCCGGCCACACCCAGGGCCAGGCCCGCCACAGAGCCCCAGCAGGATCCGCAGCCTCCACCTGACGATGACGATCTGACGATTCTGCGCCCTCGGCCCTGGAGCGCTCGATGACCCCCTGGTGGTGACGGTGAACTTCCCCAGGCGCAGGGCGGCGACGGCCACCGCGAGGCTGAGCGCCAGCAGCATGAGGCCGACGACGACGTGGCGGGGTGATGAGCACCGACCAGCGGCCAATGACTCATCCACAGGCGTCCGCGTCGGTCCCTCACGTGAAGCTGCGGCGCGGGCCGGTAGCGCGCGGGAGTACGCACGGCAGCGGCGGCACGGTTCAGTCTGTCTCCCTCGCGAGGCCCGGGTCCTCATCCGCAGGACCATGAGCAGCAGGACGGCGAGCCCACGAAGGCCGCAGCAGACCGACCTGCATCTCGCCGGGCTGGCCAGGACGCGCCCCAGCACGTCGGCGGCCAGGACGACGACAGGACCGCCCAGCGCACAGGCCACGATCCATCTCCCCGGTGGGGCCCCATGAGCCAGGAGGCCGTCAGCGGGGCCATGAGCCCGACGAACCCGATGGGGCCGGCGACCGTGGGTGGCAGTGGCGCACAGGAGCGTGATGACCGCCAGGCTCTGTCCCCGCACGAGGCCGGACCCGGTGCCCAGCGCGGCGGCGACGTCGTCGCCCAGGGCGATATTGTCCAGGGCGTCGGCCAGGAGGAGGGCCGCGCCGGTTCCCAGGGCCACGAGGAGCGTCATCGGCAGCAGGGGGATGTCGGCGCGGGTCAGGGAGCCGACCTCCCAGTCGATGAAGGTGCGGAACAGGTTCGGCATCGTCAGCACGACGCCGCGGATGACCGCCCCGGCGAAGGCCGAGAAGGCAACGCCGATGAGGACCAGGCGCACCGGCGAGGAGGTCGGAGCCGCCGATCATGCCGATGACCTGACGAGCGCGGTGGCGACCAGGGCGCCGACGCCGCCAGGAGTAGCTGGCCGGGGACTGGGAGGACGCCGAGTGCGGCGGTGCCCAGCACGATGCCCCAGAGAGGCGCCGGCGTTGACGCCGAGCAGCCCGGCTCGGCCAGGGGGTTGCGGGTGACGGCCTGGCGAGGCGCCGGGACTACCGCCAGGGCCGCTCCGACCAACACGCTGATGATGTAGTGCGCTCAACGCGCAGGACGTTGATGTTGTAGGAGACGTTGGAGGCGTCCGGGTGGGAGCAGGTAGTGGGCGACCTGGTCGGCGGGGATCCTGAGGAGCCGACGAACAGGGAGGCCAGGATGCATTAGGGTCAGCAAGATGGCTGCGGCCAGGAGGACGGCCGGGCGCCGGAGGAGAGGGGCTGAGGCAGGGGACGAGCGAGGGTGAGTGCCCTCCCTGATAACCCGTTCCGGCATCGGGCCTCCCCACACCATTTACATGCTGCATGTCTAACCCAAGGGAGGTCGACGTTTGTCAAACCCGGGTCGACCGGCCCGACAGCCAGGCCTGCATGTCCCGGGTGGCGCAGGCCCACCGCCCCGATACAGGTGCACCGCCGCAGTCCGGCTTCTCCTCCTCACGGAGTATATCGCGCGTGTATACACTCAGCGTATAGTCGCGAGCATGGAATCCAGACTGACTCTCCTCGGCCTGCTCAGTGCCGGACCGGGTCACGGCTACGACCTCAGCGCCCTGGGACCACTGGTTCGCCGCATCCAAACCACTGGCCCACGGGCAGGTCACGCCACGCTCGCCCCCGCCTGGTGCGCGACGGGCTCATCACCCAGGTCGAGGCGAGGCCCGGCGCCGGCCCCGAGCGCAAGCGCTAAGGTCACCGATGCCGGCCGCAAAGACCGTCGAGCGGTGGCTGCTGACGCCCTGTCACTCCCTGCCGGCGACGTCCAGGCCGACATCTTCGCCAAGACCATCATCGCCCTGCATGCTCGACGACGACGCCGACCGCTCCTCGACCTCCAGCGCGCGCAGCATGGCGGCATGCGCGAGCTGACCCGTCTCAGCAGGACGGCGACCTGCGCACGGTGCTGCGGCCGACCACGCCCCTGTTCCGCATCGAGGCCGACCTGCGCTGGATGGAGACCACCGCGGCCCGCCTGGGCGAGCTGCGGACGGAGGTGCGCTCGCGAACGCCACCACTGTCGCGGCCACCGACGTCACCCCCGCGCCCGGTCAGGGCGGGCGCACCTGTCCGGACGAGGTCCGCCATGCGCGCCCGCAGCATGAGCTTCAGGCAGACGAGCGCTGCGCGGCGTCGACCCGACCTCCTGGCCGGTGAGTCCTGGCTGTCACCGGCCCGTCGGGCTCCAGCAAGTCAACGCCCTGCATCGTCATGGCGGGGTCCTCGTACCCGATGCCGGAAGCGTTAGCTACCACGGACAAGTCTCTGGACGGCGGCGCGACGGACGTCGCCGAAGACATCGCTGTGAACATCGCTGCGGCTCGGTGAGGCCGCCCGCAGCCGCCTGCGTCTGAACGAGTTCGCTTCATCTTCCCGTTCGGCCGGCTCCTGCCGGACCTCTCCGCCCCTGGACAACGTCACCATCCCCTGCTCCGGCCGGCGCCCCGCGCAGGAAGGCCCCTGGCCCGGGCCCGCGAGACCCTGGTCGAGCTGGGCCTCGAGCGAGCTACCTGAGACAAGCGCCCCACCCAGCTCTCGGCGGGCAGGCGCAGCGGGCCCGCAGTCGCAGGCGCTGGTGACACGCATCCGCATCCCTTCGCCGACGAGCCCACCGGCTCTCGGACTCCCCTGGGCCGCCGAGCGGATCCATGGAGGTACTGCTAGCCTCGGCACGTTCCCGCGGCGCCAGCCTGGTCATCACCACGACGCGCGCATCGCCGCCTACGCCGACCGGGAGGTCACCGTACGCGACGAGCCGCATCGGCTCCCGGCACCACGCAGGCCGGTTCCGGCAAGCGAGCTCAGCGCACGCCGCCACCGGGGGCCGGTCGCGAGCCGCATCGCCCCTGACCAGGCTGCTCGTCGCCAACGACCGCCCGCCCGGCGCCGCCCGGCGGGATCGTCGCCGGCGTCATGGTGGTGGCTCTGTTCCTCATGCTGCTGGCCGCCGCAGGGCCTTCCCCGAACGCAGCCTGCGCTCCAGCTGGGCGTCCACGGCCCCTCCTTCCGGCGTTTCCCGAGCAGTCGAGGCCACGGACCTCCAGCCCGACCACGTTCTGAGGGACAGCGAGCTGGCCGTCGCCAGCAACCTCGACGCGGTGTGGGCGGAGACGATCACGGTCCTGCGGGTGGCCCTGCGGAGTCGGGCACCACCTCGGTGAGGATCCGGCTCCGACGTCGTGCCGAAGCAGGGCGAGTACCTCGCCTCACCGGCCCTGGCCAAGCGCATCGCCTCCCTTCCAGCCGACCAGCTCGGCGACCGCTACGGCAGCGAGGTGGGCGTCCTGGCCCCCGGACGCCGTCGAGGGCCCGGGACTCGCTCGTGGCCGTCGTCGGGACGGAGCTGGGAGACCGTGGCCTCTTCTCAGTCCCCATCTCCTCCCAGGTGGTTGCACTCGTTCCAGGCATCCCTACGAGAACGAGGGCTATCGGATCGCCATGCTCATCGGCGCCATCCGCGGTGCTCGTGCCCGCGCTGCTGCTCGTCAGGATCGTCAGCGACCAGGGGCGGCGCAGCCGGGCCGAGGCGCTTCGCCACGCTACGCCTCATCGGGGCCACGCCCCAGCAGGTGGCCCGCACCGCAGCCCTGGAGATCGGGGCCACCACCTTCGTCGGCGCCCCTGGCGGGTGTGGCGCTCTCACCCGCGCGATTCCCTGTGGCCGCACGCAGATCTCACTGGGGTCGAGCCGCTTCTACCACTCCGACCTGCTGCGCTCACCCGGTCAACGCGGTCCTCGCCGTCACCGTCACGACGGCGGGGCGCGGCCTGGCCTGGTGGCGCACGCGACGGGCCGATGTCGGCCCTCTGGGCGCGTCCCGGAGCGCAGGAGCGCCAGCCCCGCCCTCATCTCGCTGCGCCCGGATCCTCGGGATGGCGGCTGGTCAGTACCTCAGCGGTGGCGCGGGAGTCCCGCACTGACCATCAGCCCACCGCCGCATCTCTTCCTGTGCGCGATGCTGGGGCTGCTGTGGGCAGGACCGGTCCTGACCTGGTGGTGGCGCGAGGCGGTCGGGCGCTGGCCCGATCGGCGGCGCAGGTGATCGGCTTCATTCCGCATCGCCCGGCACCCCCGCGGTCTTCCGGAGCAGTGGCGGGTGTTGTTATCGCCGTCTACGCATGACGGTCTTCGCCGTCGCCATCACGGTCGCCGCGGGCACCCGCGGCATCACCAAAGGCAATGGTCACTTGTCCCCTCGACGCTTGAGGCCATCCTGCAGGTCAGCGACGAGGTGCACCCTGAGAGAGCGCCGGTTTGATGCGGCTCGCCGCCGTCCCCGGTGACGACGGTCGCGGGTGGGACGGATCAGTGGAGACCCAGGCAGGAGGTCAGGTCATCCTCGAGGCCGACGAGGCGGGAGGCCTCGGGCGCCGCATATGGAATCGCCTGGCGCGCGCGGTGAGCATCAGTACCCGGTGGCTGCAGGGAGAACGCGGCCGCCTCGCCGTCACCGGTCAGCGCCGAGGATCCTGCGACCGCCCCGTGAGCAGGGCGCGCGCCCATTCTCCTCGTGGGCACCGACCCGCCAGCCCCGGGCCGTCGAGCGGGCCCGCACGCCCCTGGCCACCTCCAATCTCGAGCTGGGCGCCTCTCCCTCCTCGCCCAACCTCGATCCAGAGCATCCAGGCCAGCGCCATGGAGAACCAGTTCGCCTCGTCTCGGATCACATCGGCATCCTCATCGCCGCGGGAATCTCCACGGTGTCGCTCGGGGTCTCGACGGTGGCGGCGCTCCTGCGGCCGCAAGCGGGTCCTCGGCCTGCTGCGACTGGTCGGCTACCGCCGGCGACACTGCGGCTCCATGGTCTCCTACGAGACGAGTCTGCGGCGGCGACGGCTTCTGGTCTCGAGCACGGCTCGATGGTTGACCGCGGTCTCTTGTCGGCGGGGTCTCGGGCCGCCATATCAGCTGGCCGACGGCGGCTACTGGCTGGTGCTGGGGGCGTGTCTGGCACTGGTAGCGGTGGCGACGGTCGCTGCCCGCTACGGCCGCCGCATGCTGGCCAGCACCACCGTCCGATTCGAGTAGCAACGGCCCGGTGAGTGTCCAAATCGGTGACAAAGGCCTTGACCGGGCTCAGTTGTGAAAAGAAACCGCATGATTCCGCGGTTCTTTTGGCGGAGTAATGGCCCCTGAGCTCCTTTTGTCACCGATTTGGACACGAAGTCCTCAGCCGGGCACCGGGAGAATAAACCCCGGTGCCCGGAGCCGATCTGCGATAGAACAGGACCATGACCGCAGGGATCGGACCGACACGGCCGCAGGCTCCTCCCCGCGGCCTCCCCGAGGCCGCCGGTCCTCAGCACCGGATCTCAGCCGCCTGCGCGACGGCAGGCGGACGAGGCTGGCCGCCGGCGAGATGGTCGAGGACCTGAACCGGGCCGAGGCGGACCTCAGCGGCGCCGACCCTGTCGGCGGTCAGCCCTGCTGAACCGCCGGTTCTCGGCGATCTTTCGCCGACGACACCGACCCTGACCGCGCGGCTCGGCTGGTCGACTGTCGCCTGGAACGTCTGAACTCACCTACCTTCACAGCCCGCGCTCGACGTGGCGCACGGTGGAACTCACCGTCTCGCGGATCGGCGCCTGGTGTGTGTCGACGCCGACTTCGAGTCCATCCCTCATTGAGGACTGTCGCCTCGGCTTCGCCAACCTCGCCGGGACCGCGCGCGACGATCCTCATCCGGGGCACCAGGATCGGACGAACTGGACCTGAGCGGCATCGAGGCCCAGCGGGTCCGTTTTCGAGGACTGCCGGGTGACACGCTGCGGCTGCGCGGCGGGAGCCTGAGCGACGTCGACCTGCGCGGGCTGGAGATGAGAGTGGTCAGCGGAGTGGGTTCCCGGCGGGGCCATCATCAGCGGGCGCGAGCAGCTCATCGAGCTCGCGCGGCTCTTAGGGAACACCTGGGGCTGCGGGTCGAGGACCAGGACCACGGACAGAAACCGATAACAAGGAGCAGGCGAGCATGACGCTGGCGACATCCGATGACGTCCTCAACGTGAAGTTCGATAGCACGAGGCTCCGGGAGGGATGTTCAGGACGAGGTCGACGAGTTCCTCGACGAAGGTGACCACCACGTTGCGGGGACTTGAGGAGCGCCTTGGTGCGGGACCGGGAGCGACTTCGGCTCTCACCAGGAGTCGGATACTTTGACCTCCCAGGACGTCAAGAGCATCTCGGTTCACGACATCCAGGTTCCCGGAAGGGTACGAGCAGCCGGATGTCGACGCCTTCCTAGACACGATCGTGGGAGACCATGGAAACCCATGGAGGCACGACCGAACAGTAGCGCCTATGGAGCGGGTACGGGCGCGTACGATCGGCACCCGGAGCGCATGCCGGCTACGCCACCGGGGCGGGAATCGCTCCGGAACCGCCGGGGCGACGGGCGACCCGCAGCACGCCGAGGCGATCGCCCAGCGCGACCAGTCACATCGCCCAGCTCCAGCAGGAGAACGCTCACCTGCGCGCCGAGCTCGAGTCCGCCCAGCGCCGCCTGGGGACCACCGGGTTTTAGAACCGTCAGCGCCGAGAAGTCCGAGACTGCGAGCAGATGCATGTATTGTCGACGGGCAAAGCACCCTGGGACCGAGCTCGGGGAGGTTGTCCGTCGGCAGGTGGCACCTGGCTACAGCTTGCACTGCCTCATCCCAAGGAGAGTCATCAGGGGCGTCTTGGCATTTCTTCTTTGGCTGAGGTCCCGTTAGTTCCAGATAGTGCGCCTGCGCGTCCGCCTGGTTCCGGTAGTTCTTCACATGAGCGTAGTGGGCGTTGAGCCAGACCTCGAAACAGGGCACGGAGACGATGCCGTGGACAATGGTCTGCCTGCTGCTCAATTCCCGGCATTCCTTAGGGAAGTCGTGACGTTCCCGGCCATCGTGGTCGACGACGATCCACACCTCCCTGTAGTCGCCAAGATCTGACCGAGGTCCACTGAGTCTCTGTGACGACGGTGAGCGGGTCACCATGCCGATGACCTTCCACTTTGGCTGGAGACTCTGTCGCGGTCCACACGTCGGCACAGCTGCCGCGGTAGGCGCTCTCGGTGATCCGCCCATTAGTCACGAGGAGAACGGTGCGCCGTTCGGCTCAGCTGGCTGCGCCGTTTCCTTCTCGGTGGTGTCACTCCTCCTCGCCTCCGCCGGTGTTGAGAGGTACCTGGCGAGGCTGGAGGTGTCCACCGAGGAATAGCGCCGAAGGCACCAGGGCAGTAGCGGCGCTGCTTGTTCGTGCCCTTGCGCGATTGGTGAAAAGTCTCGGCGAGTGAAGAGCTCGCTGGAACCGGAGGACGACTCTCACTCATCCACACCCGCCCGCCTCCAGGAGCTGGACGGGGAAATTGTCCAGAGCGCCGTGTATGGGTTGTGAAGACGATCTGGGCACGGGGATTGAGGTCCGGGTCCTTGAACATGTCCACCAATGTGGCGGTCAGTGTGGGGTGGAGGCTCGCGTCGAGCTCGTCGATGCACAACACCTGGCCCAGCCGCAAGGCGTCGATGGCGGACCGACCGTCGCCAACCAGGTGAGAGTGCCCCTGCGCTCTCCTGGCCGATAGTCAATCGATACCCTCACCGTCGGCACCGCGGTGGTGGAGGACGAAAGGTGACGCTGGAGCTCCGCGAGCACCTCGGCGGGAACCTCAGCCTCCTCGTCCTCGCTCCAAGCGAAGACGACGCAGGAACTCAGCACCTCCGAGGAACCTCCTGCTCCTCGAGCTCGAGACCGACGATGCCAAGATCGGCGGCCCGAGCGATGGCGTTCGCGATGCCATCCACTGCTCGAGGTCCTCCGTAGCCGCGACTCATCACTACCGCAGACGCGAGCTGCGCTCCTCATCGCTATGGTGGATGAGCGCATAGCCGCCGCAAACTGCGCGCAATCGGAGCAAGGGTGGCGTGCTTGTACTGAGAGCGATCGGCGAGGAAGAGGTCGCGGGCGTCGTGATCCGACGGACCTCGTTCGTGGCGCCTGAGGGTGGTACCGGACTCGATCGTGGGCTCGTCATCCTCGGAGGCCCTGCGCACGAAAACCTTGCGCCAGCGCTGCCCCGCGGCCCAAAAGCTCCTCCGCGAGATGCTCCCCAGCGATGCGCCCTCGACGCTGGAGCTGTAGCGCTCGTTCTCATGGGTGAAACCAATGAGAAACAGGACGGCTGCGCCGCGTGGTCGCGATCGAGGCTGAAGGGCTGGTACGGGATGTCTCTCTGGCCGCCGACTGGTGGTGGAAAGCGAGTTAAGAGCGTCCAGGAGGGTCGACTCTGCCCGAGGCGTTGGCGCCGAGATCGCCGCCACGCGCCATGTCTGCTCCTGCCACGGGGAGCCCGCGTGGCGTCAAGGTCTTGAGCGAATTCCGAGGTGAGATCGAGGGTCGTCCCTCCGTGAGCAGCAGTAGTTCGCTACGGTGAAGTCGAGCAGCATGCAGTAACTATCGTTGTGAGTCCTCGTTTTGGGAAGTTCTTCCCAAAACGAGAGCTCTAACTGCCTCACTCGAACGGTCACCTGGTCACTCGTCTGCTCGAAGGCGGCATGACCAGCCTCGGGCGTCTGGCTGCCCGGTCAGCTCCGCTTGACCAGGGGAAGGTGATGGTCTCGCGGATCCCCTGGCCGGTGAGGCACCATGAGGAGGCGGTCGATACCATGCCCATGCCAGCCAGACGGCGGGAAGCCCTGCCCATGGCGACCAGGAGGTCCTCGTCCAGGACCATGGCTCGGGTCGTCCCTCGGCGGCCGCGAGCGCCTCGAGCTCGAAGCGCTCGCGCTGGACCACGGATCGGCCAGCTCTGGGTAGGCGGTGGCGGTTTCGAAGCCGCGCACGTAAAGATCCCACTTCTCGGTCAGGCCCGGCTTGCTGCGGTGGTAGGCGGGTCAGCGGCGAGGTGTCCTCGGGAAGTCGTAGACGCAGGTGGGCGCCCACAGCTTGTTGCCGACGAGCTCTTCGAAGATGTCTCGACGACCTTGCCGGCACACGGCGGTCGTCGACTCTCCGAGCCAATCCGGTCGGCGTGGGCGACAGCGCGCCTCGCGCGGTCTCACGGTGATCTCCTCGCCGAGCGCCTCGGAGCGGGTGTGAGGTCGATGGTGTCCCACTGACCGGACAGAGTCGTACCGGTGCCAGTCGGCGAGCGTGACGACTCGCCGCCCTCGGGCAGGTCGAAGGCGTCGCGCGCGCGCCTGCCGGGACGAGGTTGCGGGTCAGGTCGGCCATGCCGTTGTGGTCGGAGTGGCCTCGTAGGCCTACTAGGCCCGTGAACTCCGGGGAGTGGGAGGAGTCGGCGCCCTCGTTGCGGAAGTTGCGGTTGATCTCGAAGACGCGGTCGACGCCGCCGACCACGGCGCGCTTGAGGTGATTCGTGGCGATGCGCAGGTAGAGATCCATGTCGAAGGCGTTCGTGTGGGTGATGAACGGGCGCGGGCCGCCCCGCCGTGGATGACCTGGAGCATAGTCTCCAGCTCCAGGTAGTCGCGGCGGAAGAAGTTCTCGCGGATGGAGCGAACGACGGCGGCCCGGTGCGCACCATGTCGCGGGCGGCGGGCCGGGTGAGCAGGTCGAGCTCACGACGGCGCACGCGCTGCTCCTCCGAGAGCGTCACCGCCTCGCCGGCCTCGTTGGTCGGATCTTGGGCAGGGCGCAGGGCCTGGGGCGATCCTCCAGGCGGACTTTCGACGTCGTCGTCCCCGGCCGTGGCGGCCTCAGCGCCCCTCGCGCAGGACGGCTCGGCTACGACGGACAGCTCCCCGCGGCGCGAGGAGATGACGCGGCCGTGGACGAAGAGGTGGTCGCCCAGGTCGACGTCGGCCTTGAAAGCCGCGAGCGCGGTGTGGCCCTCGGCGGGCAGGGCCTTGGCCGAGAGCATGGCCTGCAGGGTGGTGCCGGCCCCGTCCTGGAGGGTGACGAAGCACAGGCGGCCGGTGTTGCGCAGGAAGACGACGCGGCCGCACGCCGACGACGTCGTCGGTCTCGTCACCGGCCTCGAGGTGGGAGTAAGCCTCGCGCACGGCGGATGGTAGTGGTGACGGGCACGGAGACTCAGGGTCCCACGCCCCTCGCCGCGCAGGCGCTTGCGCTTGCCGGCGCAGACCCGAACTGCTCGCCCGGCCCGGATCGGCCTTGGGCTAGCTTGGGCCGGTCCGCCGAGCGTCCGAAGAGTTCGGGGCCCTTCGAGACTTCGAGGACTCGGTGCCGGCGAGGGCGTCGGTGGCGGTCGGGTCGGGGCTGGGGGTGGTCTCGTCTGTCACGTGAGGGAGTTCTAACGGCGCCCGCCCGCCCGGCCGTCCCTCGAGGGCCCGACGACTCCCGCACCACACCCGATCCTGGTCACACCTCGTGGCGACCGATCGGTTGGGACGTTGCACCGACGCGGCGCAGCCTGGATAACTCGTTAACCCCACTGGGGCGCCGCAGCAGCACCGACGATATCGGGGGCCCGGAACCAGCGCCGTCGCCGCGAGACGCAGCTTCTGGCGGGAACCAGGTCGGTGGCAGGTCCTCGCTCCTGACTGGGTCAGGCTCAGACGCAGGGCAACGCCGCGAAAGGTGCGTCGGTAGCTCCCATGAGGCCGGGACCCGAGGCGAGGAGCCGAGCAGCAGCCGCAGTGAGTAGGCCGGTCCCAGGTAGCACCATGGCACCGGATGCGCCGAGCAGACCGCCGGATCGTCCTCACCGGGAGGTCTGCGCGCGATGCTCCTCTGCTCCCCACCGCGAAGGAACCGTCGCGCGGCTCCAGCCGCGTGAACCTCGGCAAGGGCGAGCTCGGCCCCCAGCTCGTCGGCAACCGCCGTGAATACCTCGAACAGGGACTCATCTCAGATGCATTGAGACGGTCCAGCCCGATCGTGCACTGGGCCTCGTACATGCCGGCACGGCTCTGCGATTCCGGAGTTGTTGCCGAGCCAAACACGCCCCATCGGCTCATCTCCGTAGAGGACATCCCGAAATGAGACGCTATGCCACCAGTCATCAGCATTGCGGATGGCCGGCTCATCCAGGGGCTGCGGCCAGGCGGGGCCGCTGTACGCGCGTGGCAGCCACTGCGGGGCGGTCCGCCCGACGGCCCGCATCCAGGCGGACGCCGGCGTGGCGCACACGCCTTTCACGAACCACCCGCAGTGACGGACTGCGCCACCATCTCTCTAGACCGGGTTGGTTCAGCGAAGTCCCGGGCGGAGCCGGCTCAGGAGCCGGCCACACCACCGCTCCAGCCAAACGGCGATCACACCGTCACATCTGCGCGCCAGCGCCTCCACGATCGTGAGAGCCAGGTCCCCGTGAGTCCAGTGACCATCCTCGTACGTCTCGCAGTCGACCCGGTAGCAGAACCTGAGGTCGTCGCGCCTGGAGACGTCCCGGACATACTCGAAGAAATCGAGGGACTCATCCAGCGAGTACGTGTGAACTCCAGATCTCAGGGATGTTGCCATCGCGATCATCGCCATCACCGCCTCTGCTGACGCTGAAGTCGGTCCTGCTGCCGTCAGCCTCAACGACGAGTCCGGGCGCACTCGACTGCAGATCCTCGCTGTCAGTGCGCGACGCGTGCACGGGGTGGGACAGTCGGTGGTAGGGCTAGTCCATAGCCGGGATCTGTCGGAGCCCGCGCTGCGAAGCAGGTACCGATGACCGGTCGATTAGGTGTCGAGGCGCGGGCCTCGGCCAGGGGGATGCCGGAGGGGCGCAGGCCCTGGAGGCGGGCGACGTCGGAGTCGACCGGCACCTGGCCGGGGTCGGTGCCCCGCTCCACGATCCGGTTGGCGGCGTCGACGAAGACGACGCGGGGCGTAGGTGCGGGCCTCGTCGTCGGGAATCTGGGAGTAGGCGATGAGAATGACGACGTCGCCCGGGACCGACCAGTGGGCGGCGGCACCGTTGACGCAGATCTCTCCCGGCGCCGCGCTCGCCGGGGATGACGTAGGTGGACAGGCGGTTGCCGTTGGTGCAGTGCAGATGTCCACACGCTCGCCGGGCAGCAGGTCAGCGGCCTCGAGCAGGTCGACGTCCACCGTAATCGAGCCGACGTAGTCGAGGTCAGCCTGGGTCACGGTGGCGCGGTGGATCTTGGACGTCATCATCGTCCGGGTGCGGGCGCTCATCGCGGCACAGCGTAGACGGTAGGGGAGCCCGGCGTACTGTACGGCGCGGCACAGGGTGAGCGACCCGACATGCTCGCGGGCAGGTTCCCGTGCGGTGCCCTGCGGGCGCAGGTCGATGAGAGTGTTGTCGATGAGGCGGGTGGTTCCCACGCGGGCGGCCACGGCCAGCAGGCCCATGGGCGCAGGGCCCGCCTCCGCGTCCTCCTCACCGGTGCGCTGCGCGGCGAGGCCGAGTCCGGCGTCGGTCAGGTCCTCGAATCCGGTGGGGTCGACGAGGGCCACGTAGTCGACCTCGATGCCGTCGGATGCCTCCAGGACGCCAGGGCGGCCCGGCGGATCGAGGCCGGGTCGGGGCGGGCGCCAGGCGGCCGCCTCCACGGCGAGCCGTCGCGACCGGCCCGCAGAGCGCGCGAGAGGGCCAGGGCCTGCTCGCGCTGCTCGGGGCTCGAGTGGGCGTTGCGCGAGCTCGCTGGCCAGGCCGTCGCTCTCGCGGCGGATGTCGACCGGCACGATCTCCACCGGGACGGCGAGGTCGCGCACCATGGCCTCGATGATCGCCAGCTGGCTGGGCGTCCTGCGGCCGGAACAGCGCCCAGCGCGGCGGAGGTCAGGTGCGTGAGGGTGAGCACCACCCTGGCACACGCCGGCGAAGTGGGTGGGGCGGGTGCGCCCCTCCAGGACAGTGGCGATGGGGCCCGGGTCGATGCGCACCGATGGCTGCCCGGCCGGGTAGATGATTTCCGGGGGTGGGCGCGAAGACGACAGGCGCCCCACGCCCAGGGCGCCGTCGACGCCGGTGAGGGTCCGTGTCAGTCCGGCCAGATCCCCTCGAGGTCGCGCGGGTAGGAGTCAAGGTCCCTCGGAGGGGCGGGATTGGAGGGGGTTGACGAAGATGGTGACCACCACCGGTGCCGAGCCTGCCCGACGCGTCGGGCGACCTCGCAGGTAGCCGAAGTGGCCCTCGTGGAGGGCGCCCATGGTCATGACGACCGCGCGGGGGCCGGGGCTGCGCCAGGGCGGCGGCGAGCTCCGGCGCGGCTGCGGGTCAGGGCGGGCCGCGGCGCCGGCATCACCGGGAGTGGCGAGGGCTCGAGACGGGGGCGGGAACGGGCGTCTGCGCGGGTTCGGTGCTCACGCATCCCACGCTAGTCGCCCGCGGGGCCGCGCTGAATCCGCGAGCCGCCCGGCGCGGACGTGAGAGCATCGGGGCCATGAGTGACCCTTGACGGCGCGAGTCCCGGCGGCAGTGGTAGCGGGCGCCCGGGCGCGCCCCGGGTCGGCCGGGCAGGCTGGGCATCGGCATCATCTCCGCGGGGCGCGTCGGCGCGGTCCTGGGCCGCGCGCTGCGAGGCAGGTGAGCACCAGGTCGTCGGCGTCCACGCCGTCTCCGAGACTCGCGCGAGCGCGCGGAGATGCTGCTGCCGGACGTACCGGTGCTGGAGGTGGAGGAGATCGTCGAGCGTGCCGAGCTGGTCCTGCTGGCAGTACCGGACGATGCGCTCGAACCGCTCGTCCAGGGCCTGGCGGACCTCGGCCGCTGGCAGCCGAGCTGGTGGCCCCATACTCGGGCCGCTACGGCGCTGAGTCCTGGCCCCCGCCCAGCGCTGTGGGGCGATCCTGCTGGCCATCCACCCGGCGATGACCTTCTCCGGGTTCTCCACGGATGTGGTCCGGCTCGTCGGCTGCCCGATGGCCGTGACCGCGCCCGCGGCGGTGCGCGCCCATCGCGCAGGCGCTCGTCGTCGAGCTCGGCGGCGAGCCCCTTCGCCTGGAGAGTCGCGCGCCCCGCCCACCACGCGCGCCCTCCGCGCACGGCGCCAACCACCCTGCTGACCCGTGACGCAGGCCGTCCGGGTGCTGGCTGCGGCCGGTGTGGAGGACGGTGCGGCCACGCTCGGTCCCCTGCTCGCGGCGGCCCTCGACCGAGGCCTGCACGAGGCGAGGCCGGGCTGACCGGCCCGGTCTCCCGGGGCGACGCCGGCACGGTGGCCGCCCACTGGAGGCGCTCTCCTCCCTGCGCGACGGCGAGGGCCACGGGCTCGACGACGTCGTCGCCTCCTACCGGCAGCCGCCACCGCCGCCACCGAGCGCTGCGAGGCTGCCGGGCGCCTCACCGCCGAGCAGGCCCTTCGTCTGCGCGAGACCCCGACTCCGAGCAACTGGAGCGCTGACGCTCGGGGCTCGGCGATCTGCGTGGCGGCGACGGCGACGCGCGAGCCATCGGTCGAGGCTGCTCGGCGCTGGAGCGGCGCAGCGCCCGCCGGCTGATCTGCGCCGCGAGCTCTTGGCGTCGGCGGCGTCGAGGTTGATGATCCGGGCGGGGACCTCGTAGGCCACCATGTCGAGGTGGAGGGAGGCCAGCGCCCGCCTGCGGGCCAGCGGCCCCTGTTTGAGAGCCAGGACCGATGCGCTCGTAGGGGAAGACGGCCGCCCGACGCCGCCAGCGCCCGTGGCGGATGATGACGCAGGTGATCGGTCAGATGACGGCCGCCCGACGCCACGTCAGAGGGCGGAAGACACGTCCCCGGCGGCTGATGCGCACGAAACCGCGGACCGCCGAGCCCGCCGGTGCCTGCGGGTCGCCGACGCCGTCATCATCCCAGCCGGTCAGGACCCTGACCTCAGCAGCGCATCGGGGTCAGGGCGCGCCCAGGTCGGGGACCACGAGCCACAGCGCGCGCAGGGCCGTGTCGCGCGCCCCCACGGGCAGCAGCATGTTGCCGGTCTGCCGGTTCTGGCCGTCCTGGGGCCGGTCCTCGCGGCCGGCGACGGTGACCTCCACCTTCCACCAGTCCTTGCCCCGCCACAGGATGGGCTGGCGAGCCCGACGCCGTGTACCCGCCCGGGCGGCAGCGTCCGCGAGGTGTCGGCGGTGAGCCCGTAACGCATCCGGATGCCGCTGGGGGTGGCCGCGGCCTGGAAGTTCCAGGCGTTGTTGAATCGGGACCATAGAAGTCCCACCACGCCGACGAACGTGGTGATGAAGGACGAGACGATCGTGACCGCGCCGCCGGAGGGCATGGCGCCCAGAGTGACGGCGAGGGTCGCGGCCACGATCTGGGAGATGATCAGCAGGAGAATGAGGTACGTGGTGATGCTGCGCAGCAGGCGCCGATGAGGACGCCCACCTCGACGCCGTAGAGCGGATGCTCCTGGTAGTTGAGGCCCAGAGATGGGCGGGGCGCTGATGTTGCAGGGGCGCCCGGGCTCGAGGGCGCCCGGAGGACGTTCTTGAGCGCGTTCACCCGCCTCGCTCTCCCCTCACCGGTGCCGGGGACTCGGACCCGGCCGGCGGCCAGATCGAGGATGCGATCGTGCAGGGCGTGGAGCTCACGAGTGGTCAGGTACCGATGACGATGCGCGATCCCCTGCCGCCGGCGACCTCCACAGTCAGTTGTCCCAGGCCGAAGATGCGTCCGAGCGAGGGTGGACGACGTCGACGGACTGGATGCGCGGAAGACGGGCCGTGCGCAGCTGCGGCTGAGGATTCCCGAGCGCAGGTAGACGCCGTCGGCGTCCACGGCGTAGGAGCGGCGCCACCAGCTGAGCATGCCGAACACCGTCCGCAGTAGGATCACCCCGAAGAGACTCGGTCAGGTAGTAGCCGCTCTGGCCCCACAGGGAGAAGCCGTGCCTGCGGGCGATGCGGTAGGCGCGAACGAAGTCGTCGAGATTCTGGACCGTGACGAAGGCGAGGATGCCGGTGACGATCTTCCAGCCCTCCAACAGCGGCGTGACGACGTTGACCCGGTGCCAGGTGACGTTCTCGGGCAGGGGCGGGTCCCGGAGCCGGTGTCCGGCACAGACTCTCATCGGTCTTCCGGTCGGTCCCCTCGGGCGGCTCGCCCACCCGGAGCTCACAGTCCGGCCATCCTCTCCTCGCCGCGCCGGGACGGGACCTGGCGCAGGGTTCTCGGCCTCGGCCACCGGCAGCCCGTTGATCGTGGCGTCGGTGCTGGCCGAGGCCGTGTCAGCCTGACTCGGCGATGCCCATCCACCGGGCGAGCGGCCCCGAGAGGTGTCCACGAACTGCATGCGTCCGTAGGGGGTGACGGTGATGGAGCGGAACATGACGCCGTGGCGCCACAGGAGGTGGTTGTCGGCCAGGGCGTAGCCCATCGCCCGCACCTGGCGCGGGATGAGCCAGGTCTGCCAGATGAACAGGACCGCGAAGAGCGCCGCGGGATGAAGAATCTGGGATCGACGATCACGCCGGGGACGACGAAAGCCGATGACGAGGGACGGCGCTGACGATGCCGGCCCCCAGGAGGCGGACGGTGATGAGGCGGGGCGAGACCGGGTGGAAGACGACACCGTCAGGGGCGAAGGGTCGGTGCTGGTCGACGGGTGCGGGCCAGGCGCGGGAACCGCGGCGGGGGCCGGATCGGTCATGCGGGGCTCCTGGTCCTCGGGAGCCCGCCCGGAGGAGCCCGTGTCGAGCCCTCGTCGTCGCCGTCTCCGGAGATGGAGCACCACTGCTCGACGACGAGCCGACGACGCACCATGCCAGGCAGGGCGATGAGGGCATCCGGATCGAGGTCCAGGCCAGGTGGGTCACTGGCCGGGGATCGAGGCGTCACCAATGCCAGGATGAGTCCACCGGCGTAGACGCCCCCAGACACGGCGCCCACGATGGCCGAGAGCCTGGGCAGCGGCTGCCGTCGTGGCGGCGCCGGTGGGCGTGATCCAGGTGCGCTGCGCGCCCGCAGCCGCCGCACCGCCAAGCCGCATACGAGGACGATACGGCGATGACCGGTGCGGTCACCGCTCCCCAGGGTGAGGACCGGGACCCAGCCGAGGTGGCGCAGAAGGAGGTCGCCGGCCACCCAGGAGCCACCGCCGCGGCAATGAACCAGGTGACGGCACTGGTCCAGCGGGTGCGCCGCATCAGAGGTCCTGGCGGGGCCCTGTCCCTGGGCGCCTCCACCGATGACGTCGTTCCGACTCGCAGCGGGGACCGCGAGGCGTCCCCTCGGCGTCGTTCTGCTGGGGCTGGGCCTCGGTTGCGGCCTGCTCCTGCTGACCGGGGCGTAGCTCGCATAGCTGCCGATGTCCTGCTGGTCACCCGGGAACCCGCCGGTACCGGCGACCCGGCCGGGGCGTAGCCGCCCTGTAAGTCAGTCGCCCCGGCCACGCCGGCGGCCTCGGGGCGGAGGCCGCCCGGTAGGGGCGAGTCGAGCCTGCGGGGCCTGGCCGGACCAGGCGCTCGAGTCGTGGAGGAGGTCGAACGGCGACTGTTCGAAGGGCGCTACCGCTCGACCGGCGCCTGAGCGCCGAAGGGCTGGGCCCGAGGGCGGGCGCGGCGGTGGCAGGCGAGCCGCCGGAGATGCTGCTGGCGTAATCGGCGGCCAGAGGCGTCGGCCGCGGAGGACTCGTCACGGGTGGCGTCGTAGACGAGCTCCGGTCCGGCATCGCCGGCGTCCTGCTCCACCGAGCTCCACGTAGGGGCCGGTGGGCTTGTCCGGCAGGGAGTCGGAGTCGAGCCAGTCGAGGCCAGCCACCGCAGGCCGCCGCGGTCGGGGGCGTTCTCGGCGAGCTCGGACACCGAGCGCCCAGCCAGCTCGGCGAAGGGGTCGGCCTGGCTCCACGGCACGAGGACGAAGGCGCGCTCGGCGGCACGCGGGTGCGGCAGGGGACAGTGCCGGGTCGGCGGGCGATGCCCTCGACCTCGATGAGGTCGACATCGAGCGTGCGCGCGCCCGGCCTCGGTGCGCACCGCCCGGCGGCGTCCTCCCGAGGGTGGCAGACCTCGAGCAGCTCACGCGGGAGAGGGTCGTCACGGCCTGACGACCGTGTTGCAGGTAGTCGGGCTGGGGCTCGCCCTCGGCGACGACGGCGACCGTGCGGGCCAGTGGCGCCACCTGCGTGACCTCGATGCCCTCGGCGCCTCTTGAGGCTCTGGACGGCCGTGCGAGGACTCCGCACGACGCTGCCGACGTTGGCTCCCAGGCAGCGACGACGCCGACGGGCGGGCGGGCCGCTCGGCGAGCGAGTCGATCGGGGCGGCGGGGCCGCCGCTGCGACCGGAGCGGCGCCGAACGCAGTGCAGGAAAGTCAGCTGCGCCGTCGCCGAGGCCGCCGGTGCGGCGTAGGAGGCGTCTCACTGGGTAGGAGAAGTCCTCGGAGTAGGACGGTGCGGCACCCTCCGGCTCACGGCCCCGGGGTACTCACCTGGCGCGGCGAAGGGGCTGGACTCGCGGGCTCGACCGGCGGCTGGGAGATCGCCGCGCCGATGCCGGCGGCGGCCAGATCACCGACGCCTCCGGTCTGGGCGGGGAAAGGCGTCCTCAGCCGCCTCGTCGTCCACGATGCCGTTGTAACTCGCCCCGCTGGCAGGAGCCGGTGCCGTTGTGGGTACTGGGCGCCGAGGAGGTCCACGGCTGTCGGCGACGGGCGCGGCCTGTTGCTTTCGTGCCTCCTCGGAGGAGGCCGCGTGCGGCACTCGCGGGGCAGCTGGACCGGAAGCCGCCCGCGGTGGGAGCCGCGGCCGGTCGAGGCGCCGGCTCGAGCGGGTGCCTCATCGGCGGCGTAGCTGAAGGCGGCGGGCTCCGGTTGCGCCTCGGGGGCGGCAGCCACGCCCAGGGCCTCAGCCGCCAGGCTCACGAAGCCGTCGATCGGCGGTCCTGCCCTGCCGAGGCCGATGAGGGGGCGCTGGTCGTGGGTGTCGAGCGGACCCGACGCGACGGAGGCATCTGCCGCCGCGCTGTGGGACTCCGAGGCCTCTGCGGCCGCCGGGAACCCGGGGCCCGGGAGAGAGCAGGAGGGGCGGAGGACTCCGTGGCCCAGTCCGGTACCCAGGACTGCGTCGCCGCACCGGCCCCGCCGGAGACGTCGGCTCGGCCGGCATCGGCGTGGGGATGGAGGGGCGCGGCGGCGGCGAAGGACGAGCGGGCCCGAGCGCCTGAGCGAGCGAGGCGGGTGAGGGGTCAGGGTGATGGGCGGCTCGGGAGTCGGCACAGCGGGTGCAGAGGCCTCGGCGTTCCCGGGAATGAGGCGCCCGTGAGATCAGGGCCCCGGAGACCGGCGGCGCAGCCGGAATCGCGGCGGGAGGCTCGTAGGCGGGGGCGGCGGGCGAGGAGGCGCGGCCATGGGCGAGGCCGAGGAGGACGGCGTCCCGTAGCGGACTGGGCGGAGGCGGCGACCGGTTCCTCGCCCTGGGCGGCCCAGGCGGCCTGACTGGTGGCGGGAGACCCGCCATGGCCCGCGGCGGCATCGGCCACCCCCGTGGATGGTCACCGAGACGTCCTCGAAGGCGACGTCCGAGGGCGCCTCAGGCTTGTGCACGGTGACCTCGGCGGCCACGACGCGGGGAAGGACAGGACCCGCTCGGCGATCCTGTCGGCCAGGGACTCGATGAGGTTGACCGGCTCCCCCTCGATGATGCTCACGATGCCGTTGGCCACTCAGGAGTAGTCGACGGCGTCGGTCATCGAAAAGCCGGTGACGGCGGCGACGGCGTGCACCCTGCGCTGCCCCAGGTCGAGGACGACGTCTGACCGTGAAGAGTTGGCCCTCCTCTCGTTCGAAGGGCAGGACGCCGTGGTGGCCGCGGGCGGACAGGCCGATGAGGCTGATCCGGTCGGTGGTCGCGGAGACGGTGGTAGCTCACGGTGTTCGCTTCCGAGAGGCGGTGCGGACGGCGGCCCGCTGGCGGGACCCGTGGACCCTGACGGCCTGGCGCCTCGCGGCGCGGCCAGGGCGGTGGTGGCGGCGGTGACGGCGTCGCGCTGGACGGGGCGGCCCTCCTCGGCGGCCCGGGCGAGGAAGCGCTTACGGGAGGCCCCGATCAGGAGGGGCCGTCCCAGGTCCTCGATGAGGCGCGGGGTGGCGGCCAGCAGTTCCCAGGACTGGGCGTGGGTCTTGGCGAAACCGAGGCCGGGGTCCAGGATCACCTGGGGAGCGTCCGGCCCGGCGGCGTCGAGCTCGGTCAGGCGCTCGCGCAGCTCGGCCTCCACCCCGGCGACGACGCCGCCCGGGTAGTCGGTGAGCCGGTCCATGGTCTCGGGGTCTCCGCGCCAGTGCTGGCAGATGTAGACGACGCCGGTGCGGGCGATGAGCCCGTGCATGCGGGTCGGCCAGTCCTCCGGAGACGTCGTTGATGAGTGGGCGCCGGCGTCGATGGCGGCCTCGGCGGTGGAGGCGTGGATGGTATCGACCGAGATGAGTCGCGCGAGCCGGCAGTTCCATCGGCGCTATCGGCCCCGTCAGCGACGAGTGCGCGCACGACTGGCAGGACGCGGGAGATCTCGGTGTCGACGTCGACTCTCCGGGCGCTGGGCGGGTGGACTCCCCGCCGATGTCGATGATGTCGGCGCCCTGGGCGATGAGCTCGCGGGCGCGGGACACGGCGCCTCGGGGTCGGCCCAGCGCCCGCCATCGGAGAAGGAGTCGGGGGTGACGTTGAGAACGCCCATGAGGAGCGTTCGGTCGCGGGGCACGCGCCCGGCAGGGTGCCGGGGCGGCGGCAGGGAAGAATCGTCACAGGGTCAGGCTAACGGTTGGTCCGGCACTGTGGGAGGACCGAAACATCTCTCAGCCCGCCGCAAACTGAGAGCCGGGACACGATCCGCTCCCATGCCCCCACCCTGCACGACGACAGGACAGCCACCACTACCTCGGGACTGAGGATCGACAGCACCCCTCCTCCTAAAGAAGGAGTTGTGTCGACGCTCATTCCTGTCAGCATTTCTCTGCAATAACAGCATTTTTAGGCTCTGAAGGATCAATTAGAGCGCCCAGCCCACCCATACGACCAAGGCCGGTCCAACAGACAGAGTTGCCCAGGGCTACAACGCACGCAAGGCAGTGAGATGACTGAGATGACGCAGCAACCTCTCGCCCACCCCTCTCTCAGATCACCCACGAGGGAGACTCGACGCCAGTTCAAGGACTCACCTCAATGGCCAGCGCGTGACCCGCTCTGCTGTCGCCACAGTTGTTGAGGCTCGTGGTCTGACCAAGAGTCTACGGCAGGGAGGGCAGCGCCCAGGTCATCGCCCTGGACTCAGCGAGAGCCTGGCTGTGGGCCGCGGCGAGTTCAAATGTCGCCATCATGGGCCCCTCCGGCTCGGGCAAATCACACCTCCTGCACTCGCACTGGCCGGCCTGGACACCCCCACACCTCCGGAAAGCGTCCTCATCGCCGGCCAGGACCTGTCAGCATGACGGACAAACAACTCACCGCCGTACGCCGCGACCAGCTCGGCTTCATCTTCGAGTCCTTCAACCTCCTATCCACCCTCACCGCCGGGAACATCCTCCTACCCCAGCGCCTGGCCCACCGCAAACCCCCACAGGACTGGTACGACGCCGTCATCTCCATCCTCGGCACTCGGCGACCGCCTCACCCATCGCCTCAACGAAAGCTCTCCGGCGGCCAACAGCAACGCGTCGCCGTCGCCCGCGCCCTCATAGGCCGCCCCGAGGTCATCTTCGCCGACGAGACCCACGGAGCCCTCGACACCACCTCAGCCGCCAGCCTACTTCAGACCCTCGCCCACATGTGCGAACAACTCAGCCAGACCGTCGTCATGGTCACCCACGACCAACACGCCGCCACCACCAACCGCATCATCCGCCTGCGCGACGGCCACATCACCGGCGACCAACCCAACCACCACAATGACGGTCCCCTCGTCGTGGGCGGCATCTATGACATCCCTCGACGGCTTCACTGTGCTGACTCGCCCCGCCGTGCAGCGTTGAACTGACGACCCGCGTCCGGGAGGGCTGGAGAGCCGCAGTCGGCCCAGCAGTGGCATCAGCGCCTCAACGGGAGATGCCCTCACCAACGCCACCATGTGCGTTCGCTCCACCGGCAGCACCGCGACGTCGGAGACTGAGCGCGAGCCCTATCTGCCGCCATCCGCAGGCCAGCCCCTAATGGTGGACGGTAGCGCCGCCGCGACAGAGCAGATGTCATCCATCACCACAAGGCTGCCCTGAATCGTCTGCCTGGTCTGGGCGCCACCCTGGTCATCGCCCCTGTCCGGGCTGACCAACACCACGGATGTCTCGGTGCTCAAAGCGGATCAGGAGATCAGTTCTGCGTGCCGCCGGCAGCTCCATCCTCAGGACGACAAGAACCCACGCGACAGCTGAGCCAGATGGAGGATGACCGTCACCATCCATCCTACCTCGCGCTTCTCAACGCCCTTGCCGCAACTCTGGCCGTCGGTCTGCCTGCCCACTGTCTGGCCAGGGCGGGCCACCTCGGCATCACCGGTCGCAGCTCTCTCGAGGACCGACCGCGCGGACAGGGCGATCGGAGCTGCATCCGCACCCGCTATCAGCCTCCTTCACTACACAAACCTCACGTGAATAAGGAGATCCACGCTGGAACTATGCCCTGGCGCCTCAAGACACCGACCGTCGAAACTGCAGCGACGCCCGCCGCAGAACCTCGATCAATATTGCATGCAGAATGAGGCAGGCCGGCAAAATGCGCTAGCGAGATAATCCGCCACGGTTTTTCAATAATCGCGCTGGCGAACCAGTCATAGCGTTGTCGCCCCTCACCATGGGACTGCCAGACAGACTCAGGTAGCCTTTGACTCGAGTGATATTCATAGCTGACCACAGCCTGTTGGCACTGAAATCAACAGCCTCATTTATTACATGGAGCCCACCTCGTCCCTCAGGTTAAGGCCAGTTTTCCACTAGAGGTCTGTGACACGTCGTTTCTGACACCCCACCACACCTCTCGCGACAGCAGCGGCGTTCTGTTAGATTGACTCGTACATCAAAAGTTCTCAAGGCTCAGCGAGGTCCCCCTTAGGAGGATGCCATCCTCGTAGACCACCCTAGGAGACTTTTCCATGTCGACAGACACCTCAATACCCTCTTTCCAGCAGGACGCAGACAGGGCACCAGGATCAGACTGACATTTAGCGCTCTTAGTGCCCCTCATGCGTAAAGCCAGCAAGACAAATCATCCCGCACCACACTCTTAAACCTCCATCCTAGCGGATGCAGCAGCCAAAAGGGACGACAGCAGATGATGTTCACCAATTTACACCACTACAATTGATGACGACATCTCCACAGCCTCAAACACATCATACCACCCCCGAAAGACCTGTTCAAACAGTCAAAATGCACGCGAAAAATGAGTCAACATGACGCCCCTTGGGTAACAGCAACCAACTACTCATCAACAACGCAGGAATCTGGGAACAAGTTGATGTTAGCGGCACTCAAAACAACACGATTTCACGCCTCTCTTCAGTTCATTCTCGCCCGCATCGCAGACATAGACCGACCCGCTTCGGGGCGGTCGATCTTCACTGACGTTCTTCACCAAATACCTGGTACGCAGCTCGTCAGCGACCAGATCCAGGCCCCTGCAGCCCGGAGCAGTACAGCATCGGCATCATCAGTCTTGAGGCGGCTGAGGAGGCTGCTAGGCCCTGCGCGGAACGCCGCCGCGCTTTCTCCTCTCACCAACGCCCGTTGACGACATCATCCTGCTATCTCGCTCTTGCGGCGCCTACTGCGATACATCCACTCACCCGAAACCAAGGCGAGCCGCATCGATGCGGGGTAGCCGGGACCTCATCAGGCCATTTCGAGGCGAGATGAAGGCGATCACCGAGGTGGAAGCTTCTTCCGCGGCTACTGGCCAAGAAGGACACGTCGGACTCAGGCGAGCATGCTTCGGATACTGAACCAATCATCGGGCGCTGAGCCAGTGGTCTGCGAGCCATCGAGGCGCCGATCGACGTTACGAAGGTCGATGTCACTGTCCTCATGGACGGAAGCCACGAGGGAGCTCTCGCCATGAGTAGCCCAGCTTCTGTGGACGGTCTCCAGCTACTCATCGTCATCATCGGACTCGCCTACCGTCCGGCCCATCTCTCCGTTATCAGCGCCTTCGCGGGTTCCTGTGAGCAGCGCTCCGCGGAAGGTCCGCAACGTCGCATCCTATGACGCGAAAGCGCTGTTCCGCAGATTTGGGAAAGAGCCCGTTACACCATGCGCGGCCCTGCCTGCGCTGCTCCGGAGGCCGGCTGAGATGTGGCGCTCCTGGCAGGAGGAGCGGCCGACGGCTCCCTCGCCGCCCAGGGTTGCATCGACGTCGACAGGATGGCCTGATCGGACAAGACCCTTCCTCCATAGAAGTACGCACTGGACGTCAGAAACCGTAGAAACAGAGTGCGGTGACATCATGGCTCAGCGCTGGAGGCCAGCGACGGAATGACCCTGGCGCACCTGGAGAGCGATGGACACTCGCCGACCTCCGTCGTCTCTCCGTCACGAGCTGGACGAG